>Ga0310786_10006455_pt1 | contig 15582 bp, 5 predicted proteins | sample AusTroGonzalo_MG_FD_203881 | JGI IMG/M metagenome (GOLD analysis project Ga0310786, IMG submission 203881) | Bovine rumen microbial communities from tropical cattle in Woodstock, Queensland, Australia - Gonzalo_03 (v2) (version 2) | ecosystem: Host-associated > Mammals > Digestive system >... | reverse complement strand
AAAGACCGACTCTGTCTTCTATGCTTACGGCATCATGCAGGCCATGCAGCAATTGGCTGACCAGTATTACTTCCAGAACGAGATGCGCGGCGATTTGGTGAAACCCACCGACAAGGCTTCCATGCATCTGCGCGATTTGGCTATGTTCACGGCTGATGCCACCAACAAGTACGACAGTGTCTACCTGTATTACAAGGTCATCAACAATTGTAACTACTATCTGGCCAATCGTGACACTACACTCGCAACAGGTGCCCGTAACGTGGTTTGCAACGAATATGCTGCCGTTGCATCGTTCCGTGCGTGGACCTATCTGCAGCTCGCCCGTCAATATGGCGCCGTGCCTTACGTAACAGAGCCCGTCACCACCATTGCCCAGATCAATGCCAATACCTCGATGACTAGCTATGACGCCATCCTCCAGAGTGAGGCCCAGATGCTCGAAGGTCTCAAAGCCCGTTATAGCGATGAGCAGATTGCCGTGCCGACCTTCAATCAGAGTTCGCGCTCGGTAGGTATGCTCAACTGGGGTGGGGAGGAGAAGTTCATCCGTCCCAGTAAGTGTTTCATCCCGCTCAATGTCGTGTTGGGTGATATCTATCTCGAACTGGGCGAATACGAGAAGGCTGCTACGTGTTATTATCAGTATTTGAGATACGAAGGGATGACGGGCGGCAATATCTCTGTCAACTACAACGATAATATGAGTCCAGGTTATAGCCGCTATAGCCCCATTTTCAAGGATTTCATAGAGTGGCCGGTAGACTTTAACGACACAAAGAACAGCACGATGTATAATGCTCAGCCCAGTTGGATCAACTCGTTCCTTCATAGTGCTGCACCTGGCGATGTCATCTCTTACATCCCGATGGCTGTCAACTATACCATGGGTCAAACCACCGACATCCCCGCTGCCTTTGGTTATAACTACTATGGTACAGAACGTGCCAGTGCCGTCAATGTCGATGACCCGATGGAGAATGTCTTCAACTGTCCGAAGACGCAGGATATCCAGATTGTGCCTTCACAGGCTTATTGTGACTCTGCCCGCCGCGCTCAGTACTATTTCTATACCGAGCAGGTTAAGGTGGCACCTTTCAACTGGATTGTCCGCAACGAGCCCCTCGGCGATGCCCGTGCCTCTATGATCTGTCAGGGCGAGGGTGCTGATTCTGCTTATGTCTATACCTATAAGCCTTCTACGGCTTATGTTTTGCTCTATCGTAATGCCACCGTTTGGCTCCACTTGGCTGAGGCCATCAACCGCATGGGCTTTCCCGATGCAGCCTTTGCCGTGCTGAAGAACGGTCTGCATTCGGAATTGGCTAACTATCGTTATGAGGAGATCTTCCTGAAGGATCAGGCAGGCAACGACTCTATCGACGAGAGCGGCCATAAGGTGCTTGATATGACTCAGTCGCACATCGACGACAAGTATTACCTCACCCCCGAGTCTTATGAACTGCTCACCTCGCGACTGCCGTTCTTGGCCCAGACCAACTCTGACATCTTCAAGAATGGTGCCACGAAGTCGTTTGTCGGTATTCACTTCCACGGTTCAGGTGCCGTTGAGGATCTCTATTCTTCTTATCGCTACAGTACCGTTGTTTCGGCCAAGATTGCCGATATCAGCAAGCAGTTCGGTCTCGGTCTGACGAATCCCACGAAGGATGATTATATCAATGCGATGGAAGATTTGCTCTGCGATGAGTATGCGATGGAGTTTGCCTTTGAAGGCACCCGTTTCTCAGATCTCCGTCGTTTGGCCCTTCACAAGAACCGTGCAGGCATCTATGGTGGCGGTTTTGGCGACAAGTGGCTCAGCCGCAAACTGGAGAACAATGCCGCCGGCATTACAACGCAGAACTGCTATCTGCCGTATAAGTAAGAGGTGAGAGGTAAGAGGTGAGAGGTAAGAAGTAAGAGAATTCTTCTTACGTCTGATAAATGGTGAGGAATGGTTATTTCCTCACCATTTTCCTATTGTCCTGGATGACTATTCCTTTGTTCGCTTTTGTTTGGCGGAGCCCGCCTAAGTTGTAGACGGCACCGCTCTCCTTTTCTTTTCTGATGCTGCCAATGCCGCTAGAGTTCCGAGGTGTCCCAGATGAGGCCTTCGCCCGGTGTGGCTGGCTGAATTTCTGCAAACCGGCCTGTCACTGAACCCGTGAATACCTTAATCTCGTCACCTTCCTGATAGGTCACCTCCATCATGGCATCATTCAGTCTGAGGATGGCACCCTCGTTCAGCTTCAGTCCGCCGTTGAAGGTCAATCCCTGGTCGGTGGCTAAGGTGTCGCCCACCAGAAGCGTTCCACCCGCTTGAATTGTCGTCGTGCCGGCCAGTGTACCCTTACCTGCCAGTGAGGCACCCTTGCGGACGGTAATGGCACCAGTGCCGGTGTGCTGTCCGTTCACGATCAGGGTTCCTGCCGTTACAGTGGTCGTTCCGCTATGGATATTCTTTCCTGTCAGTCGCCAGTCGCCTGTACCCTGCTTCTCGATACAGGTCTTGCCGATTTTCCCGCCTTGTGCCCGGTCGTCTATCACGCCCTGGAAGGTCTCGTCGGTATTGGCTGTCCCTACGATCCAGGTGCCGCTGCCGGCATTTTTCACATCGAAGCCAGAGAGATAAGTGCCTGCATCGCCGGATAGACCGCCCAGGTAGAGGGTGGCCTGATTCTTTTTCGAGGCTATCTGGGCAGTACCTTTCAGAGTGATGGCTCCGTTCTTGATACCTGTTCCATTATAGGGTGCAAACTGGCTACTTCCTGCAGGACCTGTACCTGTTACGATGACGCGGCCGGTAAAGTCATCCCAGTTGCCTTCCAGATATTCACGTACCCAGAACACCTCCCATTCCAAGTTACCGCTGCCGCTCACTCTATTGGCCATTTCACAGTTGCGGTAGAACGATATTTTGGAAGTCGTACCAGCCTTGGCCTCAATGGGAAAGGTATATTTGGGATTCTTGTCATTCTCACTATGGGTAATAAATGTTCCGCCAGCCATGACCAGTTTGCTGGCTGTGCCAAGTCCTGCCTTCGACGTGTTTTGTCCTTCTAAGACCAGTTTGCCACCTTTCATCATGACTTCGCCGTCAAATCTGAAGAATTTGGTATTGTCCTTTGCTACCGAAATCTGGCCTTCGCCATCTATGATGAGGTCGCCCTGTCCCTCGATGCTGCCACTCATGGTCACGACGGCGGCTTTGTCTGCGATGTTCAGTTCCGTATCGTTGTAGAGCTTGGCAGAGCGGTTAGTGGATGTGGAACCGCCTGTATAATTGTAGATACCGCCGTCCATAATCCAGTTTTGGGCAAATTCCTGACTTTTTCCCAGTCCGCAGGCCTCACCGCCATTGCGTAGTGTGGAGAATTCATAGGTACCTCCATGCAGAACGGTGGCTCCTTCATACTGCTGGTCGCTGGCTATGGTCAATGTGCCATTACCAGCCTTGTTCATCGAGGCAGGACCACTGATATAACCTTCGCCGCCGATGGTGACATTGGCATCGGTATACACCACGACAGCTGTCTTTGGCGTGGCTTCTGTCAGGGTGATGGTCTCATCGTCCAAAGGATTGATGAGCCATTCGCCCTCGCCAGTACCCTTATAGAACTCCACATCGATGATGTCGGCCTGCTCGGGTCGGGTCTTGACGGTGAGTTCCGGGGTATAGTCCGACCTCTGGTCGCCCAGATAGGCACAGACGCGGACCACATACGCCGTTGCAGGTTTTAACCATGAATCCTGAATCGTGAATCCTGAACCAGTTGTGCGGCCCACTTCCACAAACTGGCCGTCCTGTTGCATCTCAATGATGAATCCTTCCTCATCCTCGGTATAGTCGGCCCATTGCAGGGTGAGACTGTTGGTCGTGGCTGCGGCGAGCTCCAATGTCATGGGTGCGCGCAGAAAAAATTGACGATCCTTGCGGGTGATACTATTGATATAATTTTCTATGTTGGCATAGCCGTTGTCTGCTATTGTCATGGCATCGTCCTTTGTAGGGTCAGTGCCGTTGGCCTTTTCCCAAGTGTCGGGCATACCGTCGCCATCGCTGTCTGCTGGTTTCTCGCCCTTGAACCACGCCCATGATGTCGGCACGCCGATGGGCAGTTCGTTTTCATTGGTAATCAGGTTCCCCTTCTTGCCAAACGACAGTACCTCGTCAATCATATAACAGTCGACCAGGTCACGATAGGGTAGGGAGGCACCTACATCGGGCAGTAGCTTTTCAATTAGGTCTTTGGCGGTCCATTTCTCCAGGGCAGGGTAGTCGTAGGGCGTCGCCTGACGATCGCCGCCCCCGTCGCCTGTAAATGCTGTGGGGTTGTAGATGCCGTCGCGATTGGCATCCTGAAGGTTGTCGGCACTATAGAAGTGGAAGTTGGCATTGCCGCCTGTTAGGCAGTTGCCACCCACGGCAGGTCCGTTGATAAAGAGGTTGCTCTCGATGTTGGCATACGACTGCCCTTCTGAGTCGCCGCCCATGTTATAGGCTGCATTCTTCCAGTTGTACACCACGTTGTTGGCATATTGGTTGATGCCCTTTACCTTGAAATTGCGTGTGGAGTTGTCGACCATCAGAATCCGGTAGAGCGAGATGTTCTCGGCCTGCATCAGTCCGCCGGCAGAGTGCGTCATCAGTCCCTGCCCCACGATGCTGTTCATCAGGGTGATATCCTTGGGAGCCTTTCCTTTGTTATCCCAGTTGATGGAGAAGTTCTCGTCTTGTCCCCAGGCGAAGGAGCAGTGGTCGAAGATCATGTTTTGACCGTTGGCCACGCCGGCGCAGTCCTTATCCTTCGTGCCGACGGCTCCCATGCGGAAGCGCATGTAGCGTACGATGATATTATCAGCGCCCGAGAACGAGACACCATCGCCATACACGGTGATGCCCTCGCCAGGGGCTGTCTGCCCAGCCACGTAGAGGTTGTTTTTGAACACGATGCGCGAGTTGATGCGGATGATGCCTGCCACGTCGAACACCACGATGCGGTTGGGCTGGCTCACGGCATCGCGCAGGGAACCGCTGCCAGAATCGTTCAGGTTGGTCACATGATAGACACTGCCCTTTCGTCCGCCCTCAGCATAGCGTCCCCAGCCCTGTGCACCAGGAAAGGCTAACTGCTGCGCACTCATACTACCGGCAATGGCCAAAAGGACTGCTGTAATTTTTATTCTGATCTGCATTGACTTTGTTCCGTTAGTTTTATGTAGCATTATTATTTTTTGAATGATGGTGCAAAATTAGTCATTTTCGTTGAATTATAAACTCTTTCTTTGAAAAATTTGGATGGTTCGGAAAAACTTGCTATCTTTGCCACATGAAAGTGATCAATTGGATAATACTTATTTGTCTTGTGGCGGTGGTGCTGACTCTCGTTAAGGGCGTGCGTCAATGGCTCAGGAGAAGGCGTGACTATGCTTTGCTCTCTGAGCGCGTACACCTGCAGACAGACCGCTATGCCTTCCTCATCGACCGTAATTTCAGGGTGAAGGCGACTAATTTCTATGAGTTGATTGAGGATATTCAGGACAACCAGCCTTATGTGTTGGGCAATGTGTTCCATTGCCAGACTGCCATCGATGAGGGTCTCTGCGGTACGGGCATCGACTGTGATACCTGTCCCATCCGTATGGTCATCAAGAATGCATTTAAGCTGAAGCGTGACTTCGACCACGTGGAGGCATCCATGCGTCTTTATGACGAGCATCACGAAACGAAAGAGATGGATGTTCACCTCGACGGTGAACTGGTCTATGTGGGCAAGGAGCCTCACCTCATTGTGACCGCACGTAAGACAGGTTCTTCTGTAGATGATCACTCACGTTTTTTTTCGCCTTGAGGTCTCTGCCGGTAAGAGAAAAAACAATGAAATAATCAAGGATTATGAAACGAAACGGATTCGTACTGGAATTGCCGGTGTGGATGATGAAGGCAATCGGCGTAGTGATGCTCATGATGCTCTCGGCAACGGAGACACTGGCCGGCAGGCTTGTTGTCAACGTTGGGACTGTGAGCGCCACCACTGACGACGGTGGCTTGCTGTTAGCTAACAAGCCGTACCTTGGCGACGGGGGTGAAGGACACGCACACATCGACTACCTCGACGGTGACAATAGCACCCTCAACACCGGTGCCGAAGGCCATCCCACTGTCTACATCCTCGATGGTACCGAAAAGATACTCGGCGTGAACGGTGAAGAGACGTGGTACGTCGCTCAGAGCATGTTGCTCTATAACAATGATCTCACTCTCGCCGGTGACGTCCGCATTATCTTGGCCAACGGCTCCCAAATGCTTGTTAACGGCAATATCAGTGGCACTGACGCTGAAAATGTCAGCCATGCCATCACCTTCTACGGCCAGTCATTGCCCGTCGGCGCCTCTATCGATAACATCGGCTCGCTCATGGCCCAAAACCTTATAGGTTTCAGCACCCTCACTGTCAATAGTGGAGGAGTAGATGTCACTAACTTTGACGCAGAAACCGGTAATTACATTGGAAAAATCAGCGCTGGCAACATTACCGTCAACGGCGGAGCAGTGGTTTGCATGGGCACTATGACCAGCAGCGGCACCACTACCCTCAGTTGGAACAATGCCGACGTGGATCGCATTCGTGTTATCGGCTTCGCTGGCAACGTGATCATTGCCAAGCGATTCCTGGTCTATACCACCGACAGGCATAACCCCAGCGCCTATTTAACTCCCGGTTCCACAATCGATATGTCTCCCGGTGATATGATGCTGATGCCGATGGATGGGTACACCGTCACCGTTGCCAATGAATACGTCAGCCTCAGCGATAACTACACAGGCACCTTCACCCTCGGCGAGGCAATTTATTATATTTTTAGCGCAGGCGATACGGTTACACTCAGCAATAATCGCGAGGGGTATTTATGCACTTTTGTCGTGAATGGTCATCGCATTTTCGACGATTGTTTCACCATTGATGCAGATACTGAAGTTGACGCAGATGAGTGGGAGGAGGACTGGCCAAGAGCTATTGCGTATGAGGGCGGTGAAGGCGTTATAGGCGACATCGTTGAAGTTAGGGAAGGCTACATCTTCGTCCTTAATGAAAGTACGGGAAGTGCTAATGAGTTGCCAAGTGGCGCAGTCCTGGTTAAACTGACCTATACACGTAAGTTGATAGCTCCTGGTACTGATTCCGGCAGTGGTGAAGTGCAGATCGGTGGACAGGAAGCCAACCTTTATACTATCTGTCTGCCCTTCAAGCCGTTGACAGGCGCGAACGTCAAGTATTACACGCTGAGTGGTATCAGCGGCGAGACGGTCGTCTTCAAGGAGGTTACGACGCCCGCCGCCAACTCACCGTACCTCGTTGCCGTGACCGGTAGTGACGCTATTGAAGTGAGTTGCAGAGACATGAGGGTGATCTCGATGAACATCAAGAGTACAACTATTGACGGCTATACCTTCACCGGTACGTTCACAGGCCTGACAAATGCCGAATCTGCAGGTAAGTATATTCTCCAGAACGGCAACACTTGGGGTCTGGTGACGACTGAAAAGACCAATGGCAGAATCCCGCCGTTCCGTGCCTACATCGAATCGTCAAGCGGCGCACGCTTGCTGATAGGTAGCATCGATGGCGAGACAACGGGCATCCGGTACATCCGCACCACGGATACCGACGGCACTGAGAAATGGTATGACTTACAAGGCCACCGAATCGACAGTCCGACGAAAAAAGGTATTTACATCCATAACGGCAGGATACATGTATCACAGGGACTCTTTTGATACATACTAATTACAAAAGATTATAGAGTAACCAATACCATTAAGCCTCTCTATCTGTCGCATACTGAAAACTGAAACATATATCAAAAGTCCCTATGATATATGATATACTTCGCACGCAACGAATCGAATCAGAACACGAACGGTTTTTTTTAATTGGAAAAACAAAAGAACTTAACACCCAACACAACGAACCTTAACACGGAAGAAAAAAACTCTTAACTAGAAATTTAAAAACTCTTAACTAAAAAAACGAAAACACTTAACTAGAAAAATAAAAACTCTTAACTGGAAAATTTTTTTTGGCAAAGAATATTTTTAAAATTTGTTAAGAGGAAAAATAAAACCAGTTAAGGCTATTTTTATTTCCGGTTAAGGAAAAAATCCGACTTGCTACTATGAAAAAAAGAAAATAGTTAAAAAGAAAGAGAAAACCAGTACTATTCCATCGATATGATGTATCAGAAGAACCGCATTCTTCTGATAGATTTTTTTTGTAAAAATGCGAGTGGTTTCAAATATATTTAGTATATTTGCAGCCGGAATATTACCATTAAACTTAGCGATTAGAAGAACCATGCGGAAAATTAAAGTAAACGAGGATATGAAACATTCTTTTAAGAGGGTGCCGAACGATGCGTGCATCGGGGGCATTGGTTGTGTTGTGAGTGAGTTTGCCGGAGCGGTGCTCAAGGGTATTTGTGTGCTCAGGACGTTGGTCTTTGTGGCGGCGATTGTTATGCCCTCCTACAGCGTCAAGGCCGAAGTGGAGTACGTGGACGCTGCCTTCAGCCTCACATATAACTCCGGCCCCAAGTCGGGTACTACTGAGTACTTCGCCAACCTCGCCGAGGCCGTCGCCGCCGCTGCCGAGGGCGACGATATCGTGCAACTGGCAGACTTCACGACTGCTGACATGGTTACCATCGACAAAGGCCTGGGTCTGAACCTTAACGGCTATACCTACACCAGTACCAACGAGACGGCGGCAATCACCGTTGACAACGGTACTCTCGTTATGAATTGCTATAATAAGGTTAACTTAGACATCAACGGTACCCTGCAGAACAATTCGACTACTGGCGGCAAGTCCATTAAAGTCGTGAACGGCGGCATTCTTAATGTGTTATACGCTAACATCGCCTCGGCCAGCGACTATGCTGTCTATGTAGAAGGTGAAGGCAATATAGAGAATTGCAAAATCACTGGCAAGAACGGTATCTATCTTGATGGTGATAACGCTGTCGAGGGCACCGAAATCATCGCAGAGGAGTATGGCATCTATGGTTTAGGTGATTGTGTAATTATTCGAGGTAACGTCAGCATCAGTGGTTGCTCGCAGGCCGGCATGTACTTAGATGCCGACGAAAATGTTTTCGTTGCCCAACCCACATTCGGCACCGGCGACAACGCTAACGGCACGGACATTTGGCTCGCCAACGGCAGGAAGATGATTATTTACAAAACCTTTAACTATACCCCGGGCCCGAAGATCACCGTCCGCGTGACCGATAGCGAAGGTAAGGACATCGACGCCGATGACCTCCCCCTAACCATCACCACCGGCTACGCCGCGAAGTTCACCAGCAATAACACCCTGATCGACCCCGCCGCCGTCTTCGCTTATGCCAATACAAGCACCGGCTTCGTCGTCGCGCTCAAGGATAATGCCGAGGCCGCCATCTTCCACGGCGTGACCTTCGCCTTTGCTGAGGGTCAGCAGTGGATGACCTGGTGCGACGCGAACGATTATCAGAAGCCCAGCGGCATCACGGCCTATCGGATTACCGGCGTTTCGGCGAACGCTGTCACCGTCGAGGCCGTGGATGACGGTACTTTGCCGGCCTACACGCCCCTGTTACTGATGAAGAAGGAATCTGGCAGCCTCACCGCCATTAACCTCGGCGCGGGCAACGCTCCTCAGACGGGCTACGACGACCAGACGGGTATCGTGACTGCCGCCAGCACGACGGACACCGGCTGGGCCTTCTACGGCAACGCGGGTAACAACGGCATCGCTGCCGCAGCCGCCATCTACACCGCCGAGGGCGGCTTCCTCCACGTAGGCCGCGACGCCACCGGCACCGCCTCCTACGTGCTGCGCGACGGCCAGTTTATCCTCGTCGACCAGAACCAGGGCCTCGCCGCCCACCGCTGCCTGCTGAATGTCAGCGCGGGAAACAGCAACGCCCGCACGCTGAGCATCGGCATGGACGAGGATGTCACGGGTATAACAACAACGGATTTCACGGATTACACGGATTCAGACGATGCGTGGTACGACTTGCAGGGCCGCCGCGTCAGTACGCCCGCTCGCGGCATATATATCCAGGAAGGCCGCAAAATAGTAGTGAAATAAGGGAGTACGATTTCTCCGCGAAGCGGACTAACAGAAGAAGAAATAAAAAAGAAAACGAGATATGAAACGAATATTGAGAATCATGATGCTCCTCGCCGCGATGATTATCACGGTAGGACAGCCCGCGTGGGCAAAAGATATCACCATCAATCTCGGTGAAGGGAGAGGTACGGTGACCTTCAGTGAGGCGTCGTTAGAGTTTTCCAAGTGCGAAGCCTTGGAAGTGGGATTTTCATTCGACATCCCTCTGGAAGTCATGACCCAGTCGAAGACGTATGGCGGTGTGGTGATGCAGAACTACACGGCTACGCTCGACAATGGCGTGACCATCGACGGCACCCTGACCGGCGAGATTGCTGCCGCAGCGTCGCAGACCTATACATACACGGTGACGAATAACGAGATGACAAGGCGACCCGTCAGTGTCAGTATGACCCGTGGCGATTCCAATGATAATGATCCGACTGTGGAGATTGCTACATGGTCAGGCTTCCGCAAGGGCGCGTGCTCTTTCACGTTCGATGATGGCGCTCCGAGTCATGTGAGCGATGCCGGGCCAGTGTTCAAGAAGTACGGCTACAAGGCAACATTCAATCTGGTCGTCAACTGGAACCCCAACTGGAGCGGTTTCCAGGGTTTGGCCGACGAAGGTCACGAAATAGCCAGCCACAGCAACAGCCACGGACAGAATATGAGTGGCGAAGAAGCCTCCTCGAAGAACAACATCAAGGGTAAAATCAGTCAGAAGTACGGCGTCATCACGGTCGCCTATCCGAACTGCAACGTGCCAAGCGAAAGTGCTGTCTTGCAGAACTACATCGTAGGCCGTATCTGCAACGGCAGCTGGCAGGGCATGGCCGATAATATGGGCAAGGATGGCCCCTCCAACTGGGCAAAGGTCCCTGCAATCATGACCGGTTCCGAAGGCCAACTCAAGAGTACAAACGACTTTACAAGTCAAATGCAGAAGGTCGTGCAGAGCAACGGCTGGGTGGCATTCCTCACCCACGGTTTCCAAGGCAAGAACAATGGCAGCGCAACCTATTCGCCGACGGATCTCAACGCCATCGACGGCGCTCTAAAGTGGGCCCAGCAGAACGACAAGGACATCTGGGTGGCACCGATGGGCCACGTCGCCATGTATATCAAGGAGCGAAAGGCTTCAAAGGTGGAGGTAAAAGCCTCCACAGCGTCATCGATGACCATCCAGCTGAAGCATACGATTGCCGATAATATCAGCAAATATGACTATCCACTCTCCCTGCGTTTGAAATCGAATTGGGAAAAGGTTGAAGTCACTCAGGGCGACAACAAGTTAAAATCCAAGATTGACGGGGGATATATTTATTTCGATGCCATTCCCAATGGCGGTGATATCGTGGTGATTAATGAAGATGCATCCAAGATCAACTACGAACACCATGCGGGCGACGGCGGATTGCTCATCTGCTACGCCAATGCTGATGACGCCAGCGCAGACAACTGGGGCAACACGATCAAATGCGTCCAGGATGCCAACAATCACGACAAGTACACCTATTATCCAACCAGCTCGACGCTGACCGACGGCATCGTCTATATCGTTGCCCAGCCCGACTTCGGCTACACCGGCCTCGGTGCTACTATAACCGCCGAGAAAACCACCGGCTCCGGCAATGCCCAGGCCCGCCTCCGCGCACCTGGTGTAGGCCAGACCATCGCGGTCACGGCTGTCAGCGGTCACCCGGGCGTCTATCAGTTCACCATGCCTACCGACGGCTCGAACGTCACCCTCAGCGCCAAGTTCAATACCCTGTCCACGAACACTGCCGACATCAACTACCTCGATGAGAAAGGCGCCTCCAAGACCAAGAACAAAGGCACCGTCTATGTGCTCGACGGCACCGAGTACAATCTCGGCGTGGCGAACGGAGAGACTTGGTATGTCGCTAACGGCGAACTCTCATACGGCCACACGCTCAGCCTCTACGGCGACGTCCACCTGATACTCGCCGATGGTGCCAAGATGAACGTCACGACAGTCAACGATTATGACGCCATCACTTATGGCTCCGGCACAATTGCTACCACGCTGAGCATCTATGCCCAGAGCAAAGACAGCAGCATGGGCTCGCTCAGCGCCGCTTGTACGTATCCCGGTAACATCCCATTTGGCAACGGCAACGGCATCGAAGCCGGCAGCATCACCATCAACGGCGGCACAGTCAAGGCCGAAGGTTATAATGGCATCAACGCAAATGGTATCCTCAGCATCACTGGTGGCACGGTCGAGGCCATAGGCATATCTAATGGCATCTGGGCTAATGGTGACATCACCATCAGCGGCGGCCAGGTGAAGGCTACTGGCGGCACCGGTTCGTACGCCGGCATCTACTCCGGTGGTGGCACCATCCACCTCGGCTACACCGACGCCGACGACTATATCTTTGCCAGCAGCTACTCCGGCACGGTGAAGGTGGCCAACGGCAAGGTTTTCCAATACACAGACGATGACACCGTCTATAAACTCTTCCCGGGCACACTCGATGCAGAACAGAAAACCGCCATCGGTGGCAAGAAACTGACGGCATTGATGGTATCTTCATTTGCTCAACTGAATACTTTAATTAATGAGAGTACTGCGACAACCATTACCTTGGATAAGGATTATACATATATCGGTGGAGATGATGAAGTCTATAAAGATGGTATTGTCATCAATCGTGATCTGACCATTATTGGAGATGAACATACCATCGACGGCAGATCCATAGCCCGTATTTTCCACGTTACCGACGATGCTACTTTAACTATCAAAAAAGCAGTTTTAACTGAAGGCTATGCGGAAAAAGGTGGTGGTATTTTTGTTGATGAAGGTGCTACTTTGAATGCTGATTACGTGAACTTCACTGATAACACTGCTGTCTATCGTGGTGGTGCAATCTACTCCGAAGGCACTGTAATAGTAGATCATTCAGTATTTGATAAAAATGATATTACTTTCCGTACTAAGAATGATGATAATGGTGGAGCTGCTATATACAATATGAAAGGAAGCTTGACTATTACGAATACTGATATTACGAACAATGTCAAAAATATTGTTCCCCGTGATGGTAATGCGGGTGATTTGCTTGTTGGTGTTGTTGCAACCTGTGGTGAAACGTCAATTACTGATTCACAGTTTACAAAAAACGCTGGTGCTTGGGGCGGAGCGATCAGTTCTCTTGGATACATGAATGATGATGCTTACACTTTAACAGTTACAAACACCAAATTTGAAGAGAACAGTGCTAACTTTGGTAGTGCCATATTTGTTGAATCTTCCGAATTAGTCGTTGATAACTGTACTTTTGAATATAATTGTTGTGTTGGTAAAGGTAGTTCCGGTAGTCCTAATACTCAAGGTGGAGCAATTATAGTTTATCCCAATTCCGACCCTACTATTTCTAATTCTTCCAAGACCACCATTACTAATTCTACTTTCAATAAAAACTCCGCTAATATTGGTGGTGCTGTAAGTTTAGCTGGTGTTGATCGGAGTTCATTAATTGACAATTGTACTTTCACCGAGAACACTGCTTCTTCTGAAGGTGGAGCACTCTATCTTTGGACTCAAAGTGATGCTGTTGTAACCGTTAGTAATTCAGAATTCAGTGACAATACTTCTCCTTGGGGTAATGCCATTTCAAATGACGGTGAATTAGAATTATCCAATAACACAGTAAGCTCTACTAGCGCTGATATTGCGAATTATTATGGTAGTATTCTTTCAAAGATAAATGTTGATATCTTAGAAAATAAGACTATTGACTTTTATGGTGAGATTTTAATTACTGCCAAAGTCACTGATGACAACAAAAACTTGATTAAGGATATTAACTTTGACTATGATATTAAAGGAACTACAGGATCTTCAGAAACTGTTCATGCTGTATTTGAATCTGGTTTATATAAAGGAACATTCACTACTGATGTTCCTGACGTCTATGTAGTTAACATGACTTATCCTGTAACTGATAACTTAGTCGTTAAAACCGCTACTTTAAGAAACATGAGAGGTGATGAAACCGCCATCCTCTTCGCCGAGAACACCACCAACCTGTGGGCGACGTTCTGTGACATCTACGAGCGCAACTTGCCTGAGGGCTGCACGGCCTACACTGTCAGCAGTGTCAGTGGCACGACGGTGAACCTGTCGGAAGCACTCGCGACGATACCTGCCTATACGCCGGTGCTCATCAAGCGCTCGACGGCGGGTGCTGACGCCGTGACTGCCGCGTACAGCGCACCAGGCACGGTTCCCGCCAGCGACTATGACGACGAGACGGGCATCGTGACGTTCGCTGCCACCGGCGGCACTGTCTATGGCAACGCCGGCAAGACTGCCGTCACCGACAGCGAGGCGAACCACTTCATCAGCGACCAGACCTACGTGCTCTTCAACGGCAAGTTTGTCAAGGTGGGTACGAACAGCGGCCTTGCCGCCCACCGCCTCTGGCTCAACGTCAGCAGCGCCGCCGCCCGCGAACTGATCATCGGCGACGATGCTACGGGCATCGCATCGATGGATGATGCCGGCAGTCAGAACGCTGATGGCTGGTATAGCCTCGACGGCCGGAAACTCGACAAGGCTCCGAAGAAGAAGGGCGTGTATGTTAACAGTGGCCGCAAGGTCGTCATCAAATAAGGAAAGGAGGATATGATTATGAAAAGATATTGCTTTAGAACCATGTTTACCATCGTCATGCTCATGATAGCAGGACAGATGTGGGCTGCCGATATCAACCTCGGCGCAGGCACCGTGAATGACGGCTCGCTGAAATTCTATTCGAGCGAAGCCTGCACAGACGAGATTTGGGAAGCAGCCACGGGCGCCACCGTCTATATCAAAGCGTCGCCTAATAGCGGCTACACCGGCATTGGCCTCACTATGACTGCCGAGTGCTACGTCAACTCCGCCGTTGCCCAGGCCCGTCGCCGTGCCGACGCAAGCCTTGATGTGGCGACGGTTGCCGTGAGTGCCGTCACCGGCAAGCCGGGCATCTACATGATGACCCTGCCGACGGATGCGTATGAGATCGTGAAGGTCAGCACCTCGTTCGTAGAGGCTGCCACCCAGTCGGTGAGCTATGTCGACGAGAACTACCAGACGCGGACGGCCAGTGCCATTGTGCTCGACGAGACGATGGCGACGCTGGATGCCACGAAAGTTTATGTCGTTCCTGACGGCCTCACAATCAACCACGACATTGGCTGCGTCAGCAGCAGCGGCGCACTGACCATCATCGTTCCTGACGGGAAGACGCTTTCGCTCAACACCGTTGAAATCTCTGATGATCAAGGTCTCTTTGCCAATGCCGGCTTCCACATGGACTGCAGCCTGAGCTTCTACGGCCAGACGAATGCCACCGGTAAGGTGGTCATCCATACCAAGAAAGAGGGCATCGGCATGAACGGT
>Ga0310786_10006454_pt1 | contig 15583 bp, 12 predicted proteins | sample AusTroGonzalo_MG_FD_203881 | JGI IMG/M metagenome (GOLD analysis project Ga0310786, IMG submission 203881) | Bovine rumen microbial communities from tropical cattle in Woodstock, Queensland, Australia - Gonzalo_03 (v2) (version 2) | ecosystem: Host-associated > Mammals > Digestive system >... | reverse complement strand
ATAAAGCAAGCGGTTTTGCTTTTTGATTTAACAAATCAATAATTTCTTCAATATTTTCAAAAGTTAAAATTGGCATTATAGGGCCAAAAATTTCCTCTTGCATAATTTTATCTTGCCAAGTTACATTTGCCATAATCGTAGGCGCAATTTGCAAAGTATCTTTATTAGTTTCACCGCCTAAAATAATTTTTGACGGCTCAATTAAACCGCACAAGCGTTCAAAATGTTTCTCACTTATAATTTTGCCGTAATTTTTATTTTCAAGCGGTTTTTTACCATATTGTTTTTGCGTTTGCAAACAAAGTTGTTTCTGCAATTCCTGTGCTATGCTTTTATGACACAAAATATAATCGGGTGCGACGCAAGTTTGCCCGCAATTTAAGAATTTGCCGAAAACTATGCGTTTTGCCGCAAGTTTAATATCAGCACTTTGGTCCACGATACAAGGGCTTTTACCGCCAAGTTCCAAAACAACAGGTGTTAAATGTTCCGCCGCACTTTTTAATACTTCTTTGCCGACTTCAGCACTGCCGGTAAAGAAAATGAAATCAAATTTTTCCTTAATCAAATCACGCGCTTTATCAATATCTTGGTCAATCAAATAAACATATTCTTCCTTAAAACAAGCACGAATAATTTTGCCCATAATTAAAGTTGTTGCCATAGAATTTTTGCTTGGTTTAATCATAGTGGTATTACCGGCTGCAATAGCATCAATTAAAGGGTCCATAGTGAGCAAAAACGGGTAATTCCAAGGGCTGATAATTAAAGTATTTCCGTACGGTGTGGGTTTAGTGTAACTTCTTGAATCAAAATTTACGAGCGGGGTATGAACTGTTTTTTCCGCCGCTAAAGCGCGGGTGTTTTTTAGCATATAAGAAAGTTCATCATATACAAGCCCGATTTCGCACATAAAACTTTCAAATTCACTTTTACCGAGGTCTTGTTTTAAGGCGGCGGCAATTTCTTGTTCATATTGTTTTATTGTATCTTTTAACAGTTTGAGTTTTGAGATACGGAAATCCACATCAAGCGTTGCACCGCTTACAAAAAATTGTCTTTGTTTTTCTAAAATTTCATTTAATTTCATAATTGTCACCTTTAACTTGATAATAAAATTTTTCAAGTTCCTTTCTGTTCATAAGTTTAGGTACGGGGTATAAGGGGTTGGCTTCCTTGGCAGCATATTTTGCCATTTGGGGAATATCTTTAATATCAATTATATCAAAATGCTCGGGAATATTCATTCTTTTATTGAAATTTTTGATAGCAGCAATAAATTTTCCAGCCGCAACTTCGCTTGATTCCTCTTTATTGCTTATACCTGCCGCAATAGCAAGTTTATGTAATTTTTTATACACACTTTTGCCATAACCTTCCAAAACATAAGGCATTAAGACAGCATTGGCAAGCCCATGCGGGATATTGTATTGCCCGCCGAGTGAGTGGGCTATTGCATGAATATAACCGACATAGGATTTTGAAAATGCCTGCCCCGCTTTATAAGCCGCCATTAACATATTTGCGCGCGCACTTATATCAAGCCCGTTATTATAAGCAATTAAAATATTTTCAAAAATAAGTTTTGTTGCTTCAGTTGCAAGTTTACGTGTTTGGTGTGTAGTGGATTGCCCGATATATGCTTCCACTGCATGGGTTAGAGCGTCCATACCGGTTGTGGCAGTTAAATGCGCCGGTAAAGTTACTGTTAAACGCGGGTCAAGAATTGCATAATACGGAATAAAAGTAAAATTATTTAATGTATATTTATGCTTTTTATTGGGGTCTGTTATAACGGCAGTAACAGTGGCCTCGCTGCCGGTACCTGCGGTTGTAGGTATGGTAATCAAAGTTGGTATCTTTTTAAGGACGTGCATTAAACCCTTCATTTGCTGGACGGATTTTTTAGGGTAAACGACTCTTGCACCAATTGCTTTTGCACAATCCATAGAAGAACCGCCGCCAATTGCAATTAAAGAATCACAGTTGTTTTCTTTATAAATTTTCAAACCTTCTTCAATATTCTGTATAGTCGGGTTTGCGCGGGTTTGGTCATAGATAGCATATTTAATCTTTGCAGTATCTAAAATTTTGGTTAAAATTTCAATATTGCCGCTTTTTTTGATACCAGGGTCAGTAACAATTAAAGCACAATTTTTGTTTTCTTTTTTTAAGATATCTGTAACTTTTTCTATTGAATTAAAAGTTTTTGTTTCGTGATACGGTAAAAATGGCATAGCCGCCTTAAAACCGAATTGATAAGTACGGCAAAAAGTTTTTTCAAGTATATTCATATTTCCCTCCTTTATTAGGTTTTGCTTATTTTTATTCAATTTTTAATACTCGCAAAGACCTTATATATTTTAGCACATTGTGTGCTAAAAATCAAAAAACAACAAATTATGACTCAAAACAGGAAGAACTGCCGGCAGTTGTAATACAAATTATATTTACTTTTACAAATAAAACTACCGCCGATTTTATATCGGCGGCAGTTTTTATTAATTATAATTTATAAGCTATATCCAAGCGTTTAGTTTGGTCACTTTATCTTGTTTGCGGACTTTCGGTTCACCGACAAGTTCCTGAATATAAATTTCAGCCAAATATACTTTGCTGCCAACACCTAAATGACCGCCCACTATTGTTCCGTCTTTCTGTGCCAAAACTACGTGGGCGTGCACATTAGAGCGGTTGTCCATAATGCTGATATTGCCGGTTATTGATAAAATTTCCGTTTCTTTGGAAATAACAATTTTTTCATATTTCTTTTTTACTTGGTCAAAATAGGCCAAAGTGGCATTTTCCAAAGAGCCGATACCACTTAAAATACCGCATTTAATTTGATTGTCGTGGCAAAAATCCGTAAGTTCGGTAAGCAAATCTTTGCCTTTACTAATCTTAAAAATATAAGTCCTGCCTGTAAGATATGTTTTGTGTTCTGCCATAATTTCTCCTTTAATACCAATTTTCTAAATTTTGTAAATACTCTTTAATTTGTTTAAGTTGGGCTTCACCGTCAAGGCCTGCCTCTTTATAACAATCTGCAGCTTGCCCGCTTGTCAAATATTTACCGTGTTTGAAGGGGTATAAAGAATATTCTTCCCCTTTAACTGATTTTAACCACCTACGCATTGTTGGTAAAGTAAAATCAGTTATTGCTATTGCTCTGTATAATTCCATAAACGGAAGAACTTTGTTTTGTTCTACATTAGAAAGCATATCAAAAAGTTCCGCACTGACTATATAATAAGCATTTATCGGCAAATTTTCTTCTTTAATTTTGGGTAAAACTTCCTGAACAAAAATTTCGCCTACACCTGAACCTTGCAAAATTACAGCACCTTTGGCTTGCGCGTGTTTATAAAGGGCATAAACACCGTTTTTTGCTTGCACTTGGGCATCTGTTCCAAGAGTTTTCCTATCGGTAATTTTTACATTTGGGCGCGTAACAATAGGGTACAAAACCGCCGGTCTTTTGTTTAATGCCGCCGTTAAAGAAGGCCAAATATCATTAGCATCTAAAGGCGTTAAAGTAATTGCCGAGCCCTTTGGGAAATTCTCAGCAATAAGTTGTAACATTTGCGGGTCTGCGTGGGTTGGACCGTCGGGGCCTGTGGGCAAACCTGCGTGGCCGGTAAAAATAACAAAAGTATTTTTACCTTTACCGGTTGTTTCTTGATAGGCCTGTTGGCCGATGGCGTGCAAACGTGCTTGTGTGTGCATCATTGCCGAAGTAAAAGCACCGTAAGAGGCCGCGACACCTATTTGTTTGCCGTAAGCAGAAAGCCCGCTCATAACAGCACTTAAACCGTCTTCCGTAATACCGCCGCTTGAAATCAAACGTGAATCGGGATTCTTCTGTTTATTATAAAAACCTTTGCTGTCATAAGCAATTTTACCTGCACCGGTAGAGCCGGATAAATCAGCGGTAGATACAATAAAAGTGCCTTCTGTTTCTTTACTGATTTTTGTAAATGCTTGGGCCATTATTGAGCGCAAAGTCGGGTTTTGACCGACGGGAAAAGTAAATTCACTTGGGATATCTTCCGGCTTAAAGGCATTGTAAACATCTTCCGTTTTGAATTCCTTTGCTACGCGGTTTGCAACTTGTAAGCGCTCATTTGCTGCCTTAATTTTATTTGCAAAATAACTAAAAAGTTCTTTGTTGTCTTGAATAACTTTGCGCATTAAAAGCAAATTATTGTAAAAGCATTCTTCTTCACTTTGACCTTCACATAAATGCGGAATTTTAACACCAAAAGTATTTTCAAATTCTTCAAGTGCCTTATAAAATTCCGGCGAACATAACTTGTGGCCGCCGCCGTGGCTTGCTTTACCTTCAAGCCCATATTGCCAACCTTTTACAGTTCTATAAATGATTGCGGTTGGTAAACCGTTACTTAAAGTTTCAGCAAATTTTTGTGCGGCATAAACATGCGCGATATCTAAAGCATTTTTGACTGAAATGACATTGAAACCGTTTAAGTAAAAAAGTTCCGCCGGCTCCCAAGCGACGTACTCACCCGTTTCTTCGTTTTCCGCTGTAACTTTATCACTATCTATGGAAGATTGGTTCCAATCAAGATGTACAATTAAATTATCAAGCCCAGCGCGGGAGGCAATAGCCATCGCCTCAGCACATCTGCCGGCAGTTAAACCGCCCTCGCCTTCCAATAAATGTACTTTCGGTGTTTTTTGCGGATAGGTTAAAGCAGCGCCTAAAGCAAGGCCTACCGTAGAACCGAAACCCACACCCGAAGCACCGGTAGCAAGTTTGACAAAAGGAGTTGTTGGTTCAGGATGACCGTCTAAAGATTTTGACTTAAACTCCTTAAAAAGTTTACTATTATTTGCGGGGGATTTCCTAAACCCAAGTAAATCTTCTAGGCGGAGTTGTTTATCTTCCCCAGCAAGCATTTCGGGGGTATAATTTTTGACAATTTCATTTCTCAAAGCCCATAAGGCATACAAGCCAAGGGCTTTATGACCGGCGCCGTAAGAAATAATATCTGCACTTTCTTCATCGGGGTTTTGAAAGTTATATGCCATTTGGTTAAAAAGCAAATTTTGCACAATTTTGCCGGAAGATATACTCCCGCCCGGATGACCGGTTTGCGCAAAATTATATAAAATAGCACAAAGCGCACGGTACATCACATCAAGTTTATTCATTGAGTGGAAATCACTTGCCGGAAGGCACAAATCCGGATCCTGAAAAAGGTCTTCTACCTTGTAATAAAGCCCTTGTTTTTTAAGGGTTAAAGAGTTTTGTCCTTGTATCATTAAAAATCCTCTAAATTACTTTTCGCAAGTTCAAGCACAAGATGCCAAGCCGCTTCAATATCCTCTTTGCAAGCGACTTCTACATTTGAGTGTATATATCTAACCGGTATACTTATCGGGCAAGCAGCCGCAGGGCCGCCGCTCCTCTGTATTGCTTTTGCATCATTAGAGCCGCGTGAGGCAACACGTAACTGATAAGGAATATTATGTTCTGTACCGATTTTCCTCAAAAGTTTAGTAAGTTTATAATCAGATAATGTCCCCTTATCCGCTAAAGTTATGCCTACCCCTTTACCGACGTATAAAACATAATCTTGCGGGGCAATACCCGGTGTATCAAGCGCACCGGTTGTATCAATGGTTAAGGCGATATCGGGGTTAATATGGAAAACTGCTGCTTCTGCACCAACTAAACCAAATTCTTCTTGCACTGTAAATACGGCATAAATATTGGCACTATGTTCTTTGGGCAGATTTTGAAGGAGTTTAATTAAACCGTATACACCGGCCCTGTCATCAAGGGCTTTGGAGGCAATGAGATTATCCCCAAATTCCACAGGCGTGCGTTCTAAGACGGCAGGGTCCCCGATAGTTATAATTTCGGCGGCTTTTTTACCATCTAAACCAATATCAATAAAAAGAGAATTTTCTGTTATTGCAGCTTTATCGGCAGCAGTTAAATAATGGGCCGGTTTTGCACCGATTATACCGGTAATCATGCCATGCTTTTCCGTCATAATAACAACACGTTGGGCAAGTAAAGTTCTAGGGTCAATACCTCCGGTTAAAGCAAAACGTAAAAAACCGTTGGGTTCGATATAGCGTATACGCATGGAAACCTCATCCAAATGGGCAGTAAGCATAAGTTTTGTTTTGCCTGTGCCTTTTTTGTAAGTGACGAGATTACCTATTCTATCAATTTTTACTTCGTCCACATAGGGTTTAACTAAATTTAGAACGACGTCGCGTAATAATTCTTCTCTTCCCGATGGGGCAGGGGTTGAAGATAATTTTGCAAGCAAATTAAAGTCCATAAAATCTCCTTTTCTACAAAATATCTCGCACGCGCGGGAACAACGCTATTGTAGCATATTTTGAGGATAATGTGCCATCTTAACTTTTTTCAAATAATTTGTTATCATATCTATATAAAATTAAACGGAGATTTTTATGATAAAAAATAATAAAGGTTTTACCTTAATAGAATTAACAGTTGTCGTTTTAATATTATCTGTTTTGGCCGGGATTGCTATACCGCAATATATGACCTCTACAAGAAAAGCCCAGATTGCCTCACAATTAATTATTATGAAGGCTTTGCAAGCAGATATCATTAACTTTTATAATCTTAATAATACTTTACCTTCTTCTTTGTTTAATTTATCCTTAAACAGGACAGAGTTTAGGAATATAAATGCAAGCGGAACGCAAGCCACACATAATGCAAATAATTGCACCTTCTCTTTAACAAACAGCGGGAAAGAAGTGGTAGTAGATTGTAATCGTGGTTGGAATATTTCATACTCTGTAATAAAGAGGGGAGTGGGATATATGCCAAACAACAGAGTTTTTAATATAACAAACGGCGAAGACCGTTTAAGAAAAGTTGCAAGAAGTTTAGGTTGGCAAGAGATAAACAGTAATAGTTTTAATATACGTTAAACAATTCTCGTCAAAATTTGATAAAATAATTCTATGAGCAAAAGGCGTCTGGCACGGGAATATTCCCTTCAAACTTTATATATTGCGGAAGCGGCTTCAATGTCTGTAAGCGAAGCGACTTTGTATGCTAACAATTTCTTTACTAACTTAGATGAAGGGACTTTCCCTTTCTGTAAAGACCTTGTAAACGGCACGCTTGTTAACCTAAATAAAATTGATAAAATTTTAAGTTCTTACGCCACTAATTGGAGTGTAGACCGTATGTCTTCAGTAGACCGTTGTATTTTACGTATGGCGACTTATGAAATTGTATTCAGCAAAGATAAAGCCCCCATCCCTGCAATTATTGACGAAGCAATAGAATTATCAAAAAAATATTCCACAGATAAATCCGGTAAATTTATAAACGGGCTTTTGGACCGCATTAAAACAGAGCGGAAAAATGGATAAAAAAACTGAAGTAGAAAACTTAAAAAAACTACTGTGGTATCATAATAACCTTTACTATAATTTGGACAGGCCGGAAATCTCTGATTACGAGTATGACTTGCTTTATACTCAACTCAAAAAATTGGAAAAAGAAAACCCTGATTTAATTACACCGGATTCCCCAACCCAACGTATAGGAGGGGAATCCTCCTCAACTTTTGCGCCTGTTGAACATATAGTGCCGATGATGTCTTTAGATAATACTTATAATGAAGACGAAATGCGCGCTTGGTATGAACGTACCGCAAAAGCCCTAAATAGCCGTAATTTTGAAATGGTAGTGGAAAGTAAAATTGACGGGCTCTCTTGCTCCCTTACCTATATTGATGGTGTTTTGCAAACAGCAGCGACACGTGGAGATGGCAAAACCGGCGAAGATATAACACAAAATGCTAAAACCATAAAAAATATTCCGCTGAAACTTGCCGGCGAAAATAAAGGGCTTTTTGAAGTCCGCGGTGAAGTTTTCTTACCAAAAGAGGCCTTAACAAAATTAAACGAAATGCAGGAAGATAAGGACTTACAACCCTTTGCTAATGCAAGAAATGCTGCTGCCGGTTCACTACGTCAAAAAGATGCCCGTATTACCGCAGAACGACCTCTAAAATTTTATATACACTCTTTCGGTGCAAGTGATTTTAAGTTTGAAAGTTACAGTGATTTTATTGAAAAATGTAAAAATTTGGGCTTGCCCGTTTCGCCCGTTCGGGAAACTTTTACCGATTTTGAAAAAGTTATAGAATTTTACCGCAAATTTAAGACGGAACTCCATAACTTACCTTATGATGCAGACGGTTTGGTAATAAAAGTAAACTCTTTTTCTTTACAAAAAATTCTTGGCTTTACTGCCAAGACGCCACGTTGGGCAGAGGCTTTCAAATACCCGGCAGAACGTGTTAAAACAGTTATTAAAAATATAAATTTTGGCGTCGGCAGAACCGGTGTTATAACGCCGGTAGCCATACTTGAGGGCGTTAAATGCGGCGGTGTAACAATAACATCTGCGACTTTACATAATTTTAATGAAATTAAACGCTTAAATATAAAAATAGGGGACACCGTTTTAATTGAACGAGCCGGGGAAGTGATACCGAAAGTTTTGGAAGTTGTTTCCTCACCTCAAGATGCAAAAAATATCTTGGAACCTGAACTTTGCCCCGTATGTAAAGGCACTTTGATTAAAGAGGAAGGCGAAGTCGCTTTACGTTGCATTAATCCAAATTGCCCGGCACAAATTAAAAGGCGGGTTAAGCATTTTGCTTCGCGCGGAGCCATGGATATTGAAGGCCTTGGTGACGTGGTAATAGACCAACTTGTTAATTTCAAGTCAATACAAAAATTAAGTGATATTTATAATTTAACTTTTTTTGACTTTTTATCTCTAAAAGCATTTGCAGACAAAAAGGCAGATAATTTGCTCCAATCCATTGAAAATGCCAAACAGCGAACTTTGGATAGATTTATTTTTGCTTTGGGTATACGCCATATCGGCGCAAAAATGGCGGAGACCTTGGCGCGCCATTTCGGCACTTTGGAAAATTTGACAAAAGCGCCGAAAGAAGAACTTGCAAAAATCCCTGAAATTGGGGATATAGCCGCACAAAGTATAGTTGATTTTTTCCGTTCGGATGAAGTAAAAAATGAACTGAAAAATTTTAATTTGCTCGGCGTAAAATTGCAAGCACCAAAACAAAAAACATCTACTTTATTTGAAGGAAAAACTTTTGTTTTTACAGGTGAACTTGAAACTATGACCCGCGAACAAGCCCAAAATTTAGCGAAAGAAAATGGGGCAAAAGTTTCGGGCAGTGTATCAGGTAAAACTTATGCTGTTGTTGCCGGTAAAGAAGCAGGTTCTAAACTAAAAAAAGCCGAGGAACTTGGTATAAAAATTTTGACGGAAAAAGAATTTTTAAGTTTAATAAAACAAAATAATCCTTAAAAAATTAAATTAATAAATTTTATAAGAGCCATTTGTGCCTTCTTGGTCTGTTAGAGAAGCACAAATCTTCCTGCCGTCATCTGTGGTACCGTTACAAGAAATAAAATCGTCATTATAATAAACAGTTAAGCCGTACCCTTTATTTGCTAACTGCCCGTTTGCCGTAATTCTTTCTGCCTTAGTGAAATATTTTTTACTTAACCCAGCGCCTTCTGAGGTCATAGTGTACTTAAAATATTCTGTTCTAAAATTATTGCTATCTAAGTTAAAACGAAGAGAAGGGTCATCTGCCTCATCGGTAGAAACGGCTGGCGTAAAATCCCTTATTTCCCTGAAATTTGTGGCATATTCTTCATACATCACATAATTTTTTTCTTGTGCGGCTTTAATTGCACCAAGCATAGTAACCGCCTCACTTGCACGCGCCCTTTCTATTGAACTGGTATACGTCGGGTAAGCAATAACAACAAAGCCGGATATCATAATTACTACAATTAAGAGTTCCATTAAGGTAAAACCTTTTTTATTTGTCATATTAACCTCTCTTTTTTAATTTTTCAATAGCCGCACTTTTAAGCAAAATATTTTTTACTTTCAAAAGCAAAGCCAAACGGTTTTGTTTTAGTTGCACGTCATCCGTATTTACCATTATTTTAGCAAAAAAATCTTCCAAAAATTTACTTAAAGAGGAAAGATTTTTAAGTTCATCCTCAAAATTGCCTTTTGCTTCGGGCAGATTATCAACAGCTTTGTTTAAGGCAATTTCTGCGTCTTCTTTAAGCATTTTTACATCTAAAGCAGGCAAGTTTTGCGGCGCTTGCTTTAAGATATTTACAACACGTTTTGCCGCCTCTGCTACCGCTTGCAAAGTGGGGCTTTTTAATTGTTCTTTTAATATGGCGGCATTTTCAAAAACCGTATTTAAGGGCTTATCAAAATCTTTAACTGCGGAAATTATATCTTCCGGAATTTGACTTTCTTCTAACAGATTTTGAACTCTTTGCCATAAAAATTCTGCTAATTCGGCAATTTTATTATTTTGATTTTCCGGCAAATCTTTAGCGGCAAGTTCAAGTAATTTATTTATACTTAAAGCCCAATTATTGGCCAAAATAATTCTAACCGCACCCATCGCCTGACGGCGCAAAGCATAAGGGTCTTGGCTACCGCTTGGCACTTGCCCAACCTTAAAATTGGCAGCCAAAGTATCTAATTTCCCTGCTAAACTGACTAGAGAACCAACCTTCGTTTTAGGTAATTCAGCATTTGCAGATAAAGGCAAATAAAATTCTTCCAGCGCAGAGCAAACAGCAGGGTTGCGCCCTTCTTTTTGGGCATAAACCGCACCCATATAACCTTGCAAATCTGTAAATTCATAGACGACTGAACTTGCCAAATCAGCATAAGCATAAGCGGCGGCTTCTTTTGCGTGTTCGGTATCAGCGGCAGAAAATTTTATTTCTTTTGCCAAAGCGGAAGTTAAATTTATAACACGCTTTGTTTTGTCTTCCATTGTTCCCATACCGTCAATAAAATTGATGTTTTGTAACTTTTCGCGCATTTTAGATAGGCCGAATTTTATGTCATTTTCAAAAAAGAAAACTGCATCCGTTAAGCGCGCCGTCATAACATTTTTGAAACCGGTTTTTACTTCTTCCTGATTTACGGAAACGCCGTCGCGTACTGCAATAAAATGCGGTTGCAATTCTCCGTTTTTGTCAATTACAGGGAACATTTTTATTTGAGTTTTCAAAACTGTTGTCAAAAGTTTTTTAGGTAATTTCATAAAACTCAAAGCCATATCGCCGGCAAGGGCGATAGGGTGTTCGGTAAAATTAACAGTTTCGTTTACCAAATCGTCATCTAAATCTGCTTTATAACCCAAAATTTTCGTGCAACCTTCAATGCTGCGCAAAAGGGCTTTTTTACGTTCTTCCAAATCAACTAAAATCGGGCGGATTTGGTTTTTCAAGGCATCTTTATAAGTTTCAGGGCTTTTAATAATTATCGGTGTCTGCTTAAAAGAACTTAAACCGTATGCTTTATTAGAAGATTTAACACCGGCAATTTCAAATTTAATAACTTTTGTACCGTATAAAGCAATTATGCTTCTTATTGGGCGGGCGAAACGGAAAGAGGTATCTTCCCACACCATATTCTTTGCAAAATTCAAACTTTTAATGAGTTCTGGAAAAATTATTGCAAGCAATTTTTCCGTCTTAATTCCTTTAATTTTTATATCGGCAAAAATGAAAGGCCCCTTGTCTGTTTCTTTGATAATTAACTGTTCAGGTTTAATGCCGTTTTTTGCTGCAAAACCTGCTGATTGCAGCGTAAAATTACCGTCTTTATCTTTTAATAATTTTGCCGGTGGGCCTTTGATTTCTTTTGAAATGTCTTCGCTTACAGGTTCCAGATTATGGATTTCAAGAACTAATTTTTTATAAGTACCGTAAGTTTCCAAATCACTATATTTTAGGCGGTTTTCCGCTAAAATATTGATAGCATTTTCTTTAAGTTGTGCTAAGGCAGGCCTTAAAAAACGTGCTGGTAAATGTTCTGTACCTATTTGTAAAAGTGCGTTCATTTTGCGGCCTCCTTTCCCTCATGCTGTTTGATATATTCGCCGGCGCAAAGTTTTGCAAGGTGGCGGATTTTTGCGATAATATTTGTTCTATCACTAACGGAAATTGCACCGCGCGCCTCAAGTGTATTAAAGTAATGGGAAACGCGCATAGCGCAATCATAAGCAGGCAAATATAAACCTTTTTTGCAAAGGGTGCGGCACTCCTCCTCATTTTCTTCCACATAACGACGGAGGTGTGCTATATTTGCCTCTTCAAAATTATAATGGGAGAACTGCCTTTCACTTTCCATAACCATTTCACCGTAAGTGGTGGTATCATTCCACATAATGTCAAAAATTGTGTCTTTCTTTTGGGAATACATGGCAAGGCGTTCAAGACCATAAGTTATTTCAACCGTAATAGGTTTCAAGTTATAACCGGCCATAATTTGGAAATAGGTAAATTGTGTAATTTCCATACCGTCAAGCCAAATTTCCCAACCTACGCCGGAAGCCCCTAAAGTTGGGGATTGCCAATCATCCTCAATCCAACGAACGTCGTGTATTTCCGGGTCAAGCCCGATTGCTTTTAAGGAATTGAGATACAACTGTTGAATATTAACCGGAGAAGGTTTTAAGATTACCTGAAATTGATAATATTTGCCGAGGCGGTTTGGATTTTCGCCATATCTGCCGTCGGCGGGGCGGCGGCACGGTTCAACGTAACAAACGCTTGTTGGTTTTTCGGTCAAAGAGCCGAAAAAGGTGAAAGGGTTAAAAGTACCTGCACCCTTTTCCAAATCATAGGGTTGCACGACAAGGCAACCTTGCTTTTTCCAATATACTTGGAGGTTATGGATTATGTCCTGAAAATTCATACATATATTATATAATTTATGAAAGGAAGTTTACAGCCGCTATTCTTTGACGGACAATTCTTTTAGTAAATTGTGAGGAAATGAAAAATGCCGAGGGACAGGATCGAACTGTCGACACCTGGTTTTTCAGACCAGTGCTCTACCACTGAGCTACCTCGGCAAGTGAAATATCACTATATATATGATAGCAAATTATATAGCGCCGTTGCAACTTATAATAGGAAATTTGCAGTTATTATTTTTTGCCGTCAACGTCTTTTTGACAAATTTTAATTTTTATCTGCCTAGAGTACCGAGATGTCGCTTCGCTCCACGTTCTTCTAGGTACTCGTCGTTAGATATAAAATTAAAATTTCCTCAAAAATACTTGTCGGATTAGCGTGCTCGGTTTGCCTTTTGTTTATACTTGTTTCCTATAATAGGAAATTTGCAGTTGTTATTTTTTGCCGTCAACGTCTTTTTGACAAATTTTAATCTATAAATTTTCTACTTCATTTCTTGGACACTGCCGTTTTCTATCTTATAACACTTGTCGGCATATTCCGCGGCGTGAATATCGTGGGTAACCATTAATATAGTAGTGCCCTCTTCTTTAGAAGTTTGGGCAAAATCTTTGAAAATTTGCTCTTTCCTTTGTGTATCTAAATTGCCGGTCGGCTCATCTGCCAAGAGCAAAAGCGGTTTGTTTATTAATGCACGCGCAAGGGCTGCACGCTGCTTTTCCCCCCCGCTTAAAGAGGTTGGAAATTTTGATGCAAGTTGCCAAATACCGAATTTCTCAAGCAAATATTTGGCGCGCGCCTTGGCTTTTTTACTTGCGACAAAAGAGGGCATTAAAACATTTTCAAGGACGGTAAATTCCGGAAGTAAAGCATCAAATTGAAAGACAAAACCCATATCTAAAAGCCGCATTTTTGCGGCATTACTTTCTTTGAGTTTTGTGATATTTTTACCCTTAAAAATAATTTCGCCTTCGGTAGTTTTATCAAGTAAGGCAATCAAATTGAGTAAAGTAGTTTTCCCCGAACCGGACGGACCAATAAAAACAATAAACTTTCCTTCTTCTACGGAAAAAGAAATATCTTTTAAGACACAAATATCATTTTGTGCTTCTTTATAAATTTTTGTTATATGTTTAAGTTCCAAAATATTAGCCATAACGAACTGCATCCACCGGGTTAATTTTTGATGCCTTATAAGCAGGGTATAAAGCCGAAATAAAGCATACCAAATAACTGCCCAATACAACACATAAAATATCTAAAACTTGCAAACTTACAGGTACTTTTGTTAAGTAATAAATATCGGCAGGTAATTGCACAATATTTGTATTTGCAATTATAAAACAAAGTACAAAAGCAAGTATTAAACCAAGTAATACACCGGCACTTGCAATAAATAAACCTTCAAATAAAAATATATTCCTGATTTGTGACGGGCTTGCTCCCAAAGTGCGCAAAATGCCGATATCACGCAATTTTTCCGTCCCGAACAAAATTAAATTTGAGGTTATATTTAATGCCGCTACAATAATTATTAAAAATAAAATTATGAACATTACCGTCTTCTCAAGTTTTAAGGCCGCATATAAAGTTTGATTCATTTGAGCATAGGTTTTGACTGCATATTGATAGCCGATAACACTATTAATTTTAGCGGCAATTTCATCCGCTTTATCTAAGTTTTTAATTCTAACATTAAGCCCGGTAACGGCGCCTTTTAAGCCAAGAAAATCTGAGGCATTTTGTAAATCAGTATAAACTATTGCGTTATCAAATTCATAATAACCTGTTTTCAAAAGACCGGTAACTTTGAAGCGTTTCATCTTAGGCAAACCGCCGGCTAAACCTTGAGGGGAAACAAGAACGACTTCATCACCGACATCAAGCCCCATATTAAAAGCAAGTTCTGTCCCTATTACCAAAGGCGGCAATTTTGAATCAACTTCTGCCTTAAAACTGCCTTCGGTTAAAGAAGATACTAAAGTGTTTGTTTTTGACTCTTGTTCCTCATCTAAGCCGCGCACAAGAACGCCGTGCGAACTTTGGCCATAACTTAAAATCGCCTGCCCGTAAATTGTGGGGGCTGTGGCAAGAACTTGGGGAACAGTTTCAATTTGATTTTGTACTTTTTGGTATCTGCCGTCTGTCATTTGGCCGATTATCGTTATATGCGCTTGGGCGCCGATAATGTGTTTTTTAATATCGTTTTGAAACCCGCTCATCACGGCCAAAGTGGTTATTAGGGCCGCAACACCAACTGTTACGCCTAAAATACCAATAAGAGTTGTTATCAAAGAAAACACCCCTTTACTTTGGCTCATTAAATAACGTTTAGCGACGAAAGTTTCAAAACGCATATTTATTTTTTATTTATTTGCACCGCAGCATTTTTTATATTTTTTACCGCTGCCGCAAGGGCAAGGGTCATTTCTGCCTGGTTCTTTTTCTTTTACGATTGGTTTGACAGTACCATATTCCTGTTCGCGAATTTTCTTTTGGTTTGCTTTGGCCCACTTGCGCATAGCAATGGGGGAGGACATATCAACCCCATCCGCCTCCATTTGTTTGGCGACCTTGATGAAACGCTCCTTCATCGTCGGGTCTTTATCAATTATATTTTTAATAGCAGAGGGTAAATGTTTCTTTTCTTCCTCTAAACGCTGTTCAAGTGTTTCTGGGGTTAGAGGTATTTGTTCTTTTTCTTCCGGTTTTTTTCTTCTGCGTCTAAATAAAAACTCAAACATTTTTATATTTATCC
>Ga0310786_10006452_pt1 | contig 15585 bp, 13 predicted proteins | sample AusTroGonzalo_MG_FD_203881 | JGI IMG/M metagenome (GOLD analysis project Ga0310786, IMG submission 203881) | Bovine rumen microbial communities from tropical cattle in Woodstock, Queensland, Australia - Gonzalo_03 (v2) (version 2) | ecosystem: Host-associated > Mammals > Digestive system >... | reverse complement strand
GCGGTTTTGAAGCTCAATGATTTCCTGGAGGCGGCGGTTCTTGACATCTGCAGGGACGTCGTCCTTCATGGTGCGGTTGGCAAGGGTTCCGGGACGGTCTGAGTAGGCAAACATGAAGGCCCAGTCGAACCCAACTTCATCCATAAGGGACAGGGTTTGGGCGTGGTCTTCCTCCGTCTCTGTGCAGAACCCGGCTATTACATCCGTGGTAAGACCACAGTCCGGCATTACGCTTCTAATCTTTGCCACCCGCTCCAGATACCACTCACGGTCATATTTGCGGCGCATCAGTTCCAGCATCCTGGAACTTCCGGACTGAACCGGGAGGTGAATGTGCCGGCAGATATTGGGGCGTGAAGCCATGGTTTCAATGAGCTGGTCCGATATATCCTTTGGATGGGAGGTTGCAAAACGCACCCTGAGCTCCGGAGAAATATCGGCCACACGGGCAAGCAGGCCGGCAAAGTTAACTGTCTCAGTTTCTGACTTATACAGATAGCTGTCCACGTTCTGCCCAAGGAGCGTGACCTCCTTGTAACCGCGGCTGAAAACGTCGCAGGCCTCACGCACTATTGAGTTGGCGTCACGGGAACGCTCTGCCCCGCGGGTATAGGGCACAACGCAGTAGGAGCATACATTGTTGCATCCGCGCATGATGGAGATAAAGGCCGATATGCCGTTTTTGTCTGTCCTGACCGGGGTAATATCGGCATAAGTCTCTTCCCTTGAGAGGAGGACGTCCATCTGGGGGTTGTCCAGCGACACGGCTTCCAGCAGACGGGGCAGGCTCCTATAGGCGTCCGGACCTACCACAAGGTCCACTTTATGTGTATCCAGAAGTTTGTCCTTAAGGCGCTCCGCCATGCAGCCGACTATGCCCACTATAACACCGGGGCGCTGCTTCTTTTGCTGGTTGAATACTTCTATCCTTCCCCAGATGCGCTGCTCTGCATTGTCCCTGATTGAACAGGTGTTGGCCATGATAAGGCTGGCCTTATCCATCTCCTCCGTGCGCTCATAACCGCACCCTGCCAGAATTGCGAATATCACTTCCGTGTCATTCACATTCATCTGGCACCCGTATGTCTCTATGTATGCTAATTTCATATAGTTCTACAGTTTGCCGCCAAAAGCCAGGTCTCCGGCGTCTCCTATGCCGGGGATAATGTAACTCTGGCTGGTCAGTTCCTCATCTATGGCGGCAACCCAGAGTGTATATTCATCCCCGAATATCTGGCTCAGGTGGTCTACGGCAAAACGGCTTGCAACCGGGCACACAAGATGGACACGGGCGGGTTCTCCGCCTTCCTCGTGCAGCTTTTCTATGCCCACTTCCATTGAAGAGCCCGTGGCAAGGAGAGCATCGGCCAGAATAAGGGTTTTCCCCTCCAGGGACGGCGTGGTGCAGTACTTTGCCTTTACCTTGAAATATCCCAGCTTGCCGGTGCTGCGGTAGGCCGACAAAAACGCTGTCTCTGCATGGTCAAAAAAGCGGAGCATGCCATCCTGGATGGGAAGGCCCGCACGAAGGATGGAGGCTATGACAATGGGGGTGTCCGGAGTGGATACCTTTGCTACGCCAAGCGGAGTAAGCACGTCCTTCTCTGAGTACTCCAGGGTTTTGGAAATCTCATAAGCAAAGACCTCTCCTACTCTCTGCAGGTTGGTCCTGAAACGGAGGCTGTCTTTCTGGATATGCGCATCACGCAGTTCTGCTATAAAGGAGCCAAGTACGGAATTGCTTTCCCCAATGTTATTTACTTTCATGGCATAAGACTTGTTTAGAACACAAATATAGACAATTTCCTGAATTTTCACTACCTTTGTGGAGATATGAAAGCGCTGCGCCGCATAATAATTGCCGCCGCCATGGCGGTGACCGCCCTTATGGCGGCCAGTTGCGGCGTATCCAAAATTAAGGACATCAAACTTACGGGCGCCGGGGTCAAGTATATCATTCCCACATCTTTACGCTCCTTTGACGCTGTGCTGGTGCTTGGCATTGACAATCCGGCCATGACCTTCAAAGTGAGCAATGTTGACGGCGCAATCCGCGTGGACGACATCCCTTACGCCACATTCCAGGCCGGGGAAATCACGGTGGAAGGCCGCCAGTCCCAAGAGTACGTGCTTCCGTGCAGCATAACCCTGGAGCCGGACATCACCCTCATAGACCTTCTCAAACTTGCCGCAAGGCGTTCCCTGGAAGGCATGAAGGCCGATGTAAACCTGCGCGTAGCGTCAAAAAGCGGCGCCATCAACGCTCCCCTCAAATACAAGAACATAGACCTCTCAGAATTTTCAAAATAATGAAACGCATATTACTCATAGTGACCTTGACTGTGCTTGGAAGCATCGGCCTTCACGGCCAGGATTCCCTTAACCTTGCCAGGATGGATTCCACCTTCGTTGGCAAGAGCATCATGTCCGTGATAGGCCCTGGAGCGGAGGTGAACCAGACTCCGCAGGTGCGCCAGGCGCTGGACGGCTATATCCAGGACAATGTGTCCAAGCCCATCCAGGGGTACAGGATCCGCGTTTTCTATGACAATTCCCCGTCGGCCCGCGTGCGCTCAGAGAGCATTGAGCAAAGCTTGATAGCCCAGTTCCCCGGGACCGGCGTCTACCGCAGTTTTGTGAGCCCCAATTACAAGGTGACAATTGGAGATTTCCGCACAAAGGAGGAGGCTCTTAAGATTTACAACACCCTCAAAGGGACCTACCCTACCGCTTACATCATCAAAGAGAACATTAACTTCCCCAGATAAATGGCTGCTATCAAACAGGGAATGGAGCAGAAACTTCAGCAGAAGTTGTCTCCGCTCCAGATTCAGACTATCAAGCTGATAGAGATGCCGGTCCAGGCCCTGGAGCAGCATGTGAGGGAAGTTCTGGCCGATAATCCCGTAGTTGACGACACCCCGCAGAAGGGAGACTCGGAGCATGAGGTTTCCATCTCTGAGGTGGAGGAGAAGGAGCAGAGCGGCGGTTCAATGGAAGAGAACTACGGCCCCCAGGACGACGACATCCCCTCCTACAACCTCCACGTCAACAACTGGGGCAAGGACGAGCGTCCCCAGTACAACACTTTCTCGGTCAAGCAAAGCTTCACGCAAAGTCTTGAGGAGCAGCTTGGTTACCGTAATCTCACCCCGCATCAGAGGGCCGTGGCAAGCTTCATTATCGGCTCACTGGACGAGGACGGCTACCTCCGCAGGGACATCGAATCCCTGGTGGATGACCTTGCCTTCCGCGCCGGGGTGGAGTCATCGGCCGAAGAAGTTGAGAAGATGCTCAAGGTGATTCAGGAATTCGAGCCCTCCGGCGTGGGGGCGCGTGACCTCAGGGAATGCCTCCTGATTCAGCTGGAAGATAAAAAACGCACGCCTTCTGTGGAAAACGCCATTTTGGTGCTGCGGGACCAGTTTGACGCTTTCAAGAACCGTCATTTCCCCAAGATCATGTCACGCCTGCACCTGACGGAAGAGCAGATGAAGGCCGTGATGGATGAGATCAAGCGCCTCAACCCCTCCCCCGGCGGCCAGATAGATGACTCCTACTCTGACCAGGCCCAGCAGGTTGTGCCGGACTTTGTGCTTGAGTATGAAAACGGGGAGCTTCTGCTGTCCATGCCGCGCTTCAACATTCCGGAGCTTCGCATCAACCGCAAGTACTCAGAGATTCTGGAGAATGGCCGATATTCAGATTCCAGGGCAGACAAGGATGCCGCCACTTTTGTAAAGCAGAAAATTGACTCTGCCAAGTGGTTCATAGAGGCGCTCCGCCAAAGGCAGAACACCCTTGAAAGCACCATGAAGGCCATACTGGAGTATCAGCACGACTACTTCATAGACGGTGACGAGAGTTCACTTAAGCCAATGGTACTCAAGGACATAGCAGAACGCACCGGCTTTGACATATCCACAATCTCCCGCGTTGTAAATAGCAAGTGGATTGAGACTCACTTTGGTATTTTCCCTCTCAAATATTTCTTCTCTGAAGGTCTTGAAAACAGCGATGGAGAAGAGGTCTCCACTCGTGAAATCAAGAAGGCGCTCAAGGAAATGGTGGACAACGAGGATAAGCGCAATCCGCTAACGGACGACGAGCTGGTAGACGGACTTGCCGCCAAGGGCTACAAAGTTGCGCGCCGCACCATTGCCAAGTACCGTGCGCTACTGGATATCCCCAAAGCCCGCCTCCGCAGAGAGTTGTAGCCAGTGGGGCACAACTCATTGTAAATCAATCACTTCCAGAATGTTTTCCCATTACCGGTAATGGGAAAACTTTTTGTATATGGCTGTCACACAGCAAGTTACGCCCCACTAATTTTTATGAAGTGGCGGGCGGCGTGTAAAGTGTTGATAAAATTGTGGAAAAATTTGGAAGAAAATGTAATAAAATGGAAAATTTTAACTACCTTTGCATCCAAGCGTGAAAGTTATTAAGTAACAATGGTCAGATTCTTCGGCAAAGCCTGTGGCAAAGTGGATGACAAGGGACGCATAGTGTTCCCTGCCATCTTCCGTGATGCCATGCTAAAGGAAGGGCTGGAGGACATGACACTCATCGTCAAGAAGAACGTCCAGCAGTGCTGCCTTGATCTTTTTGCCTACCAGGAGTGGGTAGAGCGCAGCAACAAGGTTCTGGAAGGCCTTGACCCTGAACTTAATACCAATGACGCTAACTTTTGGACCAAGTACAACGAGGGTGTGTACGCAATTGTCCCTGACGGAAAGCTGGGCAGGCTCAACATCCCCTCAGAGTTACTTGAGAGTGCAGGAATTACCAGGGAGGTAGTGCTAAGCGGTGTTGGTTACAAGCTTCAGATCTGGGCAAAGGAGACTCATCAGAGCTCCCTTATGTCTGACGAGGAGTTCAAACAATCCGCACAGAGACTCTCCACCAAGAAATAGGAGGTCTCAGGATGTCAGAATATCATATCCCTGTGCTCTTGGAGGAAAGTGTTTCCTCTTTGGTCACAAATCCCCACGGAATATACGCAGATGCCACTTTCGGAGGCGGTGGTCACACCGCTGCCATACTTTCACGCTTATCCGGTGACGGGAGAGTCATCGCCTTCGATCGTGACGTCGACGCTATAAACGCAGCGCTGAAAGACCCGCGGCTCACCCTCATTCACAACAACTTCCGCTTCATAGAGAACTACGCGGAGCAGCTGAGGAGGGAGGCCATGTCCCTTCACGGAGCATCGGCATTATCTTTTGCGGAGGGAAGGGACATGGCATCCCTCCTGGAAGAGGAGGCCGTGCACGAAAATGGCCCCAAAACGTGCACGGGTGGCCCAAAAACGGAGGGCCGTGCACAAAAACACCCCCAAAACGTGCACGGGGTCGCTGCCGAGGCAAGCCAGGCCACCGGGCCGGAAGTGTTTGACGGCATTTTGGCCGATCTTGGCGTTTCCAGCCACCAGTTTGACACGGCGGAGCGCGGATTCAGCTTCAGGTATGAGGAAGCGGCGCTGGACATGAGAATGAACCAGGGCGCAAAACTTACCGCGGCAGATGTTGTGAACACTTATGCCGACGAAGACCTGGAGCGTATACTCAGGCTGTACGGAGAAGTGGACAGCCCCCGGAACGTTGCAAGGCTCATTGTCCAGGCAAGGGAGAACCAGGAAATCAAAACCACGGGAGACCTTGACCGCGCTGTGGCTAAAGTGCTGCCAAAAGGCGCAGAGCACAAGGTTCTGGCAAAAATTTACCAGGCGCTCCGCATTGAAGTGAACCAGGAGATGCGTTCCCTTGAGAAGTTCCTTGAAGGAGCAGCAAAGAGCCTGAAGCCCGGCGGACGTCTGGCTGTAATAACCTACCACAGCCTTGAGGACCGCATGGTCAAGAACTTCATCAAGACAGGGAACGTGGACGGCACAGTGCAGCAGGACATCTATGGCCGCACATGCAGTCCGCTGGAGGCGGTGAATCGCAAGCCTATACTGCCCTCAGAGGAGGAGATTGCATCCAACACCAGGGCAAGGAGCGCAAAACTAAGGGTAGCAGTAAAAGGAGGAGAGCTATGAGCGTAAAGAATTTCTGGCTGTCTGTCCGTAATCTCCTGAAGGCCCTCAGGGACGGAGATCTGCTGCTGCACGTTAAGGCAGACAAATATTACATACATGTGATGTACGTGTTCCTTCTGATGTGGGTCTCAATCCTTCTGAGCCTTCAGGTGGACAAGACCCTCACCAAGGCAGGAGCCAACAAGGCCGCAATTGAGGAACTGAGAATACATCATACAGAGAGCGAGGCAGCCCTTGTAAAGATCAAGAGCGCGTCGGCAACGGAAGCAAGACTTAAAAGGCTTGGATCCCAGGCACAGATGCCCAAGGAACCGGCAACAGTGATAAAACGCAAATGAGCCAGAGGCAGAGTGAAATAAAGGACACCATAGAAAACCGCGACAGAATCCACGTGGTTACCTTCTTCCTGTCCATGGTTTTCCTTGCCATGGGTATCATGATTGTTGTCTGGATTGTGAAAATCCAGGCATCATATACCGTGGACGACAAAGTCATCGGCCTGTTCCGCCCCGTTGTACAAAAGCACGTTGACACTCCGGTAAGGGGCCGCATCCTTGCCACGGACGGAAGGCCTCTTGCCATATCGGCCCCGCTTTATGACCTTTACATGGACTGCACCGTCCTCAAAAGGAGCTATCAGGAAAGCGGGAAAGACAGCCTTGAGACCGTATGGCAGAACAAGGCCCGTGAGCTGGCCGTTTCCCTTTCAAGGATATTCCCGGAAAAGAGTGCCGACGGGTGGGTCGATGCCATCCTTACAGGCCGCGCCAAGGGTTCAAAGTACCTGAAAATCAGGAAGAACGTGGACCTGGAGACACTCCGCCGCGTCCAGGCCTTCCCCCTGTATAACGAGGGCGCATACCGCGGCGGCCTTATTGTGGAAGCCCATCAGGAGCGCATCTATCCCTACGACTCCCTGGCCCGTCGCGTGATTGGCTACGTCAAGGAGCAGAACCGTATAGGCCTTGAGAACAGTTTTGACTCTGAGCTCCACGGCCGGGACGGCTATGAGTGGAGAAGGGTGACAGACGACGGTTCCTGGGTTAGGGACCTGGATTCCACAAGCGTGCAGGTGAAGGACGGAAATGATATCCGCACCACCCTCAACGTGGACTTCCAGGACATTGCCGACAAAGCCCTCCGCGCCCAGATTGATGCCGACGATGACGTAAGGGCAGGCATCTGCATAATCATGGAGGCCAAGACCGGCGCCATCCGCGCCATGGTGAACCTCTCCCGCGGAGCCACACCCCAGACAACCCTCTGGGAGCGTGAGAACCTGGTCCTGAGGCAGGTGGGAGAACAGGGCTCAGTGATGAAGACGGTCACGCTGCTTTCACTGGTGGAAGACGGCTATGTGAAAACCCTTGAGCAGACCATTCCCACCAATAACGGTTTTGTCCCCAACTACAATCAGGATGTGCATATCCTTGATTACCAGAGGGAAACAGGCCGGAGAGATATAAGCGTGATGCACGGCTTTGAGATTTCCTCAAACTATGTATTCACCTACCTTGCAGAAACCTATTACGGCAAGAAGCCCCAGGAGATGTTTGACCACATCTACTCCTACCGTCTTGGAGAAGCCTTTGACTTTGACATCCCGGGCCTTGGAACACCGGTGGTGAACCGTCCGGACACTCCGGGCTGGTCCAAGACCACCCTTGGAACCACGGCCTACGGCTACAGCATAAGCGTAACCCCGCTCCACATAGCATCCTTCTACAACGGAATAGCCAACAAGGGCACCATGATGAAGCCCTACCTTGTAGAAAGCATTGAAAAGGACGGAAAGGTGCTGCGGAAGTTTGAGCCCAGCTCCCTCAACGAGAGCATCTGCTCCCCCGCCACGGCCGATACCGTCACAAGGGCCCTCCGCGCCGTTGTGAACACCGGTACCGCCACCAGGCTTAAGAGCGCCAAGCTCTCCGTTGCCGGCAAGACCGGAACAGCGCGCGTGGTGCTGTCGGCCAATGAACGCGGAGGCAGCAAGGACCCGTACAGTGACCTCAGCGGCAGAAAGAAGTTCCAGGGAACCTTTGTGGGCTTCTTCCCGGCCGAAGATCCCAAATACACCATCCTTGTGACGGTGTACTCATATCCTTCCCACAGAAACTTCTACGGCGGCACCAAACCCGCCCTGGCAGTAAGGGAGATAGTTGACAAGATTTACGCAATAGACCCCGCCTGGCGTCCGGAGATACATCCGGTTGGCAAGACCAGGCAAACAACTCAGGAACAATGAGATACGCAGACTATACCATGATTACGACCGACTCCAGGAAGGTGATTCCCGGAGCGCTGTTCATTGCCGTAAAAGGCTACCAGAGCGACGGTCACGCCTACATCCAGGCCGCCATTGAGAAGGGCGCCACCGGTATTGTCTGTGAATACATTCCTGATTCTATTCCGGAGGGTATTGTACCGCAAACCGTCGCTTCGCGACCCCTCCCACAGGCTTCGCCTGCGGGCCCCTCCCTCTTACCCGGCCGAGGGTGGCCAGGGGTTTGCGGCACAACACCCTCCGGAATAGAGTTCCAGATTGTGGAGAACAGCCGGAAGGCGGTGGCCTTAATTGCCGATGAGTATTACGGCCATCCGTCCGGGAAACTTACCCTTGTTGGCATTACCGGAACAAACGGCAAGACCACAACCGTCACCCTGCTGTACAGACTGTTCAAGAGCATGGGATATGCATGCGGGCTGCTTTCCACAATAGCCAACTATGTGGACGACGAGCGCCTTGAGACGGAGAACACTACCGTGGACCCCATCACCCTCAACAGCCTTCTTGCACGAATGGTTGCCAAGGGCTGCCTGTACTGCTTCATGGAGGTGAGTTCCATTGGCGTGGAGCAGGACCGTGTTACCGGGCTGGAGTTTGCCATGGGCATTTTCTCCAACCTCACGCACGACCATCTTGACTATCACAAGACTTTTGCAGAGTATCTGCGCTGCAAGAAACTCTTCTTTGACAATCTGCCGGCCGGAGCCACTGCGCTCATCAACACGGACGACAGGCACGGAGAGGTCATGGTACAGAACACCCGCGCAAAGGTTGTCAGCTACAGTGTAAAGGGCCTTGCAGACCATACCGCCCGCATCATGGAACAGAACTTTGACGGAATGCTTCTCAAGGTGGACGGAACTGATGTATGGTGCAGGCTCATTGGAGAGCATAACGCATATAACCTCCTTGCCATATATTCCGCCGCCGTTTGCCTTGGTGCCGGCAAGGAAGACACGCTGGTTGCGCTTTCTACCCTTGAGCCCGCCCCCGGCAGGCTTGAGAACATAAACGGTCCAAAGGGCCTCAGCGTCATAGTGGACTACGCCCACACGCCTGATGCACTGGAGAACGTGCTCAAAACCTTGCGTGCCATTGCACCTGAGAGGCAGCTTGTATGCCTTTTTGGCTGCGGCGGAGACAGGGACCGCACCAAGCGCCCGGAGATGGCCCAGATTGCCCAGCAGCTGGCCGACCGCCTTGTGATAACCTCCGACAACCCCCGTACTGAGCAGCCGGAAGCCATTATAGAAGAAATCAAGGCAGGCCTTGACAGCAAGGGTATGGCAAAGGCACTGATAATCAGTGACCGCAGGGAGGCCATTCGCACCGCCATCCTCACCGCTCCGGAGAATGCCACTATTCTCCTTGCCGGAAAGGGGCACGAGACCTACCAGATTATCGGCCGGGAAAAACATCACTTTGACGAGAAAGAAATTGTTGCACAGACTTTTGATTTGATGAAATGATATACCATTTATTCCAATACTTCAGCAGGGTGGGGATTGATTTCCCAGGCATGGGTCTGATGAACTACCTGAGCTTCCGCGCAATGGCGGCGGCGGTCACTGCCGTGCTTGTAGCCATGATTGCAGGAAAGAAGATTATCCGCCTTCTCCAGCGCAGGCAGATTGGAGAGACCGTGAGGGACCTTGGCCTTGAGGGCCAGATCCAGAAAAAAGGTACCCCCACGATGGGCGGAGTCATCATCATCCTTAGCATCCTGTGCGGTGTCCTCCTTTTCTGCGACCTCACCAACATCTATGTCATCCTCCTGCTTATCAGCACTTTATGGTGCGGCGCCCTGGGTTTTGCCGATGACTATATAAAGGTGTTCAAGCACAATAAGGAAGGGATGAGTGAGAAGGGAAAGCTGCTGGGTCAGATAGCGCTGGGATTTATTGTTGGCCTTACCGTGTGGATGAGTCCGGACATTGTGGTCCGTGAAAAGGTTGAAGTAAGTGAAAGCGTGGAACGCACCCTGGAGACGGAGACAACCGTTACCAGCGGCCGATATATGGAAGAGGACGTGGTAAAGAGCACTAAGACCACTATCCCCTTTGTGAAGAACCATGAGTTTGATTATCGCTGGCTCTCCCCTGTCAAGGGTGTATGGGGCTGGTACGCAAAATGGGCAATTTATGTTTTAATGATAGTGCTGGTTATTACCGCATGCTCCAACGGAACCAATCTCACTGACGGGTTGGATGGATTAGCTGCGGGAACGTCGGCCATTGTTGGAGTTGTATTAGGCATCCTGGCTTGGCTGGGGGGCAACCTGATAGACTCTAACTACCTTAATATCATGTATATACCCGGGTCGGGAGAGATTGCTATCTTCATGAGTGCCTTTGTGGGCGCCCTGATAGGATTCCTATGGTACAACTCTTTCCCCGCCCAGGTTTTCATGGGAGACACGGGAAGTCTCACCATTGGCGGTGTGATTGGCGTGAGCGCCGTGCTCATGCGCAAGGAGCTGCTCCTTCCCCTTCTGTGCGGGATTTTCTTTGTGGAAAGCCTGTCTGTACTGATGCAGAGGTTCTACTTCAAAAGGACCCGCAAGAAGTACGGCACCGGAAGGCGCATCTGGAGCATGACTCCCCTCCACCACCATTTCCAGGACAAGAAGGCCCCGGAGGGTCCGGTCCTGTTCCCCAAACCGGTTCCCGCCCAGCACGAGGCAAAAATTACCCTCCGTTTCTGGATTGTGGGAATCATACTGGCAGTAAGTACGTTGGCATTGTTAAAAATCAGGTAATATGAGATCCTTCGTCGCTATGCTCCTCAGGATGACAACAAGGAGCACAATGTCATTCTGAGCGTATCTCAATGTCATTCTGAGCGTAGCGAAGAATCTTAAAGAATAATATTATGGCAAGATTGGTAGTATTGGGCGGCGCGGAATCAGGAGTGGGCGCTGCGGTGCTTGGAAAAGTTAAAGGTTACGATGTGTTCCTGTCCGACAAGGGACAGATCAAGGAGAGTTATGCGGAGACCCTGCGTAAATGGGACATCCCCTTTGAGCAGGGCCAGCACACAGAGGAACTCATCCTCAATGCCGATGAGGTTGTGAAGTCTCCCGGCATCCCCGGAACCGTTCCCATGGTGCAGAAGATAAGGGAAAAGGGCATAGAGATTATGTCAGAGATTGAATTTGCAAGCCGATATGACTCTGCAAAGAAGATCTGCATCACCGGTTCAAACGGCAAGACAACCACCACTTCCCTCATCTACTACCTCCTCAAGAACGCCGGCCTTAACGTGGGCCTTGGCGGAAACATCGGCCAAAGCTACGCCTATCAGGTTGCTACAGAGCACTTTGACTACTATGTCCTGGAAATCTCCAGCTTCCAGCTGGACGACATCCGCCTGTTCCGCCCTGACATTGCCATCATTACCAACATCACTCCTGACCATCTTGACCGCTATGACCACAAGATGGAGAACTACGTTGCCGCAAAGTTCAACATCACCCGTAACCTGCGTGAGGACGACTGCTTTATCTTTGACTCTGACGATTCCATCACCGTAGGACATCTCTCAAAGATAGTCCTGCGCTGCAAGATGCTGCCCTTCTCACAGGAGAAGGAAGTTGACCAGGGCGCCTTCCTGCGTGACAACAAAATGGTTGTCCGCGTGGACGACGAGGAAACTGACGTATTCCTTGACAGCCTGGCACTTGGCGGCAAGCACAACATCTACAACTCCATGGCCGCCGCCCTGGCCGCAAAGGCAAGCGGAATTGAGAACGATGTCATCCGCAACTCCTTGGCTACCTTCAAGCCCATTGAGCATCGTCTGGAGCCCGTCCTCAGCATCAAGGACGTCCTCTATATCAATGACTCCAAGGCCACCAACGTGGACAGCGCATGGTACGCCCTGGAATGCCAGAAGCGCCCCGTGGTATGGATTGTAGGCGGAACGGACAAGGGCAACGACTACAGCGTGCTCAATGACCTGGTGAAAGAAAAGGTCAAGGGCATCGTCTGCCTTGGCGTTGACAACAAGAAGATCCATGAGGCCTTTGGCGGCATGGTGTCCCGCATGGAGGACGCCCTGAGCGCCGATGAAGCCGTAAAGAAGGCTCAGGCAATGGCCCAGGCTGGAGACGTTGTTCTCCTGAGCCCCTGCTGCGCCAGCTTTGACCTTTTCAAGAACTACGAGGACCGCGGAGAGAAGTTCAAGGCCGCCGTCCGTAACCTGTAAGAGACTATGGCCCAGGAACAGGTAAAGAAAGATTTGATAGACCGTTTCACCGGGGACAAGGTTATCCTTCTGATAGCCCTGTTCCTGATGTTGATATCGGTCATATCCGTGTTCAGCTCCACCCCGCTCCTTGCAAGGGAACTGGGTACGGGTCGAATGGATATAATGCTGGACCAGCTTAAAGCGGTGGGTCTTGGCTTTGTCTTTATCTTCCTCCTGTATTTCTTTGGCCGGGTAGAAGTGTACAGGCGCTTCTCAATGCTGGGCTTTGCCATTACTTTTGGCATTCTCATTATACTTGTCCTGAACCTCAACCTGGGGTTTGTGAGGGCCGGTTCCATAAACGGAGCACGCCGTATCCTTAAAATAGCCGGAAGGCAGGTCCATGTGTACGAATTTGTGAAAGTGTTCATGATAATGTACCTTGGATGGGCCCTGGACACCTTCAAAAGACACGGCTTCAAATGGCTGCCCATGCTGGCACAGAAGTTTGAAAAATTAGCCTTCCTTGAGAAAGACCTTTGGCAGAAGATATTCTACATCTACCTGCCTATCTTCCTGACCACCTTCATGGTGATGATGGGGTCTAACTCATCGGCCATTTTCATTGCCATAATCATGATCCTGATGGTCCTGGTTGGAGGCATTGACTGGAAGGATATAGGCGTAATGATGCTGGCCCTTGTGGCTGGCGTGAGCATCATGCTCCTTGCCTACAAGGCTGGGCTCCTCAAGGACAGCCGCATTGGCACCGCCATCTCCCGCATCATGCAGGACGACGACGCCGTGATGAATAAGCTCCTCTCCTCCCCGCGCGGCTCAAAGGACTTCAATGACGCCCGTGATGAGCTTAAACAGCCCGTGAGCGCCCTCCTTGCAATTAAGGAAGGCGGTATCTTTGGGAAGGGAATCGGCAACAGTACGCAGAAATACGCCACGCCGGTTATCTTTGGAGACTACATGTTCAGTTTCATCATAGAGGAGACCGGAATTATTGGCGCAATACTTATTATAATATTGTACTTCAGCCTTCTGGCGCGCGGCTCCCTGGTTGCCAGGGAATGCGACAGGTACTACGACAAGATGATTGTGACTGGCCTCATTATGCTTGTCACCGGCCAGGCTTTCATGCACATGGCCGTGAACGTCCACTTGCCGATGGTGCCTCAGACGGGCCAGACGCTGCCTCTTGTAAGCCACGGCACCAACTCCCTGCTGGTATTCAGCATAGTGTTTGGCATTCTGCTGTCAATATCCAAGGACGCCAAGGAAAATATGGCCAGGCGCGAGGCCGAGGCCGAACCGTTAATTGTCCACGACACGGAAGACGAGTGGACGCAAAACACAACCCAGTCATGAGCCAGTACAAAGCGATAAGGGCTATAATAAGCGGCGGCGGCACGGGAGGACACATCTTCCCGGCCATATCCATTGCCGACAAGTTGAAGCAGCTGAATCCGGAAACGGAAATCCTCTTTGTGGGAGCCGAAGGGAAAATGGAGATGGAAAAGGTCCCGGCGGCGGGATACAAGATTGTAGGCCTGCCTGTAGTTGGTCTCCAGAGGCAGCTGAGCCTTAAGAACATAGTCAACGACCTTAAGGCGCCCTTCAAGCTCATACACAGCCTCAACCAGGCCAAAAAGGTAATCCGTGAGTTCAATCCGGACATTGTTGTTGGTGTTGGAGGATACGCCAGCGCTCCCCTTCTTTGGGCCGCCACCGGCATGAAGATTCCCGCTGTAATCCAGGAGCAGAACGGCTTTGCAGGCCTTACCAACAAGATGCTGGGTTCCCGTGTCCAGTCCATCTGCGTGGCTTATGAAGGCATGGAAAAGTTTTTCCCGGCCGATAAAATTGTCCTCACAGGCAATCCTATCCGCAAGGACGTCTCCAAGCCGTCTACCCCTGAGCAGAAGGCCCAGGCTATGGATTTCTACGGACTGGACCCGGAAAAGAAGCACATTTTTGTGGTGGGCGGAAGCCTTGGCAGCGGCACGCTGAACAGGGCCATGATGCACTGGATTCAGGACGGCTGCCCCGGCGGAGAGAACCTGGAGATAATATGGCAGTGCGGCAAGTACTACAAGGCCCAGACGGACGCCTTCATGGCGGCGCATCCGGATGTGAAAGGCATAAAGCATTTTGACTTCATTGTGCGCATGGACCTGGCTTACGCCGCGGCCGATGTTGTGATTTCCCGCAGCGGCGCCAGCACTGTGTCAGAGCTATGCGCAATGGGTAAACCCACGGTTTTTGTGCCCTCCCCCAATGTGGCCGAAGACCACCAGACCCACAACGCCATGGCCCTTGTGCGCAGGGAAGCAGCCCTGATTGTAAAAGACTCAGAGGCAATAGATGAGCTTCTCCCCACGGCCATCGGCCTTCTGAACAGCCCGCATAAACTTGCTTCCCTTGCAAAAAACGCAGAAGCAATGGCCTTGCGCAACGCAGCACAGATGATTTGTGATGAAATTTATAAATTAGTTTAAGATTCTTCGCTTCGCTCAGAATGACAAACGCTGTCATCCTGAGGAGGCGAAGCCGACGAAGGATCTAAATATGAAAAACGTTTATTTCATTGGTATCGGCGGCATCGGCATGAGTGCCCTTGCACGCTATTACAAGTTCAAAGGCTACAACGTGGCCGGATATGACAAGACTCCGTCTGAGCTTACTGCAAAGCTGCAAGCGGAGGGCATCTCCGTGCACTATGAGGACCGTCCGGACCTGCTGCCTTCCAGCGTGGATGATACCCTTGTGGTGTACACCCCGGCCATTCCGGCAGAGCTTGGAGAACTTGTAAAGGCCCGCGAAGGCGGCTATGCCCTCCTGAAGCGCTCCCGCACCCTTGGGGAGATAACCAAGGGCCAGCGCTGCCTTGCGGTATCCGGAACCCATGGAAAGACCACCACATCCACCCTCACCGCCCATATCTTCACCCAGAGCGGAGAGGGCTGCAGCGCCTTCCTTGGCGGAATCTCCCGCAACTACGGCACCAATCTTCTCATGTCAAAGACAGAGACCGTAGTGGTGGAGGCCGACGAGTTTGACC
>Ga0310786_10006450_pt1 | contig 15586 bp, 24 predicted proteins | sample AusTroGonzalo_MG_FD_203881 | JGI IMG/M metagenome (GOLD analysis project Ga0310786, IMG submission 203881) | Bovine rumen microbial communities from tropical cattle in Woodstock, Queensland, Australia - Gonzalo_03 (v2) (version 2) | ecosystem: Host-associated > Mammals > Digestive system >... | reverse complement strand
GTTCGTAATATCCTATTACTTCGTTGTTATCCCTAAAAAACTTTTTGTTGTAATCAAGTAATTTTTTGTGTTCGTCCAACGATTTTCTACCGCAGAAAAAATCAACTTCCGAATCACCCAATTCATAGAAAAGTTCCCTTGATTCTTCGGAAGAAATATTTACATTTTTATATTCTTCCAATATTATCGAAATAACCTCATTAAGGTTTGAATAATCAGAACGGTTATCTACCGTAAGTTCATTACAAACATTATCTATAAGTGGTGTTTCTTCATAGCATAACTGCCAATATAGGTCATACCCACCAGTTGCGATTGACCATTTACCAGATGTCGCATACCTACCTTCTTCTTCATATTTACGAAGGCAATTTCTTAAACCACGTATTTCAAATTTCTTGCTCAAAGATAAATTCCTTTTTGAAGAGCAGGAAAAATTCGCAATCCATTTATTAGCAACCTCGTCAATGGCATCGTTGTCTGGCTCTTCATTTCCATCTTCGCCCACACGTATTAGTTTATCGACTGGCAGGAACTCCACAACGGTTTCCTTGTCTATGTTTTTTTCAAAATCGGTAAATATCTCGAATTTACCATCTGTTTTCCCAATCGCTACAACACATTCGGTATCACCCCAAGCAATACTATCGCTGATAATATCGTAAATCTCCTCACGGAGTTTGTTTATGTCACGTATGTCGTTTTTATTTTCCATAACAATAACAATATCAATATTTATAAATACATTATTTACACCTCACAAAAATACGCTAAAATCAAAAAAAACGAATTTATTCAAAAAATCAGCGTTAAAACCAGAATGTGAGTTTTGATTTTCTGTTATTTGTTGAGAAATTTGAATAATTTACACGTTCCTTATAGGCAAAATCGTGAACATCATTGAATAGTTCACCCAACGCATTATCCTTAAATTCGGCATTTCTCATAAACTCAACCGTCGGAACACCAGTCTTATTCATTGAATTAAACCAAACATCCTCGTTAATATCGAAATTTTCCCAAACACGATTAAGGTTGTTCACCAAATCCTTTAATGTTCCGTCAAAATACAACGCTTCAAACCAATCCTCACCAGATGGATTAGCACCATAAAATTCGACATAATAATCATCGCTGTCCTTATCCATCTTTATTGTTCTTACGACAAAGCCATTATCTTCAAAGATTTCAGTAATATCATCATCAAAGAACAAGCGTCCGTTCACAATTTTGATAACTTTCTTCATAGTAGATTGATTGATTTGATTTTTATTCTATAAAAAAAGCGGACACAATGTGCTTATGTCCGCTTTTCCTTTTTTACTGATTCACCTTATTAGAGGTCTAATCTGTTCAATGATTCAACATCGAATGATTTACCAGAATCACCGTGCAACAAAGCACCAGAAGGTGTACCTTGTTCTACTGCGTAGAAGTAGTACATAATCTTTGTTTGACCGTTGATTGATTTTACTTTGAATGATGTATCAGCATTTACAAGCGTGCGACCCAATTTAACATCACGGATTGATTTAACTTGCTGAATAGCAGAAATCAACGGATAAATTGGTTTGCTTGTGATGTGACCTTGTGCAGTCTTGATTTCGTATGAAATTGATGCGCCACAAGCAGATTCTTTGATAGCATCTGTTGGTGCTGACAAACATTCGATTCGCAATGTGTCGAACAAGTAAGTGTTACCACCTGCGATACCACGAATGATTTTTTCATACGATACATTTGGAACGCCAGAAGTTTTGATTACCGAGCCACCACCAGTAATTGCAGGTGTTGCAGAGTAAGCAGTTTCTGATGCGTTGAACAACTCAACTTCTCCCGAAGTGGTAGTTGCGTCAGCAGTACATTCACAAATGATAATCAAAGGGTCACTAATTGCCTTTGCATCGTCGCCTTCGGCATAAAATTTATTTACACCGCCATTAGCGTAGAAGTCACCGTCCGCATTCAAAAAGCGTTGGTTTGCTTCGTTTGATTTTTGTTCTAAAAATTTTCCCATAACTAAAAAATTTAATGAATGAATAATGATTTTAATTCTTAACCTCCCGTTTCAGTACCCGTATTTTCTGGTGTTTTAGCACCATTGTCGGCTACTTCATTTTTTTTACAGAATTTTGCTTGCATTTTTGGCGCAACGCAAATTGCGATAGATGCACCAATCATAGCGGTTACGGTACTCCAACCGAATGCCCACAAGAAATCTTTTACATTTTGGCTCATAGTAATAATATTTTATAGATTCAACTTAAATTAGCGATACAAAGGAATGTTATTTTTCCTTTAAGTAAAAAATTTCAAAAAAAACACGTTAAATGCTTGATATACAAACATTTTTAGTTATAGGTATTTTGTAATAATCTACTGGATAGGACAAAAAAAAATAGGTGGATTGTTTCCAACCCACCTATCGGCAATGTCTTGGTAAGAAGTGTTTATATTCCCCAAATATTTCGTCTCGGACTTGGACTTTGTTTTGGTTTTTCGTGATTATCACTCTGCTGATTTTTTTCACCATCTTTTTTTTCATCATCGAATTTGATGCTTTCCTGCTCGCTTTTCTTTGATGATTTTTTCAGATGGTTCTTAATCATTGCGCAAAGTTCATTATCGTACTTCTCTGCGACAGCAACCAGATTTTCAAGCGTTTCTTTGCTATCAGTGGCATTGCCATCATCATCATCATTCATTCCGTCCATAACCTCGTTGATTTTATCAACAAGTTTATGCAAGGATTTAAGTTTTGGAATGAAACCTTTGTCGTCAATTTGTTTTGACTTCAACCCATTTTCCTTCATTAGGGTTGGATAATTGAATTTAATGTCTTCCATAATAATACGTTTTTTGTTTTCGCAAATATACAAATATTATTGAATAAAAAAAATATCTAAATTTTGGATTATCGTGCGTTTTGCGTTCTTAAATATAATAATGTATATTTGCAAAATCACAACCTTACTTTCTTGTAAGGACAGAGCCACCTGCGAGTGGCTCATTTTTTATAAAAAATATAAAAATGGATAAAATAGAGGAAGTTTTCCCTAAATTTCACATAATTTCCCTAAATTTTTCAAAAGTCGGCAAAGGTCGGCATCACAAACACAAACGAAAACACATTATATATAGTTAGTGTGGTAAATAAAAAGGCTTGTCATTAAAACAAGCCTTGCACAACATTTTAGAGCGCAGTATGAAAATCGTGATTAACAAGTGCGCTTGTCGCAAATATACATCATTCTTTTTTGCTCGCAATGTATTTTGCATATTCCTCCGTGTATTTTTCCTTTGGAACTTCCCTCCACATAACTTCGTTGTATTCGTTTCGGAACATTTTCCCCTCTTGTGTGAGCAAAGGAAGAAAACGCCTGCTCGATGTTTCATTGTTTCCAAATTTCAAAACTTCGTCATATTTATATAGACGGACTTGAACACCATTTACAACCGTGCTGTTCGTTTCAGATTTGCCATAACCAGAAGGTGTGAATTTCTCATCCGTGTTCGACCACCGCTGAATACGTTTCTTGACCTCAAAAGTCTTTTCCTTTTCAAAACGCATCTTGTACGTTCCCTCGTTGCATTCAGTCCAATAGTCGAAGAATTGCCGAACCATAACCTTGCCGTAGTCCTTAACAAAAGGTATCAGAGATTCATAGAACTTTTTGTGCCGTTCCTCAAAAGTTTCCTTTGTGTAATTTTTCGCCACTCTTTTGGTCGTGGTTTTATTTGACTGGATTGATTCCAAATCTTCATTTTTTGAGCCAACAACCTCATTTTCAGCAATTTGTTTATTTGACTGCGTTGCTTGTTTGGAAGCGTATTGGTTTCCTATCAGATATGGTTTCTTTGTTCCTTTTGGGCAACCTCTTTTTCTTGAATTATTTTCGTTTTGAATTTCGTTTTGAATTTCGTTTTTTTCGTTTTTTTTCGTGTAATCTATTTTATACAAACCACCTCGCACACCTTGATTTTTCAATGCCTCTTTCAAAAATTGAATTTCGTTTTGAATTTCGTTTTTTTTCGTTTGAATTTCGTTTATTTTCGTGTATAATAATTTATACACAACGGACAAAAAACAAGATGTTGGATAGTCGATACCAACAAAATTTTCCGCTCCGTCAAACAGCAAATCAAATATGCTGTTGTAGAACGCCACCAATTTATCATTATCGGTGATTGATTTTCTGCACTCGTTTAGACATTGGAAGTCTGCAAGGAAACAATCCAATGCCGTTCTTGGCGATTCCAACTCTCTGACTTGCAATTCAGCAGTCTCGTTCGTTTCTTTCTTTTCTTTCTTTTCTTCCATAATATTTTTTATAAAACCAGACGGGGGAGCAATGTGATTAGGTTAAAAAAAGAGAGAGTAAAACTTAAAATTATAATCCGTAAAAGCGTAAAAACCAAAAAGTTAAATTGTTCTATGCAATAATATATATACGAAGGATTGCGCCCCGTCCGATTATTCCTTTATTCCGTAATTTTTTCATTGATTTCATTTAACCTATTTTTTTACTCTCATTGCAAAGATAAATTATTTTCGCAATCCGACAACATTTTTTTTAGATTTTTTTTAGTTTTTTCATTTTGGACTATTGAATTTGATATTTTTTTATTGATTTTATCAAAGAAATCTGCTTTTTGCAAATTCAGCGAAGTCGTCCGCATTATAAAAAAATCCTTATTTTTTATTTTCAGCAAATCACGCTCATATCCGATAAATTCAAGTTTTCTGATAAAATCATCATATTCACAGCAGTTGCTTTCGCCAAATAATATAACCCTGCCTATACGGACATCATTTTTGAACATTATCGTTCCCAACAGACCATCTTCGTCATTGCCGACGAAACTTACATTGTATGAGGAATCGCTCGCTATCGAATAAGAGCCAAGAACGCTGTAACCGTCACCATTTTCCTTCAAATGTTTCAACTGGCGTTCAATTCTGTTTTCTGACATTAAATCATCATCGTCGTATATGCAGACATATTCACCGCTACATAATTTCAATCCAAAGTTTCGCAAGTCGCCAACCGTGTTGAAATCAGTGTTTGAAACGTAAATGTGCCTTATCCCGACCGTTCGTTTTCCCATTCTGCGCAACCGTTCGGCTACATATTCATAATGTGTGGTTGAACCGCTGTCGAGCAGTATCAATTCCTTGTTATCGTATGTTTGTGACAGAAAGCAGTCTATCGCTTCAAACAGATGCTTCGTGTATGTGTGCGTAAGCATAAGAACGGAAACCTTTCCACGTTCAAAGTAACCAGAAAAGTTTTCCGTTCTTTTTTTATTCTTTATTCTCTTTTTCATAATAACAACGGGTTTATGTGGTTAATCCTCGTATCTTTTGTATTTTTCAAAGCGTTTTGATTCCTTGCGCTTTTGCTCCTCCTTTGCGGAATATTCACGATTCCGTTTTGTTTTTTTGAATGTTTTTCCCATAATTGAAAAGTATTATTTATTGATTATTGATTTATTATTCCAAACGCAAACACAACCAACAGCATTTCTATCGAACATAGTTCAATGAAATATATTTTCCGTTCGTTCACGAACACACTCTTTTTTGACAGACCGAATATGAACGACAGCATAGCAAGCGTAACAATCTCAACCCACCAGAGATGGTAGCAAAGCACAAGACCTACGTGTGCAAGCACTATTGCCGAAACAGCACCGACGATGTGTGGAATAAAGTATATGTTTCCTGCGTTCACGGACGGATTCAGCGTCATAAGAACAAACAACAGCGAAACAATGTAGTAGATGTTTGTTTGCGCAACAAGCGAAATCAGAATAAGGCTCGCAAACATAAAATATTGGAACACCCATCTTGTGTTGTGCAACCAAAGAAATTTATTCTCCGCTGACGGAAATTCATAATAAATCTTGCTTATCGAAACCGTAATGCCGAACATTTGGTAGCAATACAGCAAAAACAGATTGAACACTATGAATCCAACAATGAGCGAAAACAACGAAATCGGTTCGTTGAACGGAATATTAAAAATATTCCCAGTCAGAAAACTTACAATTTTATCCATATCAACAAAAATTAAAGATTAAAAAAATAATAATGTCAATTCCATATCAATATCCTCATCCTTTTCATACACAAGGCTGTCTATGAGTTTGTAACCGACGAAGTTTATGCTTTTGAGTTCGCTTACCCTCGCCCTCGTCCTGCATACATACAAGTCGCCTTTGCGCTTATTTTGGAATGTAAGCCTAATGTCACGTATAGGCTCTTTTTTTTGACCGTCGTCGTCAAAATTTATCTCTACTTTGACGTTTCCGTTTCCGTCAATCTCTGTTCTTCTTGTTTCCATACATTTTTCCATTTTTTATTCAAGTGTTCACAAATATAGCGAGTATCGCAATACGTGTCAATACCGACATTTTTCAAATCAACATAAAAGAATGTGTCAGCGTGTATTTTATCAGAAGTCCTTTGCATTAGGAAACCCTCTGTCGCAACACGAAATTTTGGTATTTTTGAAAACACGGAACGAAGGTCTATCAGAACGAAACCAAGTCCAAGATTGGGAACACGCTTCAAACTGCCGTCAAAGTTGAAAAATTGTTCGTAGCAGTCAGTTGGAAAATAATCCACAATGTGTTTTGAATCAAGTTTGAACTCGCTTTCGACTATCGGCTTTGACTGGTGTGCGAATCCTATGAAATATGCGAATCCGCAGACAGCCTTCTGGTGCGACAAAAGTATTTCTATCGCATCTATTCGTGGCGTTATCACATCGCTTTCTATGCTCATCATATAGTCATATCCGTTTTCTATCGCAAAATTCATTGCGTAGTTGTTGCAACGGCACATAGTGAAACGTAAATCAATATCTTCCTTGTTTGGCGGTAGTTTCGCTATGAATGTTTTTCGTCCGAAGTCATAGTTTGCGAATGTTTTGTAGTGTTCATCGTCAGCCGTATTGTCTATTATCAGCAAATCGGCATTGTATGTTAGATGTTTGATTGATTCAGACCACTCTTTTAGGCAATAGTCCTTATATGCGCTTGTTGGCGTACAAATAAGGACTTTTTTATTTGTGCTTTCGGTTTCCATACTTATATCGAAAAAAATCTTTCACGTAAAAAACAAACTATCCTTTCGACCAAACGACCAAACCAAGATTTTTCATTGCTGTAATCGGCAGATTCGGCATCACACTCGCAGTCGCAGTCGTTTTTTGCTTCATCTTCTACTACCGCAAAATTTTCATTTTCGACAACTTCCGCATAATTATCCGTGTAATTATCCGTGCTATGCGTTCCCATTACTACCAAATTGCGTGTTATGTAGCATATCATAATCAAACGTATCACATCATCGGTTTTTATCGGAATATCAATCGTTTCCCCAATACGTTTTAATAATTTGTTGCGTAATTCGTCGCTTATCTTCGTGCTTACAATCTTATTTTTGACGCAACCTTCTTCAAATCCGATATTATAGTTTTTTAAGTTCTCGTCTGGTACTGAAAATACGTCTTCACCATTTACATAGTTAGTGATATAACTCCGTAACATCTCGCTTATTGTTGTGCCACCAATAAGGCTTTTTGAAAACTTGTCGTAAAGTTCACCAGAAACCCTGCAAGAAAATGATTTTGTTTTTCCCATAATGTTTTTTTTTAATTGTTATTATCCTGTTGTTTTTGTTTTCTTTTTGTTGTTGCCATAGGAACATTCCTAAAATTTATCACAAGCATACACGCATCCCTAATATGCTCCGAAGAAACAGCGTTTCTCATACTTTCGGAATTTAGGAATTGGTGGTACTTCATCAGAAACTCATCCTCTGGAATCTTTGTTGTGTTGCTCTGCGGTGCTACCATTTGGAACGGGATTATTTTCTTGTAGTCTTTAAGGAAATCTTCCCAACAACTCGCATCACGCTTTATGCTTCCTGCGCTTTGCAGTCTTTGGTAGTATATCGGATTGCTTTTATCAACGCTACGTTTCCTCGCATCCTCAACACGAACGCCAAGTATTCTGTATCTGTCGCATTGCGCATAGCGTAATATTCTGAACATTGCACGGTGTATCTTTGTTTCGGCAAGGTCTATGAATTTTTGCTTTGTTGCGCTCCATACGGCAAAACCAGTATGCACGCCAGTATCTATGCCTATGTATATGTTCTCCACAAGCAAGCCGTTTTGCGTGTATTCTTGTTTCAGAGTTTCTCCGTCAAATATTTCTTTTCTTTTTGCCATAAATCCTAAAAGAAAGAGGTTTTTTCAACTGCGGTTTTAACAAACTGCTCCATTTTGATATTCTTTGCCACGCATTCGTTCATATCAGTAGCCTTTTCTTGCGTTTGGTGGTCGTTTTGAACAAAGAATGGTCTTACAACCAAACCGAATTTATCGCTTTTTCTGAACATTAGAATAAAATCGTCAAGTTTGATTTTTTTCACCCTTGCGTATTCCTTGCAAAAATTTGCTGTCGCTTCGTTCAGTTTTTCATCAATGTCGATGTTCATTAGATTCCAAGCACCCTTCTCAAATATGGATAGGTTTTTGTCGATTATGGAATCGGCATCGCAGTATTCGCTTATGGAATCAATTATTTCCGTCTGTTGTGAAACATCTTTGCCCTTCATTACGGCAAATTGCGCATAGAACATAGTTTCCATTTTTCCTGCTTCGTCTTTACCGCAAACAAAGAACAATACTGAATTGTCCGCTTGGTTTTTTTCATTCGTTTTGTCAAGTACCTTCAAAACGCACTCGGTGAATATCTTTTCAACCGTTTTTGTAATATCTGCCATAATTTTATTGTTTTATTATATGAAACATATTGTGTATATCATTTCCGTAAGTGGTGGAATAGAACTTATTGTGATAGTAGTTTTTTCATCGAATTTAATACCAGATGTTGAACCAATAAGTGCGCTACGAGAAAATTCATCTCCACTCAAACTCTTATTAGTAGGATATATCGTTTCTGTTTCATAACCATAAATCGGTGGAATTGTTGGTGATTTTATTATGATTGGAGATTCAACAGCCGTATTTTTTGTTTTTTTAATGTATTTATCAACAAGATAAGGACACATCTTTCCTTTACATACGTTAAATTCTTCATTATCTTTTGGTTGAACAGAAACAGACGAACATTTTACGTCAATGTAGTTGTAGATACAATGCTTTTCTTCCTTGATGTCTTTATAAATATCCTGCAATTCATAAAATGTTTCGTCTAATTTTGGTCTTCTTATATATGCAACAATAACGCCATCTTGTTTCTTTTCTTCTTGTTGGTTTGGATTGAATATTTCAACATTATCAACTTTATGGTTGTTTTTATTGGAAACAATGAACTGAATTGTTCTGCCTTTTAACTTATCTACTTCCGATTCAGTTAATTGCACGCATTTTACTTTTGTTTCCATTTCTTTTTGCGTTATCCAACCTTTTGTGCCATCCCTAAATATTACTTCCCAACCTGCTTCATCACCGTCACAATCGACATTATAACCATTTTTTCTTGCTGTTTCAGCGGACATCACTCTCGATTCAACGATTGTTTTGCTTACCAATACTTCCATAATTTTTATTATTAATTGTTAATTTTTATTATTAAATCCTTTTTTTACTCTCTATAAAACAAGATATTTTTCCAAGTCTGGTATCTGTAATATCAATCAGTTTATAAAGGTCTTGTTCTCGTCGTCGCCATCGTCTGAATCGTCGCTGAAATCGACAATGTTTTCTTTAAGGTGTTTTACCAAATCATCGAATGAAGCGAACGCACAATCTGAACGTATTTTTCCGTCACCATTTTTAACTTCGTATAAGTAACTTGTTTTTATGGTATTTTTTTTGTTGCTACATCTGATTAAATCCATACATTTGAATTTTTTCGTAATAACTACATCAATAATACCAGTAACAATTCTATCATCGTCAAGAAAGTATATTCTATCTCCGATATTGAAGATTTTCTGCACTTTATTTTTTGCATTTTCATTTTTATTTTCCATAGTTTTATTTTTTTTAAGTTTATTTAATATTTTTTTTATTTTACACTACCATTATAACGCATTTTTTCAGCGAGTTTCTTTTCAAATGCGGTTTTTAGGTTGTATTTTTTCTGACCAGTTTCTATATCAACGTAGTTGAGCAAAGGTTTAACCTCTGTTTTCATCTCCTCTTGTAAAAACTTTTCGCAAGCGGACTTAAACTCGTCGTTTGTGTAACTGCCAGTTATCTTGTGTTTGTCGAAATTTACGTGCAAGTAAAATCTTCGGTATTCCTTATCCCACTTTTGATATTCCTTTGTGTTATATTTTCCCTCTGATTCAAGTTTGTCGCACATTTCCACACCTTTGTCGTATCTATCGTCCACTATCAACTCGGCTATTCGCACAATATCGTAGTCATCTTCAAGATTTTTTCTTGGTGTCGGTCGTTGGCACGAATCCGCTGTTTTATGCAGTCGCAACACGTTTTTTAAGGCATAAATCTTTGGATTTGTGAATTTCGCTATTGATTGGAAATGTGTGATAATATCCAAATCTCTGTGGCGGTTTGTCGATAGAGAGCCTATCAATTTGACGGATGCGGTATCACCAACAAGCAACGCCAAATCTTCCAAAACAACCATACCTCCACGAAAATTGTCAAGTATATTATCCAAATCATTTTTGAAGTCCGTGCTTGACTTTACTTTTCCATCTGGTCTGATTGCCGATATTCGTCGGCATTCAACCATTTTCTGCACAGAAAATTTCGCTATCGTGTTGCCGTCGCTTGCGATTGGTCTGTACATTCCATATTCGTTGTTCACATCGAATATAAGCACCTTTCTTGGTTTCAGTCCTACTTTTGGGTTTCCTTTAACGTATGAATCAATCACCTGCAATGAAGTGAATGTTTTTCCGATACCTTTTTGACCTACCGCTATGTAAAACATCGCTTCACGCTTTTGTTCTTTTTTATCGGAACGCTGTGGCTGTTTTTCAGTATTTTTTATCCGTTCTTTGTTTGACGGTGAAAATGTCAGTTTTCCCATATCCAAATAATTTAATGTTCAACTTATTCGCCCTCGCCTGCTTCCGTCACATCATTGAATGTTTTTTCCATTGGCGGTTGTGGCGGTGTGTTAATTGGTTGTTCTTGCGGTTGTTGTGGCGCATTATTCTGTGCCGTGTTTTGCGGTTGCGCAGTAGCCTGCTGTGCTTGCGGTTGTTGTTGCATTTGTTGCGCTTGTGGCTGTTGTGATTGCGGTTGCGCTTGCACATTTACTGGCACTACTCTCTGTCTCCCCAACGAAGCGTGGTACATTTTTGTCACATTCGCTTCAACACGGTTCATTTGTCTGACTTGCGCAGTTATCAACGCTGTTTTTGTAAGCAAATCAGTACCAACAAGGAATGCAAGTCTTGATTCGTCACTCTGACCAACCCCGTGTTTCTTCGCAATTCTCTTTATCAGAGTTTTCATCTCGGATAAGGTTTCATCCTTTACCGTCAATATTTCGTCCATCACGTTGTTGTAATATTCAAGATTGTCACCAAATCTTGAATACTGACCATCACCCATATCAACTTTGAACGAAAGCACATTCATATCGAATTTGCCTTCCATTGCCTTTTGTTGGTAGTGACCTCTGTCACGTTTCAGCATTTGCTTTGCAAAGTTATGTATCAGAGTGTAGCCACTAACGCAGGTGTTTGCAAGATTTCCCGTAAGTTCGTTCTGCATTTTTGGCGACATTTCGTCAAAATCCTCAATGTACTTTTCTTGACTTCCACTTCCAGAAACTCTCTCACCTCTGCCACTATCTTCCCCGTCGTTGCTGTCATCGGCATCGTCAATATCATCTTCCGAATCGTCAGAATCATCGTCAGAATCGTCATCAGAATCGTCAAAATCCTCATCAAATCCATCGTCGTCGGAATCCTTATTGAAATCAACAATGGGTTTCTTTGTTTCTGGTTCTTCGACACTATCAACAACGTCGCCACGAATCTCAAAATTTTCACCACCGCTGTAATCACGCTCCATAACTGGTTGTTGCAACAACGGATTATCGTCTTGAACGCTTTCTGCGTTTATGTTTTCATCCAAATCTGGATTTGTAAAATCACTTTTTTTTCTCTTTGCCATAATGATTGATTTTAATTGTTAGTCCACCATAAAAATACTACTGCTTACCTTTTCACCACCGTTCGCATTTACAATGGCATTGAACGCACGTATGAACCTCGTCATAGTCGATAAGGAAACCTTTTTACCTTTTGCAATCTTCAAAACGGTAGGATATGTGATTGAATAATCATTTTTCTCTATTTCCTGCGACTTACGAACGACATCAAGTGGCGTTATGTTATTGTCGGCAAAAGCAATCTGTATTTGTTTAATTTTGTCATCCATAACGATTTAATTTTTAATTGTTATCTTCATCAATAACCGAAAGAAAATCCTCAACGACCTCTTTTTTCGCCCGTATCTCATTTTCCTCGATTAACTTTTTATTAGCGTAATACCACAATCTTGTGGAACATATTCCGTACATAGATTCAAGGTTTTTGAGTTTGCACCCAAGACCTTTGTTCGCTATGTTGTAGAATATGAATAGTCCGAGCCTTTGCTCTTTGTCGAAGCGTGTTATCGGACATCCTTTGAAACTTATTGATTCGTCAATACCGCAATGCTTCTTGACTATCCCTTCAAGCGTCAAAAGAATATCTGGAATGCTCGTATTTGTATTTTCAGTTTTTTTACCCATTTTCGCACATTACTTTACACAATCCTTTTCCGTAGCAATCCTTTGTAGGAACGCACGTATGTAGTTCTGCTTTGACGCTATCTCCGCATCCAATTTTTCTAATTGTATTGAAAGGTTGTTTTTTTGTGTAACGCTTTTTGCCATCAATAATTTTTTGTTCAAATCTATGCGGTTCTGTAAAAGCCGTTCAACAACCCTATCCATCTTGTTTACCAAGTTTTTGTGTATTTGTTGGCTCTCTTGTAGCGACATTCTATTTTTTCCGTTATTTTCCATATTCCAATTATATGATTCTATTCAACAATAGGCACGTTATAACTTGGCAAAGGTATTTCCTCTATATATGCACGAACTTCAAGCATTTCAAGTAATTGTCCCATAATACTTTGTTGCTTTCGTAGTATATCAATAGAGCATTTTGGCTCAAAATCAAGGACACCTGCCAATCTCTTTGTATTCATTGCTTTTAGTTTCTCGTAGCGAATTTTTGTCTGTATGTACTCCGCAAAAAACCTATCCTTGTAATCATCGCTCAACATAAGAGCGACCGTATCTTTCAATTCCATCATTTCTTTGGTTTTTTCCTCTTGGACTTTTTCAAGAATATCGGTACACGCTCTATGTGCTACTTCGTATAGGATGTCTTTTTTATTAATCATTATTTCGTCATCTTGCGAATATTCTTCCGATAATCCTTTCGCTATTTTTTCTATCTTTTTTTCCAACTGGGATAAGATTCCGTGTCTTGTTGATGTTGTATTTTTCATTTTTTCGTTTTTTTTTGAAATAACTCCACAAATAAACAACTTTTTTTATTTTTTTTCAATAGTTTTTGAGTTTTTTTTATATATCCAATACCCAATCACCGTTAATTCCTTCCATACGTAGAAAATCATTGGCAATAAGAAATCTCTTACACCATTTTGCGATGTAACGCAAAGCATTATCCTTATTTCTACTCAACCTTTCTATTTTATATCCGTTAATTGTGGCGTTTTCTCCATTATAACGCAATTCTGTTTGGTTTTTTATGAATTGTAGTTCAGTTATTTCCATTTCAGAATCAACATAGTACAAACTCATATCAACTTTCGTTTGTAATTCGTCCATAAAACGACGTGCTTCATTCAAATCCATTTCCTATAAATTAAAAGTTTGACATTATTCATCCTTAAATTCGTTAAACTGCTTTATGATTTCATCAACAGCCTTTCTTTTTTCCTTATCGAATCGTATGAAATCATCCGCAAATTCAAGATTGTATTCGCCATTTGGCACGATATGCGCCCAAAAATAGCCACGCAGTTTCTTATCAAACTGCTTGTTTTTCCACTTTGCCATTTCCATAGCGGAGATTTCACATTGTTCCGATACAGACTGGTTTTCTTCGTCGAACAAAGAATCATTGTGCGCAATCGCTTTTGCCATTTCCTCGTCTGGATTATACGTTGTGCCGTTCTCATTCTTCACCTCACTCACATCACGTTTTTCTTCTTCCGATTTTCTATTCTGTAACTCGACAAAAGTCATCACTTGATGCTCAATATCACACTGCAAATCATCCTTGAAAAAACCACGTTCATACATCCACATCGCCAAAGCAATGAGTTTGTCGTTAATTCGCTCATCTTTCCATTGTGCCATATCCAAGATTGCACCATACATCTCAAATCTAATTTGATTTCTGTCATCCTTTGAAAGATTGTTTTTCTCAATAAAATCAGCAATCCATTTCCATCGCTTGCTTACAATTTCTTGTGCCTTTTCCTCGTTTGTATTTTTCTCGTTTGTGTTTTTATCTTTTGTTTTAGCAACCCTCTCTAACTGCGAAAGGTTCACAAGCACACCATCTTTATTGCGTGTTACCTTATCACCTATTTGTATCTTATTACAAAAATCAGAGTATTCACCTTGCTTTTCAAGCCAAGCAATGCAATCTTCAATTTCAAGGATTGCAGGATGATGGCTTTTTTGCAATTTAAGGAAATGAATACAATTTTTTCTTACTTTTTCATCATAATCCTCATTCTCTACAAGTTCTGGAATTAAGGTTTCCAACGCTTCACGCAACATTGTGAAACTACTGTCAGGTAGATTGCTTTTAACTATTTTTATTGCTTCTTTTCTGTCCATATTCTTTACCAATTTTAATAATTTTTTGTTTGTTATAACGCTATTTATTAATTAAAAAAATTATGAAATACCTTTGGATATTCAACCAATTCTTTTGCTTCCGATGTACACAAATTACGGTCTGCAAAAGTCTGTCTTTCAATCCACTTATTCCACCAATGTTTTTTGGTGTATATCGCCCATTCCCCTGCCATATTTGGCTTTGGATTTTTCTTTGCTTTTGTCGAATAATCTACTTTTACCCACATAGTTTTATGTTTTATTTATACAAATGAACACAATTTATTTTCATATATAAAAAATTTTGTAAAGTTTTCAAATGTTTTTATAAGTTATTGCAGTTTCCGTAATTTTTTTACACATATTCCTTTTCAACACCTTCCATTTGTGGTGGAAATTCTTTGTTTAATTCGTCAAATTCATTCGGAAATATTGGCAATTCGTTAAACCATTTTTGCATAAAATCCATAAGTTCGTGAATAGGTATTTTTGAATGTTTGTCAAAATCATACTTTATCAATATCGCTCTAAAATCATTGTAAATATTTTCCCTATCTAATGAACTATATCTCGCTAATGTGTAAGATTTTACAATTTCTATTTTCTTTTTACGTGAGAGTAATTGACTTAACTTGTTACACGCATCTAATACATCTGCGTTTCTGGAATAAATTTGTGAAATTTCTTT
>Ga0310786_10006449_pt1 | contig 15589 bp, 16 predicted proteins | sample AusTroGonzalo_MG_FD_203881 | JGI IMG/M metagenome (GOLD analysis project Ga0310786, IMG submission 203881) | Bovine rumen microbial communities from tropical cattle in Woodstock, Queensland, Australia - Gonzalo_03 (v2) (version 2) | ecosystem: Host-associated > Mammals > Digestive system >... | reverse complement strand
GTATTGCACGTTGGAACTCTTAAAGAACCATCTTAATATTGAAAGCGACTACACCGCCGAGGACACCTATATAACACACTTGTATAACGTGGCAGAGGCGAGAGTGGAGGAACATATCAATATACCGTTGGAGGCAGTCGCCGAGGAAGACGGCACATTGCCGCCCCCTATAGTCCATGCTATCATGCTTTTGGTTGGCAGTCTCTACAATTTCCGCGAAAGTGAGTTGACAACAGCCACTACAAGTGTTTCGCACGGCTACGAATACCTTTTAGCACCCTATAAGAACTACAGCGACCTTTATAGCGATGTGACCTATACTGAAATAGTCGATGAGATTTGTCAGCATTTGTATATTTCCAACGGCGACGTGTGCATTAACGATGAGTGGCTAAACAACCGCTCTGAGACCTACAGACGCATTGCCGAGCGCATACTCTCGACCGCCACCATCGAAAACGGTTGTATTAAAATTTCCACGTTGTAAACCATGCGAGCCGGTTCTTTATTCGACAATATCACCATAAAACGCCCCGATGTCAGCACAAACGATGTAGGCGAACAAATCACCACCTACAGCGTTGTGAAGACAATCCGCTGTCACACGATGACACGCAGAAACAACCGGGAAAACGCCGAGGGCAATATCATATACCCTAACACGCTCACTATTGAGGTTAGGCGTTTTCAGGACATTCAAGATTACGATTTGATTATACACAGAGGCAAACCCTATAGGATTTTGTCTATTGAATACGATAGACAGATGCAGTGTAAGAGGCTACAACTTGAAGAAACAACCCCGATAGAAGAAACGACCCCGACCAATGAATAACACCACCATTGAAACCAACGCCGACAAGGTATATAACGCTTTTAGGGAACTATCTACAAAAGAGATGCGGAAAGCGTTAAAAAGCGCATTGCAGCAAGCGAGCGGAAAGCTCAGGAGCGAGACAAAGAAAACCATGCGCACGATGCTACCGGCGGCACGTCAACGCTCGACAAAGTATGAAGACACCTTGTTAGATGCAGTCAAACGCTCAAAGGTGGAGGAAAACAGAAACGGAGAGATGAGCGTAAAGGTGCATATCATGGGCGTTAGGACAACCGGCAGCGGTACATTCCGCGCAAAGTTCTTTGAAAAGGGAACAAACAACAGAAGAACCGCAAAAGGCTACAACCGAGGCATTATCAAACCGCTCGGATTTTTCAATACAACAACTATCAGTTTTGCTAACCAATACAACACCACGCTAAACGATGCAATATCGAAAGCCATCGACAAAATAAACAAAGCCAAAAAATGAAACTCACCCAGATTGCAACCGATATAACAAGCGCACTAAAAGAGATTGATGACCTCGGAAAGCGTGTTTTTCCTATTGTGGCAACCGAGGGCACAGCATACCCATATTGCGTGTATGAGCGCAGCAGTGTGACCTTTAACGACACGAAAGACGGTGACATAATGGGCGTGTCATATACCATTAGGATTGTGAGCGCGAACTATACAAGCGGTTTGAAGATTGCCGACGATGCAATAAAGACGTTAAAGCGCATGGTCAGTAGTAACGCTAACACTCGCTATGACATTCAGTTGCAGAATGTTACAGAGGAATACACCGAAGATGGATTTATACAAACAATATACATAACCATTTAAAAGACTAAAAATTAATCGATTAATCATATATGGCTACACCAGCAACCATTATTAAGGGTGACAACCTTATGCTTTTCAAACAGGACGGCAGCACCTACAAAAGTATGGCTTATGCCACCGCCCACACGCTGACCATTTCAGCGGAGACGCAGAATATCAACAGCAAAGACCACGGCGCGTGGAGTGGAAACAATGTAAACAAGCTGAGTTGGGAGATTACAAGTGAAAACCTTTATGTCGGCACAGAATACGACGCACTTTTCACCGCTATGACCTCTCGCAGTCCGCTGACCGTTGCGTTTGGCACGAAACACGAAGCCGACAATGTTATTGTCGCCGATGGTGACGCAAGTTGCTACACCGCCGACGCAAGCGGTTACTATTACGGCAACGCCTACATTACGAGCCTCGCCGCTAATGCGAACACCGGCGAAAACGCCACCTACAGCGTGACGCTGACCGGCACCGGCAAGATTGCCAAGAAAACAACCTAATCTGTTTAAATACAGATAAATAAAGGGAGTAAGGGGAACAAACTTTACTCCCTTTATCAGTTAAAAATAACACGTCTAAAACAATGAATATCACCATTAAAGACCAGGAAATAACGCTTAAAAACTCATTCCGCAGCCACATTATTTTTGAGCAGATTACAGACCACACATTCAACGGCAAAAACTTGACAGAGATTGTGACCTACTTTTATTGTGTAGTGATGGCGAGCGACCCCGATTTGTCTATTGATTTCAATGAGTTTATTGATTGGCTTGACGATGAGCCGGAGCGTTTAACAGAGTTTACAGAGTGGCTTGTTGAAACCAACAAAAGAAGCAATAGTTTGACCACCTCAAAAACCGAGGAAACCCCGAAACCTACAGCGAAAGCAAAAAAAAAGAGATAACTGAACTATACAGATTGTTGGTTGTCGGCTACCGTCTAATAACACACACCTATTTCCTCGACGAACTGCAACCGTATGAGTTGGATTTATTAGTACAATCAATACCATTTGCCGACAGAAACGCATGGGAGCAGACGCGACTGAAGATATACACAACCGCCTCAATGTTTAGCAAGCGAAAACTGACCATTAAAGACGTGATGAGTTTTCCGTGGGAAAAAGAGACAGACGAACAACCCGAAACCGAGATAACAACCGACGAACTGACCACCCTACAGCAGTATAGTAAAACAATAGAAAATTCATTGAACACAGCAGATGGCAACAGACTATAGAACCCGATTAACCGCCGACACCTCGCAGCATGACAAAGCGTTGAAAAAGTCAGCTCAGGAGGTGTACAAATATAAGAAACAGACAGAAAACGCAAAGGTGACACTCGGCAATTTAGCGAGCAAATTCGGACCGCTCGCCGCCCAAATAGGCATTGCCGGTGGCGCACTTGCTATTTTCAAAAAGACGTTGACCAGCACCGAGGCTGGAAGCGACGCATTCAACCGAGTTTTATATGTCGGAAAGAAAAGTGTGGAGAGTTTTTTTCAGTCCCTATCGACCGGCAATTTCGATAGTTTTATAACAGGACTGAAAAACATTAAAAAGACCGCTGAGGAGGCTTTCAACGCCCTTGATGACCTCGGCACTATAACCAACTACAATAACGCAGCAGTGGCAGAATTACAAGCCAAAATCGAGCAGCAGCGCACCATTGCCCTAAACCCCAAAAGTACGACAGAACAAAAGAGAGCAGCCGAACAACTTATTAGGCAATACGAAGACGAGATTAGGAATTTAAACAGAGAGGTTATTACAGCCGGTGAAAAAGCAGCGTCTAAACTTGTTGCAGAACTCGCAAAGAACCCATATTTGAGTGAGCAGACAATCCAAGAATGGCTCGACATGAAAGCCCACGGCACATTGAGCAAATATATTTCCGATTACGCGGCGGAACATTCAACCAAAATTCAGCACCGAGGCACAACAAGCGGTGTAAACCGCTTTTCTGGTCCTGTTTCTTATGATTGGACGGAAACCCGATGGGAAAGCGGAACGAAAAAGATATATGACGCAATGCAAGCGGTTTTGGCAGCGAGCGAGGAGGAGGGAAACAGTTATAGCGAGTGGTTGAGAGTGAGAACCGCAAACGCACAGCGCATCATTCAACAGGAGCGCGAGAACCAGCGTATAAACAAGTTATCCGAAAAGATTGACAAGTTTGAAGCAAAGACAACCCCCAAATATGAAAAGGGCAGTATTGCTGATATTGAGGCACAAATCCAAGCATTACAAGACCGACTGAAAAACGAGGTTTTGAACGGCGCGGAGGTGAGAGCCATACAGAAACAAATCGAAGTGTTGCAAGTGAAAAAAGAGGCACTTGAAAGCCTCGGCAAACCAATGGAGAAACTAAAGGCACTTGAAATGCCATTGGAGGAGCCGGTTATAATGGAAATAGACAACACGCAATTTATTGAGGCGTTACAGGAGGCTATTGATAAGATTGAGGAGGTGGGACTGACCATTGACGATTTGCAGCGCATTAACGGCATAGGAGAGAGTTTAGGGGAGTTGGGCGACATATTCAGCAATGTGAGTGAAATAATGGACGATGAGAGCGGAAAGATATTTGCAGCACTCGGACAGAGTATTAGCGGCATAGGAGAGGCTATTGCGAAAATCAGCAGTTTAATGATGGCAGAGGGCGCAGCCTCGGTGATGGATTTGCCTTTCCCGGCAAACATGGCAGCGTTGGGCGCGGTCATTGCAGCCATTACAAGTGTGATAGCAAGCATACAGAGTGTAGGCTCACAATCATTCGCCGGAGGCGGTATTGTGCAAGGTGCAACCTCGATAGGTGACTATGTACACACGAACCTAAACGCCGGGGAAATGGTATTGAACAAAGGGCAACAACAGCATCTTTTCAACTTGCTTTCGGGGAGTGCCACCGTAACAGCCGCCACTGACAATAAGAGTGTAGAGTTTATTATAAGAGGTAGCGACTTATACGGTACTTTGAGTAACTACAACAGAAAAAGAAACAGAGTGCAATAATGGCAAACAGATTTTTCGGGGATTTCCGCAGCACCGACACCACCATTGACCCAAACGGACAACGCTATAGGGTTGTTATTTTTACGAACTACACAACCGAAACTATACCGTATGAGTATGAAAACATCATAGAACCGCACCCCTACGGTTACGAAGAGTTGATTGGGCGTGTGCCTATTAATAACTATGCTATCACCATGACAGACGAGCCGTTTATTATCAATGTGGAGGGTGATAAAGAGAATATATATAAACCCTACAGATGCAGCACGGCGAGCGTGTCATTTTTGCAGTCAAATATCAATCTGGAATTTGTTAATACCAACGGCACAAATGCGATGGTATTACTTTTAAAGTGGAAAAACGAAGTCGCCGAGGTCAACGGACACATGTATAACAGCAGCACCGGCGAGACGTTGTATAAAAAGCGTGTCGCCAGCGATGGGCAATTTCCTATTGTCTTCTACAATGACTACGAACCCTACAAATACGACCGCTTTTGTTATACGGTGGAATGGGTTGGATTTTCCACGCCAGAAACCTTTTCAATGGAATACAGCCACATTACCGATGTATTCACTTTGAATTGCCAAGATGCGCTTTCTACGCTGCAATACATGAAATACGACAGAGGCACAGACAACCAGATTTGCAGTGTGCAAACCGAGTTGTTTTCTATATTGGAAACCCTCGGAGCGTACCAAAAAATCTATGTCACCGACACAATCCGTTTCAACAGCCTCAATGACATATTCAGTGAGATTTTCACGCAGAGCAGAAACGGATACGATGAAGACTTGAAACCCATTGACAAACTCGCAGTATTGGAGCGTATTTTTACATACCTTAATGTTACTGCAATTCCCTATAAGAACACGCTCATACTGACAACCCCTAATGCCATTGCGGAAAATCTGTCAAACTACTACGTTTACTCTCTACCCTCGACAGAGTATGCAATCAATTTCACCCCCTCGCAATACACACAGGAGCCTAACGAATACTTAAACGATACACACGTTATTACAGCCGATGACCACCGAGGAAACGCCTCAATCAGCACCACAAACATCATAGGCGAAGCAATATGTGAAGCCGATAATTTCAACGTCGGCGACCTGATGCCCGATATTGACGATAAAGACTATTTCACGGCAGATGGCAATATGGCGGTGAACTACTACAGCGAAAACGTGACAGAAGACGGCTCGACCGTGACTAATTATTACACATGGGAGCGTAAAGCGGTCACTATTCCTGTTGACGGCAAACTCACATTGAAACACTACAACACGGACACTTTCGGCGGCGTGTGGAACCCCTCGGAATTGGATTATACGCCGTCGGTGACAGCATACGACAAACCGGGGTGCTATTTGATTGAGCATAGCGGTGTACAACAGACAGAGACCGCCAACACTTTGCCGTTAAACAGCAACTATGGCAGAGACTTTTATTTTCACACGGCACGTTTCATCGACGGCGAGGTTTACGTCACACGGCGTGACGCGATGGACACCAAAAGTAATTGGTGGCAACCCATGCTAATATTTGACAGCGACAATGTGTTGTTCTTTAGCGGTGACAACTTGAATATATGCGGTGATTGGACTTTCTATTGTGCTAAAGACCATCAAACATATATTGCACCCTATTCTTTCTACAATAAGACAGCACAAACAAAGATGCACACCGGCAATCTGTTGACCCATTACAACTATGTGTGGGCAAAGGTGAGAGTGAGCGAAAAATGGTTGTCGAATAGCGGTGAAACATACGCATGGAGTGATACGGAGTGTTTCGTTAAACTTTATGTGGATTGGAAAGACGGCGACCTCGCATTTTCAAACTCTTTTCCGTTCAAACAGACAAACCGAAACATCAAAGGTAGTTGCATTCCATTGCCGATTAGCGGCGATGCCGCCGTTTTCGGCAATGTTCACATTGAACTTGACAGACCCCTCGGCACTTACTATTACGCTTGCACCTCGGCAATCCTAAAGGACTTTTCAATAAAGGTTATTAAGGTTGACGAAACCAAACAAAGAAACATGAAATACAAAACCGATGTATCGAATGGAAACACCGAGACAGCGGATTTGAAAACCGATATTTGCAGCACACATACAGACGGCGCATTGTGGAGTGAGGCGGTCAAAGGCTCGACAGATGACTACCATAAAATGAGCCGCGTTTACAACACCGCCACCGGCAACTACCATTTGCCTGAGCAGCATATAACCGCCAACCATGCCAACCAATACAGCACCCCGACCATTGCGCTACAGATGCAGCTCAGAAACATAATCAAACCCTATACGCTTGTTACATGGGGACAGATGAGCGGCAGAAAGTTTATTGCTGACAGCGTGGAAACCGATGTAGCAAACGAAACGCAGAGTGTGACACTTGTACAGGTGAAAGAACCGGCTTTAATGACCACCACACGCAGAGAGACCACGCGCAACTACAGACGCAACCGGGATTTGATAACTAACGCGGAGCCGACGGCGAGAGTGGAGGTTGCACTCATAAACACCGATGCGCGCAGAATAACGGACTTTGACGCGAGCAATGGTTTTGTCTTATTCGATGGTGACAGAGTTACTGGAAACATGGCGTTTCAAACCGATTTTTCGGGCGGCAATATGCTATTGTCAGTCCCTAATGAAATAGGGGAAAACGTCGCCACCATCGACGCGAGCGGAAACCTTGTTATCACGCTATAAATATAAAAATATCAGTACATTGCAATGGTTTATAATTTAGGAAAGTTTGTTTTGACACCCAGAGGCGGCTACAGCCCTAACGAGAGTTACGACGTGTTGGATTTCGTGTTGTACAATGGCAGTTCTTATGTCTGTAAAAGCAACGGAGTGTCGGACAAAGTCCCGACAAATACGACTTATTGGCAGTTGTTGGCTAATGCCGGACAGCCGACCATGACAGAGGCACAGAAACAGGAAATAATCAGCACCTTGTTAGCAAGTGGCGTTATTATCGACCCCGACTATAACACATACAGCACCGAGGAAAAGGACAAACTCGCCGGATTGTCAGTGCCTAACAACGGCACACTTTCCATTAACTACGATGGAAGACGCATAGCGCAGTTTTCCGCTAATCAGTCCACAAACACAACGGCAAACATTCCGTCGCCAAACAACGCGGTCATTACGCTCTACAACCGAGAGACAAACGAACTAATAGACAAATTCACCGTTGACCAGAAAGAAAACCAAGACATTTATTTGCCCGTCGGCAGCGGTGGAGGTGGCAGCACCGGCACACTGACATTGAAAGTTGACGGCTCGATTGTCGGCACATGGGACAGCGCAGCGGACGGCAGTATTAACGTACCCATAGGGAGCGGAACGCTGACCATACAGCGTAACGGCTCAACCCTCGGCACATTCAGCGCAAACGCGGATAGTAACAGCACCATTGACATTGCAGTGCCTACGTCGGTTAATGATTTAGCCGATGGCGCGAGTTACGCGCCGATGGCGTTACTTTCCACCGTGTCACAGCCTACAAGTCCCGACGACGATTTGACCGATGTAAAAATAGCAAAACTGACCGAAAACACGGTGTATGTGTGCGACGGCGAAAACGCACAATATGTGACCATAGAAGACTTTGCATTTGAGATTAGCGACCCCTATTGTTTGACATTGCCACCGACTTACATTTACATTACACCCTCAAATAATATCGACATTTCCGCGCCGAGCGGAACCATGCAGACGCATATTAGTAGCGGAATACACTTGACCGGTGGAACCTCTTACATGATTGAATTTAGAGGCTATATTATGACTGTCTTTTCACTGACTTAACAACCCAAAAATCAGATAAATAAAGAAAATAATTGCAATTATATGACAAATTATAATCTGGGGCGTGTAGTACCCAAGTGGCGCGGAGGCTATGACCCTAACACCACTTATGATGAGTTAGATATTGTCGCCTACTATGGCAGTTCTTTTGTCTGTCTCAATAATGGCACAAAAGGCATTACACCGAGCGAAGACGGCGAGGCGTGGGGTTTAGTCGCCAGACGTGGCAGCGAAACAGAGGTGAGCGAAGAACAGATTAACGCTATCAAACAAGCGTGTCTGCAATACCTTTACAACGCCGGTGCTATCTTTGACAATGACTATACGCACACCGACAACAACTTTACAGATGATTACAAAGCAAAGTTGAACGGCATAGAAGCCGGTGCAAAGGTCAACGTGCAATCCGATTGGAACGAAGACAGCAGCACAAGCGACGCTTTCATTAAGAACAAACCGAGTTTCACGCCTACCGACAACAATTTCACCGATGCGCTCAAAGACAAATTGGAGGGCATACAGAATAACGCTCAGGTCAACGTGCAACCCGATTGGAACCAGACCAATAGCAGCGCAGATGACTACATTAAGAACAAGCCGAGCCTCGCAGCCGTGGCGACCACCGGCAGTTACAACTCACTGAGAAATAAACCCGAACTATTCAGCGGTGACTATACGGACTTGACGAACAAGCCGACAATCCCGACGCGCTTTAGCGAGTTGACCAATGACCAGGTTTTTATTGAGCCGCCTACGGTCATTGATTTGGGCGAGCAGACGAATGTAAGTATTACAACGCTTTCGGGCAACACCATTTATCAGTGCAACAACCTACAGAGTTTGACCATTTCAGCGTATGGCAGCGACAACTATTTGCCTACCTATATCTTTTTCCAATCCACACCCGATGTGTCTTTGAATTTGAGCATTCCCGAAAATACCTATTGGGTCACGGAAGCACCGCTTTTCTACGCAGAGACCTACGCACAGCACTATCTGTTGAAAATACAGAATAATGTCGCGCAACTCTTTTTCCTCACCACCACCGGCACGAACTACCCTAACTATACCGAGGAAGCCGCCCGATGGAGCGCAGCGACATGGGCGCATGACCCCGAAGATTGGGAGGATTTCACCGACATAGAACCGGCATACACGCCGCTATTCTAAAATAAAGTTCTAACACATGGATATGGAAAAAGACAACAAAAAGTTTTGGCTCGGCGCGACCCTTGCTATTTTGGGCGTTGTATTGCTTTTTTGCGGAATGTACATAGAACCGAAAGGCGAGATTTCGGGGAGCGTTTTAGGAGCCGTCGGCGAGGTTTTCCTGTTAGCCGGTAGCCTAACCGCAGCGGACACTTATATAACGTTTAAGATAAAGAAACTAATGGATAACAAATAACATTTGGGCGTGTTATTTTTTCAAGTCCGCTCTCTCATTTGGGAGGGTGGACTTTGCCTTTATAAATACTGAAAATAACCGCCTAAAAGTTATGACGAAAGAAGACGTTATTTCGCAGTGCTATATAGCATACCCATCCGATGACGGAATTAACGCTATAATCAAACTCCCCGACGTACAATTAGACCGCTCCGTTTATAACGAGGTCAAAAAGCATTTTGACGCTATTAATGGCAAATGGGACAAATACGCAAAGGGTTTTGTTTTCCCCGACCATGTGAACGTACAATTAGCGTTTGCCAAACTCCAAGCCGGAAAAGGCGAGACACCGCAAAACGTAAAGAAACTATATCAGTTCTACGGTACACCCTCAAACATTGCCGATGAAATGGCATACTATTTGAAACCGGAAGCAAATCACCGCATATTGGAGCCGAGCGCAGGACAGGGCGCGCTCATTCAGGCAATACATGATTGGGAGCCTAATGTGGTTGTAGATTGTTTTGAACTCATGCCGTCTAATAGGGAGGTACTAAAACAACTGCCAAATGTCAATATATTGGGCAATGACTTTATGGCAGCGGACAACCTCGGAGAGTATGACATAATCATTGCAAATCCACCCTTTGCAAAGAACCAAGATATTGACCATTTTAGAAAGATGTACGCGCATTTGGCGCCACACGGCGCATTGTGCGCTATCATGTCAAAGCATTGGACTTTCGCCCATGAAAAAAAGTGTGTGGAGTTTAGAGATTGGTTTTATAATGAGATTGGAGGTTGTGATTTGAGAGAGATAGAAGCCGGTGAGTTTAAGGAGAGCGGAACCAATATCAGTTGCATGATGGTTGGAGTTGTCAAATAGGCATAAATACAAAAATAATACGCTCAATATCATGGAATTGAAAAAAAAATTGACCGTTTCGGCATTGAGACAACGCTAATCGACGGCTTCGATGACTGCGTACTCGGTATGACCGAAGACGAAAGATTGATTTACTCTTACAACAATATTATCATTGCCATCATGGAGCAAGGTATCACCAACCCGACCGAGGCAGAGGAATATTTTGCTTACAATTTTCTAAACGCCATTCAGTCAATGCCTTTAGAGAAAAAGCCACCGATTATTTGTTACGACTTCTTATAACTCAGTTATAACGCAAATTATCAGCAAGTTAGGAAAAGGGGTGTTAAAACATGATTTTCGACACCCTTTTTTCGTGTCTTTTTCGATGGGTTTTATATGTCGATGAAAAATAATCATATATGTAAATCAGTCTGTTAGCATTGGAAACGAAAATAAATTTGGTCAATTCAAAAATTTTACTTATATTTGCAACCGTTCCAAGAGAGACAGAAAAGGCAACGCGGAGGGTGAGATTGAAACAGACAATCTAAAATCATATCTAACAATGATTTGTGCAAGTCATGTAGTGATGTTGTATGCGTTAAACTATGCCTCTTTGACAAACGATGAAAATAGTATTAACCAATTAAAATATAATATGTTATGGCAAAAGACACAAACAAAAAGAACAGCGCGAGACGCGCAATGACCCAAGTTGAGGCTCTTAATCACCTATCATTCAAGTACAAGAATAAGTTTTTGTGCGAATGTGAAACCCTAAATAATAATAACAGAAAAAAGAATTTGGAGGATTTCGCAAACCAACTACCGCAAACCCTCGACACACTCAAAAAGATACACCGCAGTTATAAAAAGGCTGTCGCCGAGTTTGAGAGGATTGCAGAGCATATTGGAATATGGGAGTTGTTATATAGTGAAAGGGAAGAGTTGAAACCTCGCAATGCAGAAGAACTTGAAGACGAGATTAGAGATAACCTAACAGACATTATAACTGATAAGATTGAGATATACCTCGATGGAGAAGAGATGACTGACGAAGAGCGCGAGACGCGCATTGATGAGTTGACAGAAGAGATAAGAGACGAGATTGATGCGTACATTGATGATGACATTGAGGAGGGAATGACGTTAGCCGAGGCTAAACATTGGTGGGACATTAGAGGGCGTGATATAATAGATGAGTACATTGATAGTCTGTAATGAATGTTTTTCTTTGCTATAATCTGGGAAACCCTCAATCATATTCGGTTGAGGGTTTTTCGTTTGATGTGTGATGCCTCACTGACTTGTTTTGTCATGTCTCGCCGAGTTGCGCCGTGGCGCGGTTGGCAACACCCCCCCGACCTATTTTTTTGAGCGTGAGCCGTGTAAACCGCGCCCCCAGCCTCGCTTTCACAAAAGGTGATTTTCTAACTTTTTGATGGTCAGCACCTTATAAAGATATACTATTTTTGACTAAAAATAGGGGGGCAAAAATACAAAAAATGAGGGTCAAAAGTCCACTTTTTCACCTCATAATCAGCGTGTAAAATGTTAAATTTTATTTACACCATTAATGACAACTATCGCAAGTACAAGTTATTACATTAATGGTGTAATTTAACAAATAAAATAATATTTGGTAGTTTGTTGTTTTTATGTATCTTAGCGGTTGGATTTGAGGGGGTGAGAGTGAGTGAAATAAACGATGTCAAAAAATATTTCTACGTTTATCAAACCGAAAGTTTAACATAAAAACAAAATTAAACAATGAAAACCAATGAATTAAAGAAAAAAGTAGTCGCAATGTACCGTGTCAGCACCGACCGCCAAGACCTCGCCCGACAGGAAAACAATATACATAGGGCGTTGCAAATTGATGGCTACGACTTAAAGAATGATGTCATTGAGATAGGAAACAAAGAAAGCGGTGTGTTATTAGATATAGCAGAGCGCGAGGGACTGCAAGAACTGATGAGATATGTAGAACAGGGTATAGTTGAATGTGTGTATGTAGATGAGATTTCGCGCTTGTCAAGAAAAGCAGCGGACACATTCATTATGCGCGACTATCTGTTGTCTCACCGAGTGCAACTAATGTGTCTGCATCCAAGCCTCAAATGCTTTACAGACGATTTCAAGATTGACCCGACCGCAAACCTTGTTTTTAGCATCATGGCTTCGATGGCAGAAAATGAGGGTTATATAAGAAAAGAGCGTTTTAAGACCGGCAAAGAAAAGAAGATAGCAGAGGGCAAGTTTGTGGGCGGTCATGTTGTCCGTGGCTATAAGATAAACGCCGATAAGTTTGTAGAGATTGACGAAGAAGATGCAAAACTCATACGTCGGATTTTCCACTTGTACACGGTGGAAAAGATGTCTTCTTTTGAGATTGGAAAGATGTTGTATAATGAGGGTGTGCTACCTAAAAGAAAAAGCGTTAGAACGTGTGCAACCTTTGTGATTGACACGCTCAGGAATAGAAAGTATATAGGCGACGGCATATATCCGCAACTCATAGACACCGAGGTTTACGACCAAGCGAGACAGCAAATGTCGGAGTTTACTTTCAAACCCAGACACTCATACGCCGGTAATGTGTATCTCGCCCAAAAGTTACTTAACTACAAAGGGCGACACTTAATTGCGAAAAAGAACGATGGCAGTTATGTGGCGTCCACGGCGGTGGAGAAAGAAGACAGAATTAGTGTGAACATTAACATGGTTGACAGCCTGATGGTGTACGAAGCCGATAGATTGAGCAAATACACGGCAAAGAATAGCGACGATGTTATAAACGACTACACCGAGAGAATAGCCATTGCAAATAGGGAAATACAGAGGGCAAAAGAAAGACTTGCAGAGATACAGAAAAACATCGATGACATGTTTGAAAAAGCATTGATTTATGGAGTTAGCGAAAACAAACTGCAAAGAATGAAAGCCAAAGCGGACACCGAGAGAGGCGAGTTAAATAGACTTATCGAAGACAGACAAAACACCATATACACATTGGAGAGACGCATTACAGAGATTGAGAGAGGGGAAGACGTAAACAGCATATACGGAATGAGCGACGAGGAAAAGAAGACCGCCATATTAAAGCATATTAAAGAGGTGGAGGTTAGCAAGGTGAAACGCTCGATTTACGACCTCAATGTCATAGGTCACAATGGCAGTGAGACATTGTATAGGGTACACACGCATAAACATATAGTAGAGTATAAAGATGAGTATTTTGGTTGGTGTAAACTTGACATTGAGATTGAGAGAAAATATAGGAGGGTATGAAACAGATTTGACAGAGACAGAAAAACGCCCCAGATGGGGCGTTTTTCCTTTCGTTTCTAAATGGCGAAAAAAGAAAACGAATGATATATATTGATGAACGTTATAATGAGTGCTTTCTATAGTATTTATTTCAGTTTTTTCTATGGGTTTTGATATGGCACTCGGAGCATAGGCTTTCCAAATTCATTGCATCGAAGCCGAGGGAAAGCATTTGTTCAAGTGTTGTCCCGGTTGAAATAGGGGTGACGTGGTGAACCTCGGTAGCCTCGCGGACAACGCCGAGGGCGAGACAACGCTGACAGAGGGGGTGGTGTATTAGCCACCACGCGCGGAGGTCGCGCCAGCGGCGAGTGTTGTATATTTTAGAGTAGATGAGAGCGGTTTTGTTGGTTTTTGGCTGGTAGCGTTTGGGTAGTTTATTGATTGTGGGCATAGGGTGTGTTTTTCTTTATTTATGGGTTTGATGGGTGTAGGATTGCCCCAGTTGCGCGGAGGCGCGGAGGGGGGCAGGGGGGTGGCACTTTCAAAAGGAATAGCGAGGGGGCGTAACGCCCCGGTTGTTGTCTCAAAAAGTCCACTTTTTTATATTGAATGGGATTTATATTTACAAAAACTCCAGAAATAGGGTTTAAATCGATTTTGATATGCTTTCAGTAGGATTTACCAACGGAATACAGAAAACGTCTGAAAAGGGGTTAAAAATGGGTTAAAATAGGGTTTTTGAATACAGAGTTTTTCTGTTGGATTTTTTGAGACATAAATACTATGGGAAAGACTTTTTTTAACTCCTTGTTTGATTTAATCAAATAGGGAGTTTTTTATTGTCTTATTTTTGAATAGGGAGAGGCGGAGGGTGACACCCCACCCCCATAATGGGGTGGGACACCCGACAGCCTCGACAATGATTTGCTATTTGAATAGGGAAACGAGGGGGAGCGGAGCGACACCGATGTTTCCTATAAAGTCTTATAAGACTTACTCCGTCTTAATAGACTTCGTGTCTTATAAGACTTATATAGACACCCTGTAACATGAGGTGTAACTATAGGTGTAACTATAGGTGTAACTATAGGTGTAACTATAGGTGTAACTATAGGTGTAACTTTGACCTGTAACATGAGGTGTAACTTGACCATGTGAGACAAAAAAACCGCCCCCTATTCGGGAGCGGTGAAAAAAAACAAGACACTAAAACTTTCTTTCTTACTCTTATATAGTTATTTATCTAAGTTTTGATTTTTCCATGATTGAAAAAAAAACTAATCATTTTTGACTTTTGAAACTAAAATAAATAAATAAGAAAAAACAAGTTCACTATAATGACACCGAAACAATTTTATCAGTCTGTAGAACTCTTAGAGAGTGCCAACCGCGAGTTTGATTTATACCTAACCAACAAAGCCAAAAGCGGCGACACCGCCAACGGCAATAAAAAGGACATTGCAGCACTCAAAAAGATACAAGATGCGTACAACCTATTTGACCCCCTACCGGCTACGTTCAAAGGGTTGCGCCTCAATAGGAT
>Ga0310786_10006448_pt1 | contig 15589 bp, 11 predicted proteins | sample AusTroGonzalo_MG_FD_203881 | JGI IMG/M metagenome (GOLD analysis project Ga0310786, IMG submission 203881) | Bovine rumen microbial communities from tropical cattle in Woodstock, Queensland, Australia - Gonzalo_03 (v2) (version 2) | ecosystem: Host-associated > Mammals > Digestive system >... | reverse complement strand
ATTCGCCACGGGTATACTTCAGGGCTACTGACATCTTTGACATGGCATCTCTTATTCATGCGCTTGACTATTTGACAGTCAGCCTAGAAGTCAACTTCTGTGCTGTAGATGCAGAGCTTACCGAGAAGGATGCTATCTATTCGCCATCTGGGACTTGGCTGATACAACTTCCAGACGTACAACACTACAGCATTAAGGAGGGCACCCACTATATATCATCAATGGCTGCCCAACATTGTACGAAGCTACAAAAGCTGGATATTCCCGTGGACATGTATTTTGACGAGGATTCACTCCGTGAATATCCGAAAGGGCTGCAGGTGAAGGAATGGGATACCCATTATGACGGAACGCCTGTTGAGGAAGTTGAAGATTCGGATGATGATATGCCCATCTTCGATGACCATGAAGTGGGGTATTCAAAGGACGGTAAGATCCTAACAGGCTGTCGGTCTACTTTTACAGAAACGCATTATGTGGTTCCTGATGGGGTGGAGGTGATTGAGTTTGGAGCATTCTTCCTTAGCCGACATTACGTTGAGTTATCCATTCCTCGGTCTGTTCGAGTTATAGGTGATGACATTTTTGGCAATGGAGGCCAAATTGTGATAAGAGATGAATAGGATTACGAAAGAAGACATTAGAATCCGTTACAAGGAGTACAACCGTTTGTACTTCGGTAATCAGCTGAAGCATTGCCATTTCTCTGTACAGAAAATGTGGTGTCTGGGGTTATACACCAACAAGAAGGTAGATAGTAACGGCATTATCGAGGGTCACATCTGGATAACAAATGATGTTGATTGGACAGAAGATGACCTGCGCGAGGTTATCATTCACGAAATGATTCACCATTATGTCAAGACTGTCGACCGGAAATGGAGTGGCCTGTTCGGACATGGCAGACTGTTCCGCAGACAATGCAAGCGATTAAAGCAGGATTATGGCCTGAATATACTCATTCATTACGATTTACCAAGGATTAAAACAAAACGTTGAATTATGAAAACGACAAGATTACTTATTTCATTATTCGCACTCATCTGTGCATCATGTGATTGTCCATTGGACGATTTAGACCGCGCCCAGCTTCGCAAGAAGAATACGGGCAATGAATTCTGTGCAGAAGACTTGATTGGTACCTGGCAGTGTTCTTACAACATGATTATCGGAGGTATGGAGTTCAAACAAATCAGGTTTATGTCGAATGGCAAGGCTGATATCGTTATGGCGGAGTCTCAGAATACAGACTGGAACACTGAGACATTCAGCTATGCCTACTATGGCAATACTCTTCGTTTTTCCAAAGGACGTACCAACATCAGCCTTACCGTTAAGGGATGGCTCTTTCCAGAACTCTATCTATATGACTCCTTCGGTACTTATATCATTACACAGCGTCGAGTCAATTAATTTTTTTTTACCAATTAAACATTCATACACTATGAGAAAAGTATTATTCCTGCTGATTGCTCTGATGATGAGCACAGCCATCAATGCCCAAGAGATTGAGAAAACGGACAAGTTCACGTCGGGCTACATCAACGGCACCTACATGAACAAGTACAAAACCATCGACGGCGTACTCTATGCCGTAGGCTATGAAGGTACTAAGGACTGGATTCTGGTACGTTATCCCGCTGGTAGTCGTCAGACGGTCTACAATGTTCATCCAAACTGTCGCCGCATCGCACGTGGTGCCTTTCAGGGTGCATCCTATCTTCAGGAGATATACATCCCTGAAACTGTCAGCTTTATTGGCGAGAATGCTTTTGAGGGCTGTACTTCACTTCAGGGCATATACTATGGTGAGAGTGCGCCAGCTGCTGTCAAGAGTGTCGAAGCCAAGGGAGGCAATAGTTCTGATGATGCCGTAGAAGTTGCTCGATACAACCTTTCTGGTCGTCCCTGTCGTCCTAATGAAAAAGGTGTTCAGGTTATTGTCTTCTCTAATTTTACCACTAAAACGGTCATTTCTGATTAATAAATGTTATAAAAGAACGAATTATTCGTCTTTTATTCGTATCTTTGCTCAAATTTAAAACTAAAATTATGAAGAAGGCAAAATTTTGGGTAGATTACTTAATGGAGGCTGGCGAAGCCAGTGTCTGCCACCGCTACTGGTTTAGTGTTGACATGCCAGATGACGAGTTTGAAGAACTCTATCAAGTATGGTTCAACAACAATAGCGAACTAAACAGTTGGGACACTAACTGGCAGGATCATGATGAAATGTTTGAGAAACTGAATACCACAGCTTACCATGCTCTCAATGACATGCTAAAGAAAAATGAGCCAGACTTCGCAGACCCTCTAGATGTGTATTGGGAAATCTCGGAAGAAACCGAGAATGCTTTTTGAAAATTAGATAGTTTTGATAAGATGGAAATAACATGTATTAATGTATCACAACCGCCATATGTAGGTAAGCTAACTCATAAAAGTCTGAAGATTACTGGTATCGTTGACTTGAGCGTTCTAAGAGAACTAAAACGCTTCGAGTATGATTACCTTGATATTTCTGAAGCAGAGTTCGGAATGGACGAAGAAGAAAGCTGGACATGTCTAGGGTGGAGTCATAGCGGTCCTGTTGAGAGGTTCAACGGTTACAAGAAAATTGAAGTACTCCGCCGTTTTCTTGAACAGATTAATGCTAAAATCATCCTCCTGCCTGATAGTGTGCAGCGTCGCCATATCAATTCTGCTAAGCTTAATGAAAATATCAAAGAGTTGACAGTAAACACAACTTGCCCGCTATTTTCCTCTGTTGACGGCAAATTGATGAATAAAAAGAAAACAATGGTAGTCTTTGGCTAATATAGGAACAATTATCACTAAAAAATTATGAAAAACGAGGATTACACATCGGAAGAGAACAAAGAGCAGTATTTATCTGAAGAACGTCCTTTTTCTTTGGATGAAATTTATGGTTTGTCTAAAGGAAAGTTCTACCGGCATTATGTATACGATGAAGTATACATTGAAGGCCAGGTAGTATTAAATGATGGTGTAACTGCCATCATTAAAGTGACTGACCGATATGGCGAGGGATTCTTTGAGATTCTGTATTACAAGGAAATGCATAAATTCTTCCCGTCATTCCGTGATGAGAAGGCAGAAAGACTTACTGAATATCTTTGTCTGGATATTGAGACAGAATGTAACCTCTTCTTCCGCGACCCTGATAGTGACACCATCATGCTACGAGTTTATAATGATAATAATGAATGCTCACTTATTCCTGCAGAGCCTTTCAAATTTCGCATGGAAAGACTCAAAAAGGTACTTATTTTTGAGCTGAAGAAAATGGAAGATGCGGAAAAAGAAAGGTTAGCCAATCTATCAGACCCACTCATCACTGTAGAAGTATCTAAGGCTACGATAGATGACATGTATGATGACTTCGATAAAGAGAAAGGAATTGAGAAACAGAAATTGGAATATAGCTTAAACAGGTCGGTTCATTGGTTAAACAACCGAAATTGTGCCATTCTCTCTGCTTGGAGAGGAAGCTATAACAGGACGGAGAACAACAAGCGGAATCAGGAACTACAACAAACATTGAGGTCCTATGGCTTTGGAGTTATCCGAGTGAAAGGCTGTTATCCTGAGATAGGTAAGTCAGTTGAAAAGGAAAATAGTTTTCTTGTCATTGACTTAGAGGATGCTCCAGATTTCGAAGAAATCATTTATGAACATTCAGAACGTTATGACCAGGACTGTTTCCTGTACAAGCCAGTTGACGAAGAAAAAGCTTACTTGATAGGCACCAATGATGACTTTGGTAAAGACAAAGTTGAATACGTAGGTATCTTACGAATCAATAATTTGGATGCTGAACAATATAGCGAAATAGGTTCAGGAAGGATTTCTTTTGAGAAAAACTCATAGCTATAAGGTAACCATACTCTCATTCTATCTCCATCTTTAAGTGTATAAAGTGAACTTAATTCACTAAATTTGCATGTTTTTTGAAGATTTTGGGAAATTATTGCGTTTATTTGGAAAATAATTCCTATCTTTGTGGCAATTATTATACTAAAACGATGGCAGAAAACAAAGACCTCAACCGCCTAAAGGTGGTTCTCGCAGAAAAAAAGAAATCCAATCTGTGGCTTTCCAAGCAGTTGGGCTGTGCTCCAACGACTGTCTCCAAGTGGTGCACCAATGTGTCGCAGCCCCCTTTGGAGACACTGATGAAGATCACGAAGTTACTTGAAGTAGACATCAAAGACCTCATCAGGTTTGAAGAGTTGGACAAAGAGAATTGATTCTATCTCTAATCTTCGATTCATTGCAAGGGCGTTGCAAGGGCGTTGGAAGGGAGTAGCAAGGGACAAGCAAGGGCGTAGCATAGGCAGAGCGTAGTGCAAGCTTATACCCTCGAAGATGACTCGAAGATGGTTCGGAGATGGAAGAAAAGAGATAGAAGAGAGTATGAATACGCCATGAATAGAGTATGAATGGTGAATGAAGTGAATAATAAGAAAAGAATTGTAATATGAATACAATATTAACAATACCCGCTGGCGGGATGTATCAGGAGTGGATGGGCCTGATTGACTTGGTGGAAGAAGATAGAGCCCAAAAACTGAATGAGAAAGCTGCTAAAGTCGGCTGGCGTAAGATTCAACCCAAGGAAGCTCTTGACATGGGTTTTGAGGAATTGGTGAACTGGTCGAGACCGGAAACCGATGTACTTGTGCTTGTTGGCGATGACTACCTCGTGTGCCTGAATAAGAATGACTTTACAGCAAACTGATAGCTGATGGCGAAAAGAAAAATCAAGATAGGGCTTGTGGATGCCGACCTGCTTTGTAACGGGACTCGACACCCAAACCTTGTGTTGATGAAAATCGCCGGATTCCTGAATGACAACGGCATTGACTTTAAACTGATTATTGATCAGGATGAAGACATTACGCCATATAAGCTCATCTATATCTCTCGTGTGTTTACGTTCACCCAGATGCCTGTGTTCTATGTGAAAGCAACTGCTGCTCAGAAAAGGAAGTTTCGTAGAGGTGGAACAGGTTTTTATGCCAACGAGTTGAATGTGAACAAATATCGTTACCAGCGTGAGAAGGATATGAATCAGCTGGAGAACGACGAGTTCCTCAATCAATACCCCAATCATCGTGGAGGCTATCGTACTCATGGCATCGACCTTACCCGCCAGATGCCCTACTATCATCTTTATGATGAGTTTGTCGACCGCAAGGTGTCAGAGGGCTTCAAACGCGATAAATACAAGGACTACCAGCAATACAGCATTGGTTTCTTGACACGAGGCTGCATCCGTCACTGCCCCTTCTGCATCAACAAACTTGAGGACAAAATCTTCCCCTATTCCGACCTCGAATGGTTCCTTGATGACGAGCGCGATGAGCATGGACGCCTTGTCCGTCCCTACATCTACCTGTGGGATGACAATTTCCTTGCTGCCGACCCATCCATATGGAGAGAGCGCCTACGGCAGTTGATTGATTCAGGCCGTCCCTTCCAGTTCCGTCAGGGGCTTGATGAGCGTATGTTGGCTGAGAGTCCTCATGGCGAGGAGATGGCCGAGATGCTGTCACGCACTAAATACCACGGTGACTTTATCTTTGCCTTTGACAACTGGCGTGACCGCCCGAAAATAGAGAAGGCCCTGAAGATCTGGAAGCACTACAACCCCAAGAAGGGTACAAAATTCTATCTCTTCTGCGGGTTCAAGCAGTCTACAGACAACAGAGAAAAGTTCTATCGCGACATTTGGGAAATCTTCCACCGCATTCGAGTGCTCATGCAATATGGTTGTGTGGGGTATATCATGCGTCATGAGGACTATCACAAATCACCCATCCCCAACATCTACATACAGATCGCCCGATGGTGTAACCAACAGGCTTTCTACAAGAAGATGTCGTTCTGGGAATACACCTACCGCAACCAAACTTTCTGGGAACAAAGTGTTGGATTTGAGGTAGCAAGGCCGATAAAGTCTTATGAAGAATTCCTAAGGGATTATGAGACGGGATACTATGACAGAGAAGATTCACGAGGAAAAGTGAGGAAAATCTCTAAACCTCTACAGACTTTCCTTGATGTTTTGGATATGTTCTCAGAGCATCGTGAGGAACTACTCGAAATGTTTAACTACAAAATGTCTGAATTAAAAGATCCAAAACTTTGGGAGTAACCTAAAATGTAGAGCAATATGCCAATAATTAGTCACGACTATAAAGATATTAATCACTTAGAAAGTGTAATAGTAAAAGAAGATGGTACTCCATTACAGGGAGAGATCGATATGTATAGGCGTATATATGCTGATTGCAAAGCGAGTGACTACACATGGCATTTCTGGCATAATTTACAACTTACGATTCCTGTTGGTAAACAGTCAGAAATTCAGATAGATTTCTTTCTCGTTTGTGAAAAAGGTGCTATAGTTGTTGAAGTGAAAGGAGGGGGTGTTGACGTGCGTAATGGCTCATTCTATTTTACGAAAGGTGAAGGAATTCTCATGGCTCGATCTCCTTTCGACCAAGCTCACGATTATATGTTTGCACTAATCAACAACAAGGTGCTAAATGCTCATGAATTGTTTATAGATACTGTATGCGCTTTTCCACATTCTAAAATAAAAAAAACAAATGACCTTCCTCAACTTGATCTAGGCTACAAGTTGTGGTCTGCCATACAACAACAAGACTCTGGGCAATCTTTTGCCGATTTTTGTCTTAATGTAATCAGAGTTGACCAAAACAAGAAAAATTGGTATAGCAAGGACTTAACAAAAGAAGAGCTCTTAATTGCAATAAAGGTACTGACGCCTAATATAAGCAGTGAATATCAATACAAAGAAGGTCAGTTGGCAACTATTGCAAAATGGCTAAATCTCCAGAATCTTGATCTATTTACTAGCCTTGAACGCAATAGTAGAATCATCATGGAAGGTGGGCCAGGTACAGGAAAAACAACTTTTGCAAAAGCTTTTATCCATCGATATGAATCTCTACATGGTGTTTATATCTGCTGGAACAAACTCCTTGCATCAAAGATAAAGAATGAACTTGATTTAGAGAATCTGACAAATTGCGAAGTAAAGCAATACATTAGTTTTCTGTATAGTCTTGATAAAGAACATCGGTTTATTGACTTTGAGGATTTTATGGGCGATGCTGAAATGCTTTCCGAGAAGGTTAATGCACTAATGCAATATCTACGTTCAAAAAATGATTTTAAGCCATACGACTATATTATTATAGATGAAGCCCAAGATACTTTCGATAAAAACATTGCCTGCGTCCTGAATAACATGACATCGTCCTTATATAATGGTTTAGAATATGGTCGCTATCTTGTTTTTTACGACACTGAACAAGGTTATAAGAAAGATCTACGTGATTTGCAAAGTTATGCTGACAGTTTTAATCGTTACGGATGTCATTTCCTGTTGAACGAAAACAAGCGTGTACCGACAAATCGTGAGATTGTGAAATATGCAAATCAATTACTGATAAATAAAGAATTAGACATCAATACTTTTCTCAACGATATCAGTCAACAACATGATGAAGCATTAACTATACACCGTTTCAAAGGTGCAAAAGAGGTTGTTAGGTTTATACGTGACAAGATAGCCAAGATAAAAGATGCATCATTGGACTGGAGTGCTTATACACTTTTGTGTGATTCTCACATGAAGAAACTTCCATATAGCGGAGATGAGACCATCTATGATCGTATTTTTGACTTGGAGGACACCAAAGAACTTACAATTGATAATATAGGTAGATATGATAAACGATTACAATTCACCTCCATCCTCTCCTTCAAAGGATTGGAGAACAAACATATTATTCTACTTATGAGCAATAGAACAGAGGTAGATAGATTTGAATTGTACGTTGGTATGACCCGAGCAATATACGACTTGGAAATACTCATATTGGAATAAGGAGAGATATTTATGAATGAAAAGTTTAAGTATATAGTAGACACTTCATCGCCTATAGTCGATGCTATTGTCAATAAAGCAATGTTCCATACTAGAAAGGAAGATGCTCGTCGTTTTCTTTACTTCATGGATAGTTATCTATGCTATTATCTCAATAGGGAGAATAATGAACTATGCTTTCCTCTTATTAGAATACCTTCATGTCCCGCCTGGGCAAGAGAATTGTTTTTGAAATATTTGATTCTTCGATTGTCAATTTATTATAATCAGGACTCATTGAAAAACCTAAAGCCTGAACAATCCCTACATTTGAAGTTTGTTGACCCATATGATAATGTGAAAGCGCGAGAGGCACGTAAGCATAATAAATACATTAGCAAATGGAATAGTTTTAAAAGGGCTATAACCTCATTAAATGAAGAAAAAGATTATATAGGAGAGAGTGGCCATAAAAATCTCATATTTTGTACTCCTTATGATCTTATGGTCTCTCGTGAAAATAAGAATGAATTCATAAAAGAATTTTATGGTAAACCAGATGATATTTTCTCTGATAAAAACTTGTGTATATGTCACGATTTGACATCAAAGGATATTCGTCACAAAATTAAAGAAACTAAATCGGATGTTAAGATAGACAACATTTTCGTGTTCTTCACCAATAACGACGAATGCAAGAGTCTCCGTAAGGCAAATATAGAAAAACTAAATCGGAGTGGAAATACTAACATAAAAAAATGTTTTGTTTTCGACTTTTCTGATCATCCTTATAGATTGTCAGAGACGTTGAGTAGAGATAAAAGACTGAGCTTTATTTATCCAGGATTCAGCGAAAAAGAGTATCAATACAATGACCATTTCACATGTTTAACTGAGGAGGAAGCCCATTACATTTTTAAGCCAAAATATAAAGAAGCGGGAGAGAGTTTGCATTGGCATGCCACAGATAACGAAATGTGGCACAACAACTATTTTGTCCCGCTTATTGGAAATTTCACCGACAATGCAGAGTATTGGGTTCAGGAACGCAATTTTTTCTCGTTATGTCTCTCTGATAATTTGTCTACAATCTACAAACAAAGATTAAAGAGTTTTACTACAGATGTGGACGAACATATCTTTGATGAGTCTTTCGAAGTTCAGAGAAACTATGCTGAAACGGTAAAAAAAGAGATCTTCCATAGACTAAAAGACAGAGAAGACATCGATAAAATTGCACTTGTGATTGACTACTTCACTCCGAATAAGATGAGAGCTGAATTAAAATGCATTTTAGAACCATATAAAGTGAATATATACAGTTACAACCAACTGCGCCCTAAAAGAATAGGAAACAAACATATATTAGGCAATGAAATCAAAGAGAAATATGTGTTTGTACTTCGTTATCGTCCACATAATGCGAAATCTGCTTTTTCTAATTACCCAAATTCATTTGACCCATTTACAACCAATCCAGGTCAGTCTATTGTTGAAATAATACAGGATTATGTTTTCATTGACAAGTATTTATGGGACAACTATGACTATGAACTTGAACAGTATAAATATCTGAATTCAGTGTTTAGGAGGGAAATATTGGGTGGTATTTCTAAGCCCATTAAACCTAATCCTGATGATTTTCCCCGTATATCAGGTGATGATGACCCTAATGAGGAAAGAAATACCAACCGACAAACTGTCGCTATGGTGGATATTACATATGAAATTGGGCGTCCATCTCGTATTGCAGAATCTGAATGGGTTATTTATAAGACCAAAGATGAATATATGGGTATTTCTAGAATTAAAGATCTTAAGGAAGATGATGCAATAAATCAAGTTATTGCAGTTCAAAGATTGGACGAAATAACTGATGAGTTGTCACGAACTATTATTGAAAGAGAGCGTGAAGGTACAGAACAAGAAAAAATAACTCGTAACTCCTATTATACTCAGGGAATCATCACATTGGAAGAACGTGACTCAGAAACTTTCCTTTGGAAGATTTTATTATGGAAAAAGGTGGAGCAAAAGTCCCAAATACAGGTTTATGAAGAAATCATGGCCACTTTAAAAGACTCTGACAAAGTTCAGTTCAATGCTTTCTTGCGGTGGATTGACAAAAGCAACTCGATAATGCTCCCTTTGCAAAAAGCTACTCAAAAGCGACTAATGGAATATCTAGGACTGTCGCCAGCCTATTTGCAAGTGATGAGATCTAAGAAAATGTCCGAAATAAACAAAACTCGTAAGAATAATAACATGTTAGACAGTTTCTTAGCCGACTACCTACTTAGCGATATTGACGAAGACACTTTTGAGGATTTCAAGAGCACCCCAATTAATGAAATTCTCAGATATGAAAGAATCGACGACTTGAATGCATTAGTGGAACTTCTTTGCGAAAAAATTAACCTCAAAACAATTAAAAACATTTCGATATGACAGAATTAATTCATACAAAACGTGAAGAACTTATACAGTTCATTCGACAACAAATGGAAGGACCTGGCGGGTGCAACGGTAATTTTTCCATTGCTTCTGAGAATTGGAATCCAAAGGAAGAAGTGCTAAACACAACACCTGGTTCTATATATAGTACAAGCGTACTCTTTCCTAAAAAGGTTATAAAAAAGGAAGAAAGTGCATCACAGGTAAATAGTGATGATGATCATTTTGCGAATGAGGATCAAAATAGCCAGTACGAAGATAATCACATTCCTTCAGATCGTGATGAGATCAATGGGGCAACTGGAAGCGATGTTGACGATGAGGATATTTATTCCTTAAATCGTAGATTCCCTAATACAGTGGGAATATCGTGTTGTCTTGACAAAGATGTGGATTTGAAAAAAGATTTAACTATTAACATTTCTGGACGTTATTACACTAAATTAAAAGGTGGCGAACGTACCAAAGTACAAGTAATAGTTAAAAAAGACCATGAAGAATTTGAGAAATTTTTCAATGAAAACGAGCAACTCAAACGTTTCTTTTCCTTTTGTGATGGGAAAGTATCTGCCTATGATTTTTCCAAACAACTAAATGATGTTAGAAACCTTATAAAAGACATCAACTTTAAGTATGCAGAGCAAGTATCTAATAAAGATAAGAACCTGAAAAAAATATTTAATGATATTGTTGACAGGAACCGTTTCTTACTTTCATATCGGGACCGATTATTTTCCCATCTTACCCGTTTAAAAGATGAAGAATATCTTTCGGAAGAAGAAAAAACAGCAACTATTAAAATGCTCAAGGAGATTGAGAAATATGAATGTTTTATCTCATATCTTGAGGATTTGATAGATATGTATGACAAAAAAAGTTTTGGTTTCTGGCAGTCTCATACTTTTAACAAAGAGGTTGACTTATCTTCAATAATAAGTACTGGCTCTGGCAACAAAGTAATTTATTCTCCCCAAAAGAATCCTTGTTTAAAGGAAATTATTAAAGAAGAATTGGATAGCTCCCATTTCTTGGCATTAGATTTGTGGCTTCAGGTAACAACTAATAGTAAAGATAAGGAGGATAAAGACGTATATTTAAAGATTCTATTACAAAACACATCTTCGCCCTTCGAGGAAGATAAATTACATTATTTTTCTATCGTAACAGAAGGGGTGAACAAACTATGTTTCTTTGGTGTAAGAATAGATGTAAAAAGTAAACATATTTTACCTTACCATGAGAATGGACGTTACAAAGATGTTTCTAAAGAAGAAGACAAATTAGCATTTTTATATCGTGATATCAAAGATTATGGTGTTGGTCATCTATGTTCTGTAGATTGGAAATTCAACGAAAACAACAAGGTCAATCATGTCTTTTCAGAATTCATACCTACATATGAAACTCCGGACATTGAACCCGTACCTCGCAATAAGTACACTCCATTTGTAGAAGAAAAAGATAAATTGACACCTCCACCATTTTTGGTTAACAATCAATGCTTGAATTTCAAGTGGTTATCCACAATCAAAGGAACTACCGATGAAGACATTCAAAACGCATTGCTGACGTTTGTTGATACATATGGTCAATGGATTGATAGTTTGGAGTCTAAGGTTTCAAAAGAAGAAGATAAGCCATTTGCAATATCCAATATTGAAATGTGCCGAAAAGACTATCTACGTATGAAAACCAATGTCCAAAGGATTCTATCCGATAAAGATAATATGCTGGCTTTTCGGTTAATGAATACGGCCATGTTTATGCAATTATGGCACAACAATAAAAAACAATCATTAAATACTGATAACCTTCCTGATTTCAATGAAGATTTTTATAGAGACGCAGATGAGGATATTTTTGATATTGGTACTCCAGCATCCTGGCGTCCATTCCAATTGGCTTTCATTCTCCTAAACCTTGATGGTATAATACAACATCCTGATGACACAAAATGGGAGCATCGTAATGATTGTGTAGATTTGGTGTGGTTTCCTACTGGTGGTGGTAAGACTGAAGCTTATCTTGGCATCATCGGAATGAGCATTATTTATCGTCGAAGGAAATATGGGGAAAAGGGATTGGGGGTTTCTACTATTATGCGATATACGCTTCGACTCCTTACGAACCAACAATTCCAGCGAGCGCTGAGTCTTATTCTCGCCTTGGAACAAATCCGCAGATGGGAAACCAAATACAAATTAGGATCACAAGAGATTTCCATAGGTTTATTTGTTGGTTCGAAATCACTTCCTAATAAGCGAGAAGACCTAGACAAAGAAGCTACAAGTTGGACGGACCGCCATGATGGTGAGAATAACTCAAAGATACCTCTTGATAGGTGCCCGTGGTGCGGTGGCCGTTTGGAATACGTAGATAATGCTTTTTGCTGTTCAAATGATGATTGTACTTTTGAAGAAGGGCTTCCTGTAAGATTATGCGATGAAGATATATGTAAAAACCCGCCAACATTGCTCTTCGGTACAGTGGATAAATTCGCATCAATTGCACACAGAGTTTCCACAACTAAAATGGGTGATGATTCTAGGAGACTCTTTGGAAAAGGAAAAAATCTTAATGTGCTTCCTCCGGATTTAATTATTCAGGACGAGTTGCACCTTCTACTTGGTCCCCTCGGATCTGCCGTTAGTCTTTTTGAGTGTGCAATTGACCAACTTTGTACGCGCGATGATGGAACTCGCCCAAAGATAATATCATCAACAGCGACAACACGTAACACCGATTTGCAAATACGCGCACTTTATGACCGCAAGCTAAATATCTTTCCTAAGAATGGTATAGACTATGATGATTCGTTCTTTGCATTCTATAAGCGAACAGTAAATAACCACCATTTTGAATCAAAGAGGAAATATATTGGCATAATGCCAACAGGCAGAACACAGATGACTACCCAAATGCGATTGTCCGCTATTTTATTTGTTCATCGCGCATTATTTGAAATTGACCATTTCGATGAGAAAGACTTTGAAAAGGTCGCAGACAATTACTATTCAATAATATCATATTTCAATAGCCTCAAAGAAGTTGGTAAGACAGATGCACTTTTCTACATAGAATATGTGAAGTATCTTCGCAGGCTTTATAAACGAGTGCTACGCAATGGCGATTTGATGGAGTGTTACTATGCAGGAGAGTTAACTGAATCTGAAATCTCTGGTCGACTATCTGCCAGCGATGTTAACAAGACCTTTACAGAGGTGGCTACACATTGGACATTGAAGAATAGATTGCCTCATAAGGAAGGCGAGAAGTGGGTACAAGCCATTCTTCCACCAGATTACATTTTAGCCACAAATATGATATCAGTTGGATTGGATGTAAGCAGATTTAATACAATTATTATGAATTCGATGCCAAGAAATATTGCTGAATATATTCAGGCAAGTTCTCGTGTGGCTCGAAATGTGCAAGGGTTAGTAATTACCTTGCACAATCCTTTCCGTTCTCGTGATGTTTCACATTTTGAGATGTTTAGAGAATTCCACGAGAAGTTATATTATTATGTGGAACCAATTTCCATTACACCATTTTCAAAAAAATCTGTAGATAAATATTTCTCACTTTATATGGCGGCTCTTATTCGACATAGTTTTGAGAAGCTGGCTGATGGCAACAGTGCCAAAAATATCACCACGGAAGAATTAAAAAAATCCGTTCATGACAAAGTGATGGCATATATAGACAATCGTTATTCTCGCACAATGCATCTACCAAATGAATTAGAGCTTCAAAAAGGTTTGTTAACTGAGGATTTAAAGAATTATATTGATGCATTTGTAAATGACGCTCTTGACCAATGGGAAACAATTGCGACTACGAAGGCTGACCTCGTTTATAAAGCTGGAGGGAAGAAACCATATTTGTTTATAGCCCCAGATGCTTATGATGATGAAAAAGAACAAAGTTGTTGGACCGTTCCAACTTCTTTGCGAATTGTTGAACCAGAAGCTGTGCTTCATGTAAAAGTCAAATAGAAAATGGAAATCAAAACAGAAAAACAATATAATCAGGGTATTGGAAAGTATAAAGTACTATCCTCAAATGCCGGGGTGGGATCTATCGTTGCTACTAAGTGGGGGGGATTCATTATGCCTTTGTCCTCTTCTAATTGGGCTTCGGTCAAAAATATCACTAACTATCTTGAGAATCATCCTGATGAGGTGCTTGATTTAAGCAAGATGTCCACAGAACGTGGAATAGAGTTACTTGAGGATAATCGTTTTATGGCATTTCTTCGAGAAACTGAAGGATTGACTAAACTCCGTTGTTTTGTTTCTGTTCCTCACGTATCTTTGGACCAATATAATCAAAGTAATGTGAAAGACTTGCCATTGAATAAAAGATATAAGGACAACACTGGCTCAGAAAAAGATTTGGACGAAAATTTAGTAACGATACCAGCAATTCCCTTCCCTCGATGGTTTTTTTCCAACAGGAAATCTCGCGAATTGAAAACCTATGAAGAGTGGCTTCAAATTTGGAGAAAGAAGAATTGCAATAATGGCGCCGAAAAATATTTTGCTCCACCAAGAGACCCAGAACTAAGAACTAACAGAAAATTACCTGATTTTGAGATTCCACATGCTAAAGACAGAAGTGTTCATGGGTTGCTGGAGCAGGTTTCAATGGTTCTGATTTGCCCCAATGGCCATATATCAGATATCCCATGGGATAAGTTCTTTTGTGCATCAGTCAATTTGAAAGAGAAAGTGCGTGAAGAAGGATTTGATCTCTTTGGTTACGATGCAAGTATGTGGCCTTGCCCTGAGAATATGAAGCCGGATTTACAATGGATGGAGAATCGCAGTCATGCTGAAAGCTTTGGCCGTTTACAATGTAGAAACAGAGCGGAAAAATGCACTAGCTGCCCAGGCTCCGTTTCGCTTGAAGGTATCATGAACCTCCAGCCACTCTGTCCTGGCGAACGGCCATGGGAAGGCATTGGAGCTCGTGACCACATTGCTTGCAAGACAGAATCAGGAAGTCGTAGTACAATGAAATGGGCTTTGGTGACTAGTAATAGCGTTTATTACGCTGAAAGTTTCAGTAGTCTTTATATCCCTGACACATATAATACGGGCAACGGTTTACCCGCGAAACTGCAGCAGTTGTTGAATCTGATGACTGATACATGGTTCGGTACAACATACTTGCGTCGCCATCCTGATGCTACAAAGGAAGAATATA
>Ga0310786_10006447_pt1 | contig 15590 bp, 10 predicted proteins | sample AusTroGonzalo_MG_FD_203881 | JGI IMG/M metagenome (GOLD analysis project Ga0310786, IMG submission 203881) | Bovine rumen microbial communities from tropical cattle in Woodstock, Queensland, Australia - Gonzalo_03 (v2) (version 2) | ecosystem: Host-associated > Mammals > Digestive system >... | reverse complement strand
CAAGCGTTGGCTTCGATGTCGGCAACTTCTTCATCGCTGATGGTGTTGTCTGCAGAATCGATCATGGCGTCGATCAAGTCGAGAGCGCGGTCCTTGCCGTCCTTCGTTGTGACGTGGCCAGCTTCCATCGGACCGCCAGAAACGAAGATTGCCGGAATGTTGAGGCGCATGGCAGCCATGAGCATACCCGGAGTCACCTTGTCGCAGTTGGAAATGCAAACGAGTGCGTCTGCGCGGTGGGCGTTTGCCATGTATTCGGTGGCGTCTGCAATGAGGTCGCGGCTGGGAAGGCTATAGAGCATGCCGTCGTGGCCCATGGCGATACCGTCATCGACAGCGATGGTGTTCATTTCCTTGGCGACACCGCCGGCTGCTTCGATCGCGCGTGCGACAACCTGACCGACATCCTTGAGGTGGACATGACCCGGTACAAACTGGGTGTAGCTGTTCACCACGCAAATGACGGGCTTACCAAAGTCTTCCACCTTGGTTCCTGTTGCGTGCCAAAGGGCACGTGCACCGGCCATTTCACGGCCTTCCATAGTCTTGAGCGAACGAAGTTTCGGCATAATGATCCTTTTTTGTCTTTAATAATTCCGGCGACATTATGTATGCCACCATAAATTTCGGTTATAAGTTAGAAAATTAATTGTTGGAATGAAAAAGTCTACGCGTCTAGATTGTTGCAAAGAAGGCGTTGAGGCTAAAGCCGCCGTGGCTTGTCTGGATGACTTTGGCGGTCGTTGCGTGTTCAGGCGAAAGGGCGGGGCATTCGTGCAAAAGGTTTGCGGTGCAAGTGTACCTGGCGCCGTCGCGGGTGTCGTCTTTTGGGGCGAGGATGGCGACTGTGAGTGTTTTGCCCAAATGGCGTAAGTCGCGGGCGAGTTCTGTTAGCTTTTGGCCGATTTGCGTGTAAAGCTTGGGCGCGTCAAAGTCGAGGCGTTTGCCGTAAGGCGGGTTCAGCACGAGAATGGGTGAGGTGTCGCTGCAGGCGTCTGCAATTTCTTTGGCGGTGTAGCTGAAGAAATCTTTTTGTTGCGGTGCGATGGGCGCAGGTTCGATATGTGCGAGCGGGCTGCATTCCACGTTGTGCTTGATGATGCTTACCGCGCGTTCGGAAATGTCGCTTGTGATGATTTTAGTGATTGTCGCGACATCATTGCTTGCCGACTTAATTATAAAATTCCAGGTGGCTTCCTTGAAGGCGGGCTGGTGTTTGAGCGCAAAATCACGGCAAGTGCCGGGAATGATTTTATTGGCGATGCAGGCTGCTTCGAGGCTGAATGTGCCGCTGCCGGACATGGGGTCGAGTATTGTGTATGGTGGTCTCGTCCCCATACGCGGATCATGACCACGTAAGAGCTGAAGCTCTAAGTGGTCAAAGAGAACGGAGTCCGGGGTGACATCTTGTAAATTGGGTAGTTGGCTGTTTACGTGGAGTGCTTCGAATATCATCGCAGAGGCGATGGTTTCTTTGAGCGGGGCGTCGTTCACGAAACGTTCAAAGCCACGCTTGTAGAGTTCTTCTCCGGCGAGGTCCTGCCAGATGGTGCAACGATCGTCCAGAAAGTTGACGTAGAGGTTTTGTGGTGTGCCGCGATTCTCGTTTTGCGACGGGGCGTTGCGGGGTGTCCCCGCAGAGGGGGTAGCGGATGCCGTGTCGGCAGAAGCGAGGGGGACACTTACCCCTTCAATTATTTTATACAAACGTTCTGCGATGGCGTCGCTATGGTACAGGCGGGAATGCTTGCAGGTAACGTGAATAGTGGTTAGTGGTTGGTGGATAGTGGTTAGGTAAAGTTCCCACGGGATTTCGCAGGCTTTCTTTTCGAGTTCGCGGAAGTTCTCGGCCTTGAAATCGGCGATGTGCATAAGCACCCGGTTGGCGATTCGACTGTAGGCGACTGCATTCCAGGCTTCGGTAATTTTGGCTGTGAATTCAACTTTTCCGTCACCCACGATGCGGAAACCATCGGCAGAGCTTGTTGGTTCGCTTGCGGTCTCGATGCCAATGGCCTTAAATTCTGAAACGAGCGTTTGTTCGAAACCGAGGGGCGTAACCGCTAAAAAACGGTGCGTTTTTCCGATGATTTGTCGTTTAAGTCTTTTTTCGAGTGCCGGATCCATGCCTTACAATTTAGTATTTAGTGGACGTCCATTTTTGAAAACAGGTTCAAAACGGCGACTCCGGAGATGATCAGCAACAGTCCGACGATGGCGCCGATATCAGGGGTCTGCTTGAAAAAGAACATCCCGCTCAAGGTGATGAGAGCTATTCCGAGTGCGGACCAGGTGGCGTATGCGATGCCGATAGGGATAGTCCTGAGACAAAGGCTCAGCAGGTATAGCGATGCGACGTAGCATAGCAGGGAAAATACTGAAGGGACGACTTTTGTGAACTGTTCCGAAAACTTGAGAAGCGTTGTTCCCGCGGCTTCCATGACTATGGCGAGAAAAAGAAAAATGTAGTTGAGCATGTCGTCCTCCAAATTTTCATATAAAATACAAAAATCTTGTTGATTGTTACAAACAAGATTACACAGCCGGGGAAAATTCCGGTAGGTTTTACGAATGTGGGGAGGGCTGGATTAAAGCTTGATGCTCAATCTGCTGGGGGCGACTATCGGAAGCTTGCTCAAGTCGATATTGATGGCGATGATTTCGCCGGAGAGCGATATGATTGCACCTGTAGAAAGGTTGAATGTGCCGATGACTTTTCCGGAGCCGTCACTGACGGTCATTGTCGAGGGTGCGATGACGTAATGGTTAGTTCCTTTTTGAAAGAAGTAGCTAGGCTCGCTGACGACAATGTTCTGAGGAATCTGTACATCCAAAGTTCCGTTTGCGCTCTTGGATGCAGAATCTTGGGTGGCTGCACTTTCGGAGCAGTTCCAGGTTGCGGCGACAATGCCGGAGAGCATCAAGATTTTGAGAAACGGGATCTTCATATTCAATTCCTTTCCTGCAAATCTATATTGTAAATTTTTGTTGCGGTTGCGAAAAAAGGTGTTAAAATTATTAAATGTTCTCTATGCGTTCTCTGTTTACTTATCTAATGCTGTTGTAATTATTACGAAAATATTATTTGATGTTTTGCGCAATTTTGAGCCGTTTTCGGCACGCTTCTTCATCTTTTTTTTGTGTGTTGCTATCTTTTGAATTATGAAGATGAAAAAGTTTTTATTGATTTCTGCGATTGGCTTTTTGGCCGCGTCCGCTTATGCCGAACAGGGTGCTCCGATGGGTGCTTCTGTTGACCCGACTCCCGAAGAACAGAAGGCGCTTGATGCCTTGAAAGGCAAGCTTGAAGGCGCTATTGTCTGGTCGACGAGCCGTGCGAATTCGCATCATGATATTTGGATTATGAATGCCGATGGTACGGGTTCCCGTGCGCTTACCAAGGGCAATAACGTGGATTGGTTTCCGCGTATTGCACCGGATGGTTCCAAGGTTCTCTTTAACCGTAGCAAGGGTGGCTGGGTTCCCGAAAACGATGCCAACTATCCTGAAAAGTGGGATTTGTGGACTGTTGATATCAATGGCGGCAACGAGACGAAGATTGTCGAAAATGCAACGTGGGGCACTTGGCGCCCGGATGGCAAGTCGATTGTATTTAGCCGTGCCGGCAAGGTGTTCACGATGGATCTCGCTAGCAAAAAGGAAACGCTCGTGCTTGATGGCGAAAAGGCCTTCAACAAGGCTGGCGTGATTTTGCAGGAACCGAACATGAGCCCGGATGGCAAGCATCTCGCCATTACGCTCCGTGGATCGATGCGCGAAACGGGCGTGTGGGATTTGTCCAAAAAAGTTTGGACAAAATCTGGCGACGGTTGCCAGATTGACTGGAATTTTGATGGCTCCAAGCTCTACCGCGTGAACCCCACGGGTAACGGTGGTACGGCAGCTCCGAGTGAAATCTTGTGGTTTACCGCTAAGGATGGCAAGCAGGTCGAAAAGGTTGGCTTCTTTGGCATTCCGAAGAACGTGAAGCTGATGGACTTGCCGGGTCGTCGTAGCCATGAATACTTCCCGCGCCTCTCTCCGGATGGCAAGTGGCTTGTCTGGGGCGCTACGGACAAGGGTCATGACCATGACTTGTTCGACTACGAACTTTATATCTGGAAAATCGGTGAACCTTTCGAAAAGGCTACGCGTATTACGTACAACAGTGGCAATGACCGCTGGCCGGACATCTGGTTTGGAAAGCTCCCGGTAAGCGAAGCTCCGGCTGCTACCGCAAAGGCTGTTGAAACGGCTGCGTCTGCAACTGCTGCCGCCATTGCCGGTGGCGTAAGCGATGCCAAGATGGATGAACTCATCAAGGCGATTGACCGCTTGACGGATGCTGTGAAGGCTCTTGCTCCGCAGAAGTAACGATGTACACCGAACCGAAATTTTTAGCGATGAAAGAAACGTCCAAGTTCAAACGCTTGGCCGAGCTTTTGCGCGTTATCATTTTGCAGCTGGGCGACGATGTGCCTCGGGCCCGTCGAGAATTTGAAACTTATACGGAATGGCTCCACCTGCCTGAATCTGAACGCATGACGGGGAAAAACCAGGCACAGATGATTGACTTGTACAAAACGTTCCGCACTCGTGCGGGGCTTGGTTTTGAACGAGACATTTATCTGGAGCAGGAACCGGGGGATCGGGAAGTCGCCAACGAAAAGCCAATCCAGTTTGCCGTCCTTGTGCATAACTTGAGAAGTGCGTTCAATGTCGGATCCATCATTCGCAGTACGGATTGCTTCGGTCTCGAAGGCGTCCATCTGAGCGGGTACAGCTGTGGCCCGGACCATGTGACCGTGAAGAGTGCGGCCCGCGGTTGCCAGGAATGGATTCCTATAAAGCGTTGGGACGATCCGTTTGAATGCATCAAATGGCACAAAGAAAACGGCTACGAAATCATTGCGCTTGAAACGGGCGAAGACATCCCGAGCATCAACGATGTCCAGTGGCCTGAAAAGGGCTTGATTGTGCTGGGCAACGAGGAACTCGGTATCGCTCCGGAAATCATGAAACAGGCGACTATGAAGGTCACGATTCCGATGGCTGGTCGAAAGGCGAGTATGAATGTCGCAGGCGCGTTTGCCATTATGGCGTTCTGTCTGAGAAGCGCCAAGGGCTAGCAAGTATAGTGGATTTGACGTGAAAAAAGTCCCGCGGAGTTCTCTGCGGGACTTTTAAAATTTTGCTGTTTTGGAGGGAATGAATTATATTTGCTTTTATGATCGGGAGCAATTATGATAGGGAGCATTTGGCGTTTATCGCTGTTATTTTTTATGTGCCTAGTGGCATGTTCTGATTGGGGTTCTTCATCGATGGGACCAAACCCATCCGCTTATCTTGAATCTTATGATTTTGATGGCTTTACCCTGATCCATTCATGGAACAAAGAGGTGACTTTGGGAACTGATGACGAATCTGCTGCGTCAAGTAATCGTCCGTCCATGAAAGTCCGGTTCGAATATGATTTTTTGATGGGAAACCACGAAGTCACTTGTGGTGAAATGGGGCTTAATTGCAAGAAATCGTTGCCTGCGACCAATGTTACCTATTTCGATGCCGTACTGTATGCAAATAAATTAAGCAAGTCAAAGAAGTTTGATACCGCCTATACCTACACGAAGGCCGTTTTTGATGACAATGGTTCTTGCACTAGCTTGAAGAATTTGAAATTCTTGCCGTCTGTAGATGCCTTCCGTTTGCCGACAGAAGCGGAATGGACCTATGCTGCAAATCAGGCGTTCGAATCGCAAAAATCATGGAACGCCAATAGTTCTGGATATGAACCTCACGAGGTCTGCACGTCGTATGTTGGCAAAAATGGCTTGTGCGATATGGCCGGGAACGCAAAGGAATGGGTCGAAGATATTGTCGTGCCGTTTTTATCGACGACGGTTCTAAACTTTGTCGGAGTGCAGGGCGGCAGCTTGCTGGACGAACGTGTCGTGAAAGGCGGAAGCTTCCGCGATGATCCTGCTGAAATGAAAATCTATAAACGTGGCGATATTTATACGGTGACATCGTCGTTTAAGGCGAATTATATAGGTTTTAGGCTTGCGTTCGGAGCCATTCCCAATATCGGCAAGCTTACTCGCGATGGGTTACGGAAAAATACGACGAATTCAATGCTTGCCCAGTTTGATGACTTGCGATCCTTTGATAAGGGTGATTTGTATAAGATCGTGTATCGAGATGATGAATCGAATTCGTTGGTGTATTTATGTTATCCAAAGTACGGTTCTCCGGTCCAGAAAAACTTGGACTTGGAGGTCTCGGCCTATCATCCCGATATCTCTCCAGATGGAAACTGGGTGGCGTTTTGTACGGGAATGGAAGGTGTTTCCGGAAAATCTGAAGTGTTTGTTTACCAGCTTGATGGCGGTGCGCCTGTAAAGTTGGAGGTGGAATCGGCTGCAATTCCTCGCTGGCATGTGACTGAGAATGAGGATACGGTTCTTGTGTATGTGTCCTCGGCGGGAAACAACAAAAGTGATTTGATGTTCTTTGCCGCGAGTACGTGGTATGTGCCGTTTAGGAAGGGCTCTTTTGGAACGCCCCGAAAACTTTTTAATGGCGCATACCATGGTGGAATTTCTGCGGATGGCAATCTTGCGGTGACGGGAGCGAGACTGTTGCGTTCCCGTGTCGGAGGAAAAGATGATGTCTGGTATGCTGGCGAACAGGCTTGCAATGTGTCGTTGAGTGGAGGTGTCGAAAAACGTACCTTGTTCCTGGATTTTGCCGGAAAAACGGGTGCCGCTTTTGTTGGGCATTCTTACAAAACGCATGAATACGCCTTGATTGCCGATAGCACTGGAAAACTTGTTTTATCTGTGAAATCTCCGGAAGGCTACACTTTTGACCATACGGAATGGGTTTATGGATCGGATTCTGTATTTGTCGCAACGCTTGCCAATTCGGACGGCGCACATAAAAAAGTGGTGCTGGTCAATGCGTTTACGGGAAAGGTTCTTGACATTGTGGAAGGTGGTGAATTGTGGCATCCTGCGATGTGGACGGACCGACCTGTTACGGTTTCCATTGATCCCGAACTGGACGAGGACAGTGCAGGGGTTTACTACACTGTGGGTTCTCCGTTCTATTTGTTGGAACTCCGTGTCCAGATGGAAAAATTCTGGATGGGACATAACTCCGCCACAGCCGTCGCGCTGGGCAGTTCCAGGACGATGTATGGAGTTCATACACCCTGGATTAACTCGCAGAATATGTTGAATCTAGCGTTTTCTTCGGGGGATATTTATGCAACTGATTATCTTGTTCGAAACTATGTGATGACGCATGTGCCAAAGCTCAAATACCTCGTGCTTGAAGCTTCGCTGGATTTCTTGTGGGATGAGTCTGCTACTTCGTGGGATGCTGTTTATTACGGGGTTCCGGGATATCGTTACGATGAATCACACGATTTCTGGAAGGATGGCATTCCTGATGGCTTTACTTATCTTGTCAAAAAAGTGCCTAAGCCACAGGATGATATGTCTGTCTCGGAACTTGGCGAGTTCTTGTTGCCGTCTTATGGTTGGGGAAATCCCGTAGTGATGCTGGATTCTGCCTCTAGGCGTGTTTCAAACCCGATTGTTGCTACAAACCTCGGAATGTACAAGTCCTTGGTTGATTTGGCAAAGAAAAAGGGCGTGACCGTGATTTTCCTGATTCCTCCGCAGAATCCGGGATATGCGGAGACGGGTGCGTTCGGTGTTTATGGCGTTCTCCGTTCGGAGTCCGAGGAAATTATTGACGAACTTTCGTCAATGGGAGCTGTTGTTTTTGACGAAAACAAGATGGGGTATCACGACTATACATCGGATATGGCGTACAATACGGACCATCTCAGTTTGGAAGGCGCGCAACGGCTGTCTGGACGCCTGGATTCCTTGCTGAAAACGCTCGAAAAACGGTAGCTTTTGCCGTTTTTTTCTATCTTTGGTAGTGCATGCAAAACAACCTAAAAACACGCGTCCTGATTGTAAATGATGATGGGGTAGAAAGCGCCTATATGCGCTCTTTGGCATCTGCACTTGACCAAGTGGCAGAAGTGTTCGTTTTTGCTCCCGAAACGGAGCAGAGCGGCGTTTCCCATGCGTTTACCGTGCGCCGTGGACTTTCGCTCAGAAACGTTGCTGAGCGTGTTTACGCAATGTCGGGTACTCCCTCTGATTGTGCCAAGTTTGCGCTTGGGCATTTTGCCTTGCACGGAACAGGATCCGAGGGGGGTGGTCCGGGTGCCTTTGATGTGTGTTTTTCGGGCGTGAACGTAGGAGAAAATTCCGGCGTCTCGTCGCTTTATTCGGGGACGGTTGCCGGGGCTCGCGAGGCTGCTCTCTGGGGAGTGCCTGGAGTCGCTCTTTCGTTGCGCGGTGGAGCTGGCCTTTTGCAGGCGGCCATCGATTTTGCGGTCGATGTCGTGAAAAATGGCTGGTACAAGCAGATCCCTTCGGGCGTGTTCTGGAACGTGAATTTTCCAAAGGTTACAACCGGATCCTTTAAAGGGTTCAAGGCGACAAAGATGGCCCTTGGTATGTTTACGGACCACTACTCCCATGATGGGGGGCTGTGGCAGCTGGATGGTGACAAGCTGTGGAACGAACAGCCTGTAGATAGTGACGACTACCTTTTGAATCAGGGGTATGCGACCGTCACTCCGCACCGCATTGACCAGACCGATTTAGAAAGTTTGAAAAAAATAAATGATATGTTAGAAGGAGGCAGAAAGATTTAGGAAAAAACATCCTACTTCCTACTGTCTACGTCCTATTATAGAGGTTAACAAATGTCAGAAGAAATGGTACCTGGATCGCAGTTCAAGAGTCTTGTCGAACAAGACATGCAGGACTGCTATCTTCGCTACTCGATGAGCGTGATTGTTGCTCGTGCCTTGCCTGATGCTCGAGATGGCTTCAAGCCGGTACACCGCCGTGTGATGTTCAGTATGCATAAGTTGGGCGTGGTTCCCAACAAGGGCACGGTGAAGTCTGCTCGTATTGTGGGTGACGTTATCGGTAAGTACCATCCGCATGGTGATTCCGCTGTTTATGAAACTCTTGCCCGTATGGCGCAGGACTTCTCTTTGCGTTATCCGCTGGTCTATGGTCAGGGCAACTTCGGTTCTATTGACGGTGACAGCCCGGCTGCCATGCGTTACACCGAAGCCAAGATGAACAACCTCGGCGCCCTCATGCTCGAAGATCTTGAAAAAGAAACTGTTGACATGGGCCCGAACTACGATGAATCTCTTGAAGAACCGCTGGTCCTCCCGTCTGCGCTTCCGAACATGATTGTGAACGGAACGTCGGGTATTGCTGTGGGTATGGCGACGAACATGGCTCCGCACAACTTGCGCGAAGTCGGTGCTGCTATTCACGCGATGGCCGAAAATCCGGACATTACCGGCGAAGAATTGATGGAATACGTGAAGGGCCCGGACTTCCCGACTGGCGCTATCGTCTGTGGCCGTTCTGGCATTCGCGAAGCATACCTCACGGGTCATGGCCGCGTTCGCGTGCGTGCCCGTACCGAAATTGAAACGGACGCCAAGGGCAAGCCGCGCATCATCGTCACCGAAATTCCGTACATGGTGAACAAGGCCGAACTCTGCAAGAAGATTGCAGACCTCGTCCGCGACAAGCGTGTCGACGGCATTACGGATATCCGCGATGAATCTAGCCGCGACATCCGCATTGTGATTGAACTCCGCCGTGATGCAGTTGGTGAAGTTGTCTTGAATAACTTGTTCAAGTACACGCAGCTGCAGACGACATTCAGCATTTATAACTTGGCGCTCGTCAATAACCTCCCGAAGCTCCTTACGCTCAAGGATCTTTTGCAGGTCTACATTGACCACCGCCTCGACGTGATTACGCGCGCAACGCAGTTCGACTTGAAGAAGGCTGCAGCTCGCCTCCACATCATTGAAGGTTTGCGTATTGCAACGCAGAATATCGACGAAGTCGTGAAGATCATTCGCCAGAGCAAGACGACCGAAATTGCAAAGCAGAGCTTGCAGGATCGCTTCTCGCTTGACGAAATCCAGTCTCAGGCCATCGTTGACATGCGCCTTGCCCAGTTGGTCGGCTTGAACATCGAAAAGTTGGAAGCCGAATACAACGATCTCATTGCAACAGTCGCCGACTTGAAGGACATCTTGGAAAAGCGCGAACGCCGCGTAGCCATTATGCTCCAGAAGCTCGATGCCGTTGTCGAAAAGTACGGTGACGAACGCCGCACGACGATTGGCGAAGCCATTGACGACAGCGACGACGAAGACCTCATTGCCGAAGAAGAACAGGTCATTACGCTCAGCAAGGAAGGCTACATCCGTCGCCTCCCGATCGATACGTTCAAGGCCCAGAACCGCGGTGGTAAGGGCATCATCGGTGCTGGCCTCAAGGACGAAGACAACGTGGAACAGATCTTCACGGCTAGCACGCACAGCTACTTGCTCGTGTTCACGAACAAGGGTCGTGTCTACTGGACGAAGGTTTACCGCTTGCCGGAAGGTGCCCGCAATGGCAAGGGCCGCCCGATTGTGAACTTTGTTGCTTTGACCGAAGGCGAAAAGGTCCAGGCGGTTGTGCCGGTGCGCAAGTTCGGTGGCTACTTCTGCCTCGTGTTTGCAACGAAGAAGGGTGTCATCAACAAGATGGACCTCACGCTGTTCAGCCGTCCGCGTAAGGCTGGCGTCAATGCCATCAGCCTCGACGAAGACGACGAATTGGTCAAGGTCCAGCTCGTAGGCATGACCGAAGAAGAATTCAAGGCTAGCCACGCTGCCGGTTCCGACGACGATTCTGCTGAAGCTGTTGAAAATGCCGTAGAAGCTCAGGCTGCCGATGGTTCGACAGGCTCACCAACCGATGCTTCTGAAGAAGAATCTGGCGAAGGTGAAGACTTTGCCAACCGTCCGATCGCAAAGGACCTCTTGATGCTTGCTACCAAGAACGGCCAGGCCGTCACGTTCCCGATTACCTGCTTCCGCTCGATGGGCCGTGGCACGCATGGTGTGAAGGGCATTACGCTCGCCGAAGGCGACGAAGTCATTTCGCTCCTGTGGCTCAAGGCTGGCAACAAGATCCTTACCATTACCGAAAATGGTTATGGCAAGCGTTCTGAACCGGGCTCTTACCGTGTGACCCGCCGTGGCAGCAAGGGCGTGCGCAACCTGAACGTGACCGACAAGATTGGTCCGGCCGTGTTCGTGGAAAGCGTTGCCGATGACTACGATTTGATCATCACCAGCCGCGAAGGCCAGGTCATCCGCATCAAGGCCGCCGACATCCGCCTCACGGGCCGCAATGCCCAGGGCGTCAAGGCGATTACGCTTCGCGAAGGCGATGCCGTCCAGGATGCAACCGCACTCCCGAGCGTCGAAGATATCGAACAGGATAGCGCCGACGCCAAGGAAACCTTTGACAAGGTCAAGGGTGTGGAAGTCGATGACGATTCCGTTGTGAAGGACGATGCTGAAAAGCAGGAAATCGGCCCGACGGAAACCGACGCCTAATCCATAAAAATTATCGAAATTAAGCCCTTTTCCGGTGTATTGCCGGGAAAGGGCTTTTCTTTTTGGGGTGTTGCGTGCTTGCTTGGGAACCTGGCTGTTTTCCAATGTAAACTCTTTATCGTTGTTTTTCTCAACAACAAACTTTTGTTTAACCAGGGTCTTTTTTTAATGGACACTCATATATTAACTGCAGCATAACTAAATGTGAGGAATACATTATGAAAAAATTGCTAGGGATGACCAAGATTGGGTTGGTCCTGACATTTGGATTGGCTTCTGGCGCTTTGGCCCAGGATTTCTGCAGCAATGCTCAGCATTCTGGTCAATCTGTGAAGATTTCTTCGAACCAGACCGGTAAAATCGGTAATATCGGTTACGAACTTTGGGACGAAAATGGCCATGGCGGCGACGCTACGTTCTATAGCGACGGTTCTATGGAATGCAACATTACGGGCGCCAAGGACTATCTCTGCCGCGCAGGTCTTTCCCTCGGCAGTAACAAGACTTATAAGGAACTTGGTGGTGATATGATTGCCGAGTTCAAGCTTGTGAAGAGCAACGCTCAGAATGTGGGTTATTCCTATATCGGTATCTACGGCTGGATGGAAGGCGTTCCTGGAACGGCAAGTAATCTGGTTGAATACTACGTGATCGATAATACCCTCGCTAACGATATGCCGGGCAGCTGGATTGGTAACGAAAGAAAGGGTACCATTACGGTTGACGGCGGTACCTATACAGTTTATCGCAATACCCGTACGGGTCCGGCCATCAAGAACTCCGGCAACGTCACGTTCTATCAGTATTTCAGCGTGCGTACCTCTCCGCGCGATTGCGGTACCATCAACATTTCCGAACATATGAGACAGTGGGAAAAGATGGGCCTCACCATGGGTAAGCTCTACGAAGCCAAGGTGCTTGGTGAAGCGGGTAACGTCAATGGTGAAGTTCGCAGCGGTCATATGGACTTCCCGCATGCCAAGGTCTATGTGTCTGACGGCAGCAGCAGCGGCGATACGCCGAAGTCCAGTTCTTCTGGTGCTACGGCCAAGTCCAGCTCTTCTAAGGGCAGCACGGCTGTTAGCGGTACGATTGATGCCTGCAAGGACGAAATGGGCCACCAGGGCGAAAGCAAGACGACCCAGGGCCAGAACAACTCTAGCGTGACGGGTAACGTCGGTAGCTCTCCTTACCACTACGAAATCTGGTACCAGGGCGGCAACAACTCTATGACCTTCTACGACAACGGTACGTATAAGGCTAGCTGGAACGGCACAAACGACTTCCTTGCCCGTGTCGGTTTCAAGTACAACGAAGATAAGACTTATGATGAACTCGGTCCTATCGATGCTTACTACAAGTGGAGCAAGCAGGGCAATGCCGGTGGTTATAACTATATCGGTATTTACGGTTGGACCGTCAATCCGCTCGTAGAATACTACATCGTGGATGACTGGTTTAATAAACCGGGTGCAAACCTTACGGGACAGAAGAAGGGTGAATTTGAAGTGGACGGTGATGTCTACGAAGTTTACCAGAATCAGCGCTATAATGCTCCGTCCATCAAGGGCAATTCGGATAACTTCCCGCAGTACTTTAGCGTTCGTAAGAGCGGTCGTTCCTGTGGTCATATCGACGTTACGGCTCACTTCAAGAAGTGGGAAGCTCTCGGTATGAAGATGGGTAAGATGTACGAAGCCAAGGTGCTTGTTGAAGCCGGTGGTGGCTCGGGCTCCTTCGATGTCACCTACTTCAAGATGACGGACAAGGCTCATCCGCTTCCGCAGCCGGAACCGGAATCGAGCTCTTCTGAAGCCGAGGCCGAATCTTCTAGCAGCGGAACCGTCTCTCTCCACGAAGCTCCGAAGATGCAGTTCAAGAGCGGCAACTTCCAGGTGTTCGATATGCAGGGCCGTTACCTCGGTTCCATGAAGGTCGAAGCTGGTGCAACCGTGAACGAAGTCCTCAAGGCCAACTTCAAGAGCGCTGGCATCTACATGGTGAAGCAGGGCAGCTTTATGCAGCGCTTTTCCGTGAAGTAAGTTTCTCTCTCTATGACATTTAAAAACGTTCCCCCGCAAGGAGGAACGTTTTTTTTGTTGTTGAGAACAGGTTAAAAAAAATGCGAGTCCCATAACGGAACTCGCATAAAGACTTTGTCTAAAATCGAAGATTACTTCTTAGATTTCCGTGAGCAAAAAGCGACCCGTATTAACGGGTCGTGATTGACGCTTTCAGCGTCCGCGGCTTTACTCGGTCATGAAATTATGCAAGCATAATTTCGCGACGCTCGTTTTGCACGCTTTTGCGAGAGCAAGCGCTCTGAAGGATTTACTTCTTAGCTTTAGCGCTTGCGGTCTTTTTAGGAGGGTGTGCCGAAATCTTCTTCACGCTCTTGTCTTCATCCTTGGCAGCCTTTTCAGCTTCCTTGAACATGGCTTCCACCTGTTCGAGAGCGCCGTTCGGATCTTCTTCGATGATTTCAGAAGCTTCGTCAACGAGTTCGGCAAATTCGTCGTACCAGTCAGCGAAAATTTCGACTTCGAGGTGATCCACACCCGGAACCGTCAAGCGCACGCCGCAGCTTTCGCCAACGCGGTCAAGGAACTTTGCAATTTCCGGACGGAGGAGGGAGAGGTCAAGACCTTCGAGGTCTTCCGGTTCCAAGAGAACGCCGTCAACCTTGTCGTCGTCTTCAGCCTTCTTGGACTTCTTCTTGTCGCCCTTCTTGCAGTTGCAGTTTTCACCGCAGCAGCATTCGTTGTTGAAGTCGCCGTTCATGGCGAGGTATTCTTCGTCATCGATGCCGCTGTCGTAGTAGAATTCGTCGTCTTCAAGATAAAGTGTTTCAACGAAGATGCTCTTTGCGCCGAGAGTCTTGGCTGCTGCCAAGAATTCCTTGAGGTCGCCGCCGAAGTAGCGAGTGGCTTCGGCTTCTTCGTTCAGAGTCTGAACCGGGATGGGAAGAAGCTTCTGCTTCTTGATGTGGTCGCAGACCAAGTCAGTAACGGATTTTTCATTCTTAGCCATTGTGATTCTCCTAGGTAAAAGTTGGAAGTAGGAAGTTTGAAGTAGGAAGTGTTATAATCGCGACTTCGCCGCCAAATTATACCTGTTTACTGTCTACTTCCTACTGTCTACTAAACATGATACTTCTTCAAGCTCTGTGCCTTCTCGTCGATGAGCTTCATGATGCGGGCGACAGCGTCTGCACCGTTAGCCGTGTCCTTCACGCTGACGAGCGGCTGGAACAACGGGCTATTGAAGAGCGTTCCGAGAGGAATCGGGTTCTTGCGGCAGAATGTGGCGTCAATGTAGTCACGAGCTTCCTTCTGCAGGTTGTGAGCCTTGTCCTTGTCGCCAGCTTGGAAAGCCTTGTAGAGGTCAACGAAAGTCTTGCAAGCTTCCGGGATGTTGCCCGTTGCGCTCACGATACCCGTGCCGCCCATTTCGAGAAGATCTGCAAAGAGACCGTCTTCACCGCTCATCACAGCGAAGTCCTTGCCCTTTGTTTCCTTGATGACGCGCATCGTGTCTTCGTGGAACTTTTCGCCAAAACCAAATTCAACTGCCTGCTTGAGACCGATGATGTTCTTGTCTTCAGCAAGAGCAATCAAGGTGTCCGGATGGACATAGCTGGAAGTACGACCCGGAACGTTGTAAATAACAATCTTTGCGCCTGTTTCGCTACTGAGCGTCTGGTAGTGCTTGAGGAGTCCTTCCTGCGGCGGATTGTTGTAGTAGCCAGTGACGCAGAGGACTGCCACCGGAGCAATCTTCAAAACGTTTTCGATCATTTCGATAGATTCGCGCGTGCAGTTGGAACCAGCGCCTGCAATCACAGGAACGCGACCATCCACATAGTCGAGCGTAAACTTAATGATATCCAAATGCTGCTGCGGAGAGACTGTTGCACTCTGACCCGTCGTCACGGCGGGAAGCACGCCACTAGCACCAGCTGCAATAACATCGTCAATCATCTGCCCCATCTTCTTGTAGTCGATGGAGTTGCGAAGGTTCTTGGGATCGTCGTTCTTGAGCGGGGTGAACAACGCGGGGAAAACAC
>Ga0310786_10006445_pt1 | contig 15593 bp, 10 predicted proteins | sample AusTroGonzalo_MG_FD_203881 | JGI IMG/M metagenome (GOLD analysis project Ga0310786, IMG submission 203881) | Bovine rumen microbial communities from tropical cattle in Woodstock, Queensland, Australia - Gonzalo_03 (v2) (version 2) | ecosystem: Host-associated > Mammals > Digestive system >... | reverse complement strand
AAGGCTAATCCCTGGGGTAAGATAATAGGCACGCACGACGGTGCGCAGTTCTTTACCATCGGCCAGCGTCACGGACTTAATGTGGGCGGGCATGATGATTCGCTGTTTGTGATTGCCACTGATATTGAGAGCAATACGGTTTATGCAGGTGAGGGACATACCCATCCGGGGCTTTCCAGTAGCTGTCTGAGTATAGGCCGTAATGAGATACATTGGATACGTCCGGATATGGAGATGAAGGAAGGGGAGGTGCGTCGTTACCGCGTAAGAATCCGTTATCGCCAGCCGTTGCAGGACGCCTGGCTCATTCAGCGAAGCAATGGACTGTTTGTCCTCTTTGACGAGCCTCAGCGCGGCATCACCCCGGGCCAGTTTGCCGTCTGGTACGCCTCTGACGACGAGATGCTGGGAAGCGGCGTCATCGGTTAATAAAAGTGTGTTAATTCTAAAAGAATTAGCGCGGAAAATGCGTAACTTTGCGGCCTGAAAATCTGATAAAAAGGATTATGAGTAGTACCAAAAGGAAGCCAAATTTCATTTTTTCCGTGAGCTGGGAGGTCTGCAACAAGATTGGAGGCATATATACGGTGCTTTCCACCCAGGCCAAGACGCTCAAGGAAGAGAGCGGCGCTACGCTCATTTATGTCGGCCCTGATCTGTGGGAAGGCAAGAAGAATCCGCTGTTTGAAGAAGACAAATCCCTGTACGCACTCTGGAAGGATTATGCACGTGACGTTGACGGCATTCCCGTAAGGTTGGGCTATTGGAACATTCCCGGCCGTCCGGTTGTGATACTGGTGGATTTCATGGCCAACTACTCAATGAAGAATTCCATTTACGGTCGCGCCTGGGATCTGTTTGGCGTTGATTCCATGCATGCTTACGGTGATTATGACGAGGCATCCATGTTCTCATATACCGCTGCCATGGCCGTAAAGAGCTTCTATAATTTCAACATAGGTCCCAATGACACGGTGGTTTATAACGCACATGAATGGATGACCGGTCTGGGAGCCCTTTTCCTAAAGCATTACATTCCCCAGATATCGACGGTGTTCACTACTCACGCCACATCCATCGGACGTTCCATTTGCGGTAACGGCAAGGCGCTTTATGAGTTCTTTGAGGGCTATAACGGTGACCAGATGGCGCGTGAGCTGAATATGGAGGCCAAGCACTCGGTTGAGAAACAGACCGCGCATCATGTGGACTGCTTCACGACGGTGAGTGACATTACCGCCCGCGAATGCACCCAGTTGCTGGAGCGCACTCCCGATGTGGTTACGGTGAATGGTTTTGAGGATGATTTCATACCCGTAAAGGATCAGTTTGAGACGGCTCGCCGTGATGCCCGTCACTGCATCCTGTCTGTTGCAAACAAGCTGTTCGGAACGGAGTGGGGCGATGAGACGGTGATTGTGGCTACAGGAGGCCGATATGAATTCCGCAACAAGGGTATTGACATGTTCCTGGAGTCTATGCGCTGCCTTCGTGACAGCGGTAAGACGGCCGATGCCCATATCCTGGCGCTGATAAACGTGCCCGCATGGGTGATGGAACCCCGCCGCGACCTTCAGGACCGCGTCCTGATGCACGATACGGGCAAGGATCCGCTGCCTATGCCGCTTACAACGCACTGGCTGCACAATATGGCCGAGGACCGTGTGATATGTACCCTGCAGGCGATGGGATTCCGCAATGAGCCGGGAGACAATATCAAAGTGCTGTTTGTACCGTGCTATCTTGACGGAAACGACGGCATATTCAACATGTCGTATTATGACCTTCTGATTGGTCAGGATCTGGCAGTTTTCCCGTCATACTACGAGCCGTGGGGCTATACTCCGCTGGAGAGCGCCGCGTTCAAGGTGCCTACGGTGACATCGGACCTGGCTGGATTCGGCCTTTGGGTGAACTCGGTGCTTAAGCACAATGCTGAACTGGAGGATGGCGTTAAGGTTGTTCATAGGACGGACAGTAACTGGAATGAGGCTGCGCAGGATATCAGCAATCAGGTACTCAAGTGGGTACAGATGGATTTCCGACAGCGCGAAACTGCCCGTCAGAATGCAGGCAAGCTGGCTGAGAAGGCACTGTGGAAACACTTTATCAAGTATTATCTTGAAGCCTACAAAGTTGCCGTTGAGAAAACATGGACTAAGATTTATTCAAACAAGTGAAACTATTTTTGACTAGATATGAAGATTAAAGCAAGCAATTCAAATCAGCCCTCATGGCGCGATTTTTATGTAAAATCAAGTGTGCCTGAGGCTTTGCAGAAACTTGACGAGGTGGCTCACAACATCTGGTGGGTTTGGAACGAGGACGCAAAGGCCCTGTTCAAGGAAATCAACCCTGAAATGTGGACACAGGTGCGCCACAATCCTATCATGATGCTCCAGAGTCTGGGTTATGACAAACTGGAGGAACTGGCCGGGGATAAGATTTTCCTGGACAAGATGAATGCAATTTATGACAAATTCCGCAAATACATAGACGTTAAGCCTGATCAGAACCGTCCGTCGGTTGCATACTTCTGCATGGAGTATGGTCTGACCCACGTACTCAAAATCTATTCGGGCGGTCTGGGTGTGCTGGCCGGCGACTACATGAAGGAGGCCAGCGACAGTAATGTGGATATGTGCGGTGTAGGCTTCCTGTATCGTCACGGCTACTTTACGCAGACTCTGTCCATGGACGGCCAGCAGATTGCCAACTATGAGCCGCAGGATTTCAATACCCTGCCTCTGGAGCGCGTCTACGACAAGCAGGGACAGCCATTGACAATTGCTGTTCCTTATATCAACTATACCGTTTATGCCGCTATCTGGAAGGTTAACGTGGGCCGTGTGCCTCTGTACCTGATGGATACCGATATAGACATGAACAGTGACTATGACCGTCCCATTACGTCGCAACTTTACGGTGGCGACTGGGAGAACCGCCTCAAGCAGGAGATCCTGCTGGGTATAGGCGGTATGCTTACCCTTGAGACTCTGGGCATAAAGAAGGATATCTATCACTGCAACGAGGGCCATGCCGCACTGTGCAATCTTTATCGTCTGACACAGTATGTTAAGCAGGGTCTTACTTTCAACCAGGCTATGGAGGTGGTCCGTGCATCGTCACTCTATACCGTTCATACTCCGGTTCCGGCTGGTCACGACTACTTTGACGAGGGCCTGTTTGGCAAGTATATGAGCGGTTATGCTCAGCAGCTGGGCATAAGCTGGGGCGAGCTGATGGATATGGGCCGAACCAATCCGGGCGATGCAGGTGAGAGGTTCTGCATGTCTACATTCGCATGCAACACCTGCCAGGAGGTTAACGGCGTAAGCTGGCTGCACGGCGAGGTGTCCAAGAAGATGTTTGCCGGAATATGGAAGGGCTACTTCCCAGAAGAGAGTCACGTGGGTTACGTTACCAACGGCGTTCACATGCCTACATGGGCATCAAAGGAGTGGCAGGAGCTCTATGCAAAATATTTTGACAAGAACTTCCTGCACGACCAGTCAAACGAGAAGCTGTGGGAGGATATCTATAAGGTGCCCGATAAGGTGGTATGGGATCTGCACAATGACCTTAAGAAGCAACTGATTGACTTTATCCGCGAGCAGTTCAAGGACAGTTGGCTCAAGAACCAGGGTGATCCTTCGCGTATCATGTCTTTGATGCAGAAGATTAATCCCAATGCCCTGACGATAGGATTCGGCCGCCGTTTTGCTACATACAAGCGCGCACATCTGCTGTTTACTGACCTGGACCGTCTGGCCAAGATTGTGAACAACCCTGAATATCCGGTTCAGTTCTTCTTTACCGGTAAGGCTCATCCGCACGATGGCGCAGGCCAGGGGCTGATTAAGCAGATCATCGACATCAGCCGCCGTCCGGAGTTCCTGGGCAAGATCATATTCCTGGAGAACTACGACATGCATCTGGCACGCCGCCTTGTATCGGGCGTTGATATCTGGATGAATACTCCTACACGTCCGCTGGAGGCATCGGGCACATCGGGCGAGAAGGCTCTGATGAACGGTGTGGTGAACCTGTCAGTACTGGACGGCTGGTGGTATGAGGGTTATCGCGAGGGTGCTGGTTGGGCTCTTACCGATAAGCGTACCTATCAGAACCAGAGCTATCAGGACCAACTGGATGCCGCTACCATTTACGGCCTGCTGGAGAACGAGATACTTCCGCTCTACTATAACAAGAACGCCGAGGGCATATCCGAGGGTTGGGTGATGACAATGAAGAACTCAATCGCCCAGATTGCTCCTCATTACACCATGAAGCGTCAGTTGGATGACTACTTCAGCAAGTTCTACTGCAAGATGGCCGAGCGTGCCAAGAGCTTGATTGCCAATGATTTTGCCAAGGCTAAGGAGATTGCCGCCTGGAAGGAGGTTGTGGCCCAGCGTTGGGATGCAATTGAGGTGGTAAGCTGCAGCAAGACCGATACCATCATGCAGAGTCAGTTTGAGACCGGTAAGAGCTATGAGATGGAGTATGTCATTGACGAGAAGGGTCTGGACGACGCTATAGGCGTTGAGATGGTTGTCATGGGCTACGATGCTGATGGCAATGAGAAACTGCAGAAGGTTATTCCTTTGGAGTTGGTAAAGCGTGAGGGTAACCTCTACACTTTCCATGGCAGCGTCAAGAACGAGTTTGCGGGTACGTTCAAGGTTGCATACCGTATGTTCCCCAAGAATGCGGACCTGCCTCATCGTCAGGATTTCTGCTACGTCAAGTGGTTCTATTGAACTGTTGATAAATTATTTTAAATTAGGACGTACTGCCCTTCAGTACGCCCTAATTTTTTGTAACTTTGCAGTGCAAAATTCTTACTAAACAACAGATCTTAATGGATTCAAGCAATTCTTTCCTGGTCTTTTGCGGTACCAACACCATGTACCTGGCCAAAGAGATATGCGATTACCTTAACTGCCCCCTGGGCAACATGAATGTGGCTCATTTTGCAGACGGCGAGTTTGCCGTTTCTTATGAGGAGTCAATCCGTGGCAGGGATGTTTTCCTGGTTCAGTCTACATTCCCCTCATCGGACAATCTGATGGAGCTTCTGCTCATGGTTGACGCCGCCAAGCGTGCATCGGCCAAGTCAGTGAACGCCGTTGTTCCTTACTTTGGATGGGCACGTCAGGACCGTAAGGACAAGCCGCGTGTATCTATCGGCGCCAAACTTGTGGCCGATATGCTCAGCACAGCCGGTATTGACCGCTTGATCACCATGGACCTTCATGCAGACCAGATTCAGGGATTCTTTGACGTTCCGGTGGACCATCTTTATGCATCGATGGTGTTCCTGCCTTATATCCAGAGCCTTAAGCTTGACGAGTTGGTTATGGCAGCTCCCGATGTAGGCGGCAGTAAGCGTGCCAGCGCATATGCCAAGTTCCTGGATGTGCCTCTGGTACTCTGCCAGAAGACCCGCACCCGCGCCAATGTGGTGGATGACATCCGCATAATAGGTGATGTGCAGGGCAAGAACGTGGTTATTGTTGATGATATTGTAGATACTGCAGGCACCATCTGCAAGGCTGGTGACGTGATGATGGAGGCAGGCGCCAAGTCGGTCCGCGCTCTGGCATCGCACTGCGTGATGTCGGGCGACGCTCCCGTGCGCGTTGACAACTCATGCCTTGAGGAGATTGTGTTCACCAACAGCATCCCTTACCGCAATTCAATCCCCTGCAAGAAGCTCAAGCAGCTTTCTGTGGCACAGATGTTTGCAGAGACCATCCGCAGGGTTATATCTAACGAATCCATCAGTTCACAGTACTTAATCAAATAATTTATGAAAAGGATATTGTTTTTTGCCTTGGTTTCAGCACTGCTGGCTTCGTGCGGCGGTTTTGATTCATACAAGATAAAGGGTACCGTCAGCGGCGTTGAGGACGGCACAGTCATGACCTTGAGCATTCTGGATTTTGACGGTCTGGCATCGTTGGATTCAACTGCGGTCAGGGGTGGCAAGTTCTCTTTCAAGGGTAAGACCGATACGGCTCAGGTTGCAGTCATCACTTTTGAGATGGATGAAAACATCAGAGGCTGTCAGCTGTTCCTGGAGAGAGGCAGCATTACTGTTGACGTGGATGCCGAGACAGGTGAGCAGCATCTTGCCGGAACGCCCAACAATGACGCTTTCCAGAAGTTCTATGATGACACGGAAGTGTTTAATGATGAGGCCGATGAGCTGGAGGACAAGATCCGTATGACTATAGCTACACAGGGCGATCCCAGTGAGTTCTACGCCCAGATGGGTGAATTGCAGGAGCGTTACAAGGCTGTTCTGGCACTGAGCATAAAGGAGAATCCCGATAAGCTGTTCGGTTATCACCAGCTGCTTGACAACTACAGTATGTTTGAGCCCGATGAGGTTATGGAGATGCTGGAGATGATGGCTCCCACATTCGGACAGGACCTGGTGTTCAACCAGCTTACAGCTATGATCAACTCACAGCTCATGACAAGTCTGGGACATCCTTATCTGGATTTTGAGACTTATATCCTGGATAAGAAGTACGGCTTTACGGGCAAGGCCAAGCTGTCGGATTATGTTTCCAAGAACAAGATCGTGCTGCTTGACTTCTGGGCAAGCTGGTGCACTCCCTGCATGAATGAGGTGCCCAACCTCAAGGCTGCATACAAGAAGTTCAAATCCAAAGGTTTTGAGATTGTCAGCGTATCTGTGGATGACGAGACGGACGAGTGGATCAAGGCTGTCAAGGATAACGGTATGAACTGGGTTCAGCTTTGGAACGGGCCCGAGGAGGAGATGGAGGAGTCTGTTGCAATGCAGTATTCAATAACCGCCATTCCCTCAACTTTCCTGATTGACTCAGAAGGTACCATCATCGGTCGTAACCTCAGGGATCAGGAGCTGGATGAGGCTCTGACGGATTTCTTCAGTAAATAATTCAGGTATATCGATAAAAAAACGAGGCAGAACCCTGCCTCGTTTTTTTATCGTTTATGCTGATGTTACGGTCTGCGTGAGATCTTGCGCATAAGGTCGCTGCGGTTGGTGCTGAACTCAAGTGTGCCTGCTGCAACTGTGTAGTTCTGCGGATCGGCGCAATTGCGATATGCGTAGAGCAGGAATTCATATCGGTTGCTGTCAAATGTAAAGGTCTTGGCCATATCGGCTATCTGACGTGATGTGAGCAGATTACCGCTTACAATCATCTTGCCCAGCTTGCCGCGTGTGGAGTCAAAGCTCTCGTTCTTGAGCGCCTTGATTATGGCGGACATATCGGAATTGCTGACCTTGCGGATAGGCTCTCCCTCGCGAATCTCATCCATCCTGTTGTCAAGAACGTATTCAATGACTTTCTCACGGCTTGAGTTGTAATCGAGCGTACCCAGCACCATGTAGAAGTTGTGACGGTCTACACAGTTCATGTATGCCTTCTTGAGGAACTTGATACGGTTGCTGTCATAATCAAAGTAGTTTGATACGCGTGTAATCTGAGATACCGTCATCAGACCGCCGGTGCTGAAAATCATATCGGCCATCTTGAGGCGGTTGGAGTCATGCGGCTCGCGTTCAAATGTACGTATCACGTCATTATCAACCACTTTCATTACCGGACCCCTGCGCTCGATAACCCGAACAGGTGGTGTGCGGCGTGGATCGGCCCTTTCAATGTAGCGGTCATCTCTACGCTGCGGTTCCGCACTGGTTCTGCGTGCTACTCTGGACTGTGCCTGAACACTCTCTGTGGCGAGCAGAAGCGCTGCTACTGCAATGCCGATAATCATCATCTTCCGTTTCATAGCTGTAGTCTTTTAAGTGGTTCTCTACTTTATAGACGCATGAAATGGCAAAATGTTAAAACAGGCCAATTGGGGTCTGACCCCTTTTGTATCATTTTTTGACTACTTCGCGCTCAAAGAAGTCCAGGAAGAAGGGCCAGTTGGGGCCGGCTTCGTGGCCGCCGTGGTGCTGACGGTAGGTCAGACGGCCGTCCATAAGACCGTTGTCCATGCCGGGGAAGAGGTCTGTGCCCACGCCCTTGTAGCCCAGCAGCTCATATACTGGCGATGCCTTTGAGGCCGATATGAACGAGCCTACCACATCCTGCCACTTGTCGCCGCTCCAGCTTCCGGTGGATATGAAGCAGGCGCGCGGGGCGCACAGGGCAATGAGCTCATGCTGGTCTACCGGCAGGTCATTCTCGGTGAGCGGATCGGCTCCGTATTTAATAAGGTTGCCGCAAACCCAGTGGTATTCCTCGTTTGATACTATGTTGCCGATGCTCTCACCGCAGTCACGGCGCCATCCTGCTGCGCCGGCCTTGCCTGATGAGGCAATGAATCCGGCTGCTATGCGCTCCTCGAACGCCATTGCCACGAGTGATGCCTTGCCGTAGCGGGATACGCCTTCTATGGCGCACTTGGTTGCATCGAATGTCTTGTCGGTCTCAAAGTAATCGATGAGGCGGGACAGACCCCAACCCCATGCGCGGAGTGAACCCCAGTCTGTGGGCTGGCGGAACTCTCCCTTGTTGCAGAGTCCGATGATGCCGTTGGTCAGGCCCGATCCTGCATCGGCCTGGATGGATGAGGGGTTGATTGAGGCTGCAGCCCAGCCGCGTTCAATCACCATCTGCTGCCATGATGTGCTGCCTGCACGGACACGGGTGGGGTCACCTGCGCCGAATCCGAACTCTATGATTACTGGTAGGTTCTGTTTGCCTTCAGGATAGACCACATTGGCCGATATCTCAACTGTGATTGCGGGGTAACTGGAGTTATCTACCACGCCTTTGAGCATGCGTACTACTACGGGCGTTCCGGCAAAATCCTTCTTCTCCTCGCTGGTTACCTCCCATTTTACACCCGGGACGTTATCGGGAATGCGACCGTAGACGTTATCCTCAAAGAGTTTTACAATCTCCGGACGGCGTGTCTTGTACCACATCTTGGCGCTGGTTACTTTCTTACCGCTTTCGGTGGTCAGCGCATCGGGATAGAAGGGGTAGGGGTTGGCTATGAGTTCGTCATAGTTGGGATGCTTGCTCTCGTCCTGGCTGTTGGGCTGACGGCCTTCACGGGGCTGGTCTACGCCAACTTTTGCCAGCATGTCGGCATAATCGGCTGCCGCAATCTTGCGCAGGCTGTCCTGACTGGCGCGGTTGCCGCCTCCAAACATCATGAACTGTGCGTTTACTGTGAAAGGAATGCAGGCCAGAAGGGCTGCTCCAAGGATATACTTTAAGTTTCTCATAAGCTGTAATTTTTTCTGTAAAGATAAACTATTTTATCATTTCCGCCAAAAGGCGCAAAAGAAAGGGGGCGGTGGTGAGCCGTCCCCTTGCGTCTTTGCTGCCAGTTGTTGTTATTTGTTGGACTGGTTGTATGCGGCGTTCAGACCGTCCAGAACCTCAGCTGTGATATTGAGTGCTTCATCGGCAAACAGAAGACTTGCCTTGCTGATGATGAGGTTGTAGCCGTGCGACTTGTTGTACTCTTTGATGAAATTGTCAACGGTCTCACTGATCTTCTGTGAGTTGGCGTTGCTTTCATCGTTGAGTTCCTGGCTGTATTGCGCTGCCTTCTCCTCAAGAGCCTGCTGCCTTTTGTTTATGCGGTTGTATTCGGCGTTCCTGCGCTCTTCGGATGAGTAGACCTGATGCTCAATCTTGTTGTTGAAATCCTTGATGTCCTGCTCTATCTTGTTCTTCTCTTCTGTGAGAACGAGAGTGTAGTTTTCCTGCTTGCGCATCATCTCCTCTGACAGATCCTGATAGAAAGCGTAGTTGGCAAGAAGTGAATCAACGTCGATGAACGCGATCTTAAGACCTGATAATGCTACGGGTGCAGGATCCTGCTGAACGGCGTTTGTGCTCTCTGCCTGCTGCTTGCACTGGCAGAACCCGAGAATCATTGCTGATGACAGAACAACTGTTGAAACGGACTTGAAATTCATATAGGTCAATTTAGTTATTTGCTTTTTTCACTTACGGCCAGAGGATTGTCCCTTTGCGCCTGTCGGTCCTGTGATTCAACGCATCCTATGCCGTGCTTTCTCATTGCCGGGTTTTTCCCTACGTGAATGTTGGGGAACTTTCCGTTCTTTTTGAGGAGAATGCTGACTGACAGCAGAACAACCGCTAAAAGAAGAAAAAGTACAACTGTAAGAAACGTTTTCCACATACGCGGCGCGAAGTTAGGGATTTTAGTTGAAATAATTCCAAGAATAATGTATTTTTGAAGTTGTTAAGAATTAGTTTTGATTTGTTGAATATTAAGAAGATAATACGCTATGCAAAAGATTGATTGGTCTAAGAGGGTGATGGACATATTCCTGGAGATATGCCGTATTCCGCGTCCATCGGGACATGAGGAGAAAATGGGTGAATTCCTGATGTCGTTTGCCGCAGCCCGCGGGCTTGCCGCACGTAAGGATGACGTAGGTAACGTGCTGATAAGCAAGCCTGCAAGTCCCGGTTTTGAGGGCCGACAGACGGTTATTCTGCAGGCGCATCAGGATATGGTGTGCGAGAAGGATGCCACTCTTGAACACGATTTCATGACCCAACCTATAGAGACCTACGTCGAGGACGGATGGCTCAAGGCTCGCGGCACCACCCTTGGGGCCGATGACGGCATGGGAATAGCAATGGCTCTGGCCGTTCTGGACAGCCCTGAGATTGAGCATGGACCTGTGGAGTGCCTGTTCACGGTATCCGAGGAGACCGGCCTGACAGGTGCCGAGAATCTCAAACCCGGTATGATGAACGGCAAGATGCTCATCAATCTGGATTCGGAGGATGAGGGTGAGATTTTCATCGGATGTGCAGGCGGAATCAACACCAGCGTTGAGTTTGACTATAAGGCCGATAAGGTTCCTGCAGGATACTTCTTTCTGCGTGTGGGCGTGGACAAGTTGCACGGCGGCCATTCGGGCGATGATATTGACAAGGGTTATGCCAATGCCAACAAGATTCTGGCCCGATTCCTGAATTCTGCCATTGAGAAGTATGACCTGAGACTGATCTCTATAAGTGGTGGTAATCTTCACAACGCCATCCCGCGTGACGCCGAGGCTGTGATTGCCGTTCCGTTTGCCGACCGCGAGAAGATACGCGTTGACTTTAACGTGTTTGCATCGGAAGTACAGGATGAGTATCACGTGACCGAGCGTGAGGCCAAGTTCTATATGGAGAGTACCGATGCCGTGGACCGCTGCATTGAGCCGGCGGTGGCATGCAACATCATACGTTCTGTATTTGCGGTGTTCAACGGCGTCTACGCAATGAGCATGGATGTGCCGGGACTGGTGGAGACTTCATCTAACCTGGCCCGAATTCGCACCGAGGAGGGTAAGGTTACCATGCTGGCAAGCCAGCGCAGTTCGGTTGAGTCCGGCAAGTATGCAGTGCAGGCGACTCTTGCAGCCTGCTTCCGTCTGGCCGGTGCCAAGGTGACAAGCAACGACGGCTATCCCGGCTGGGCTCCCAACCCAAAATCTGAACTGCTGGATATATCGGTCCGCACCTATAAGGAGCTGTTTGGGCGTGATCCCAAGGTCAAGGCCATTCACGCCGGTCTGGAGTGTGGCCTGTTTCTTACTTCTTACCCCGATCTGGACATGATTTCAATTGGCCCGACCCTGCGTGGCGTGCATTCGCCGTCCGAGCGCCTGGAGCTGGCCACCGTACCTATGGTGTTTGACCATCTGCTGGCAATTCTGCGCAACATTCCCTGATTGCTTGGTTTTTGCCAAAGTGTCCCACAGCAACCCCGCTCACAACGCTCGTAGCGGGGTTCGTTGTGTTACATACCTTCATCTTGAGCCAGTGTCCCACAACAACCCGCGAGAGAACGTATTCTCGATGGGGTGAGCGTGGGACACTTTGGCGGAAAGTCAACGCACGTACTTGCGTATTTCGGTTTCGGGGAGACGGCACAGAGTGGCTAGCTGACGGAATGAGAGATAGTACTGTCTACGCAGTTCCTTTGCAAGCATGAGTCTCTGATTGGTGTCCAGCCATCTGGCATCATGCTTATGAAAAAGTGAATAGCACACTGCCGCACTGATTTTTCGGGCCTCCAGATCCTCTATCATCAGCCCCCTCACTTTTGACATCTTGGCAACGACCGAATCGTCTTTCTTTTTGCTGTTGGCCAGGAAAACGCGGTAACAGTTGTGAGTCTGGTAAATGGATTCGAACAAATCCACATCAACATAGTTTTCGGGCAACAGAAAGCCGTTGCAAATCAGCCAGTCATCGGGAACTTTCTTGCGCGAATGGAGCATTGCCTCTTTCTCCCTGGCCGACAGACTGCTTATCGGCCTAGGATTATCAGCCACTCCATTTTCATCGACATACCAGATTGGAACCGTATTTTCCGACCTGAAATAGAGTGAACCGCTGCCCCAAATGTAATCGTAAGGCATCACTTTCTTGCCGTCTTTTGTAGCCTGGAAGATGGTGTATACTGCCACATTCTTGAGATAATCCTCTGATTTTACAGGATATAGCTCATAATGCAGAAACACGTCATACAAACTGCCTCGGTTAGCGGCGATGTACCTGAGAGTTGAAATCAGGTAAGCATTCTTGAACTTAACACATTCATGCTCAGTGCCATACAGCAACACATGCGGATGCGTATCCTCAATTGAGAATGACACAACATGGGCCGATGAATTGGCCGCACAAACCCCCATCCGGTTGAACGCCGCATAGAAATCCTTCAAAGAAGTGATGAAATTGCGAGAATCGTCGCCGTTGGCAAACATGTGGTAAAAGAATCTGTTTTCATTTTCCATAAATATTACGTTTTAGGTATTATTTTGTCGCGAATCGGGCATCGGCAAACAAAACAATCAATACCCGAATCCGTTGCAAAGATGGCTGATTGGGCATTATTATGCAAACTTTGCTTTCACTTTTTTTGCCGATACGCACTCACTCCGCCAAAGTGTCCCACAGCAACCCCGCTCACAACGCTTCTGAGCCTGCTCGTGGTGGGACACACCCTCCAGATGAGCATGTGTCCCACACCAACCCGCGAGAGAACGTATTCTCGATGGGGTGAGCGTGGGACACTTTGGCAAAAAAGGGAAGGGCCGATGAGCGAGTGGTCAGTTGCGGATGAGGCCGGTGCGGTAGGCTTGGAGCAGTGCTTTGAGGTCCTCGACGCGAGCCATGAGGCGCTTGCCCTTGTCGGTGTCGCGCACCAGGATCTGCTGATCTGAATACTCTACAACCTGCGTGGCGGCAATCACATCCATACCCTCGGCCACCGACTTCTGGATTGACTCAAACGGATGGTGGCGTACCAGACGCATTCCGTGAGAGTTGTAAATCAGCGTGTAGCCGGCAATTCCGGTGGTCTCGTGGTAGACCTTGGAGAAACCGCCGTCAATCACCAGCAGTCGGCCATCGGCCTTGATGGGACTCTCGCCGCTGGATTCCTTTACGGGGATGTGTCCGTTGATTATGTGGGCGTGCTCCAATTCGGTTATTCCAAACTCGCGCAGTATCATCTCGCAGATGTCGCGGCGGTTCTTGAGGCGGTAATAGTTGCCCTTTTCCTCATAATGGGTCTCCTTCTCGGCCAGGAAATAGCGTTCAAAAGTGGCCATACGTTTCTTGTCGAACGGAGGTGAAACGGGTCCGCACCAAAGATACCAGAACAGGTCCTGACCGTACTGTTTCAATGGGTCGTCGTCCGATGCATAATACGCGGTCCGGACGTATTTATCAATTGTATCAAACAACTCACGACCCTTATAATCAACACCTTGGATATTCATTGAAGCTAGCGTTCCGTCATCATTGAGTGGCACGCTGCCGTGATAGAGCAGGTTATTGTTGTGCACCAGGTAGAGCGATCCGTGCGTAAACAGGCAGTCCACGTGTCGGGCCAGAGCCTTGCTGTTGGTAAAGCTGTGAACCAGACGGTCTATCACGTTCTGTTCGGCCGATGTAAGACGGTACGGATATGACGGGTCAACGGTGGGGAAGTTGGTATCAAGCAGCTTATACTCCTTGCCGCCGATGTTTATCACTCCGCGTCTGAAGTCAACCTTGTCCAGCAGGTTACGATGCTCCATTTGGAACTCCGGGTGGCGGGCAATCACCGCTGCCTCAATCTTGAACTGGATTATGGCGATGGCCTTGTGCATCTGTGACAATAGGTCCATCTGCGGAAGGTCCTCGACGGGTGTTTCATCGGTCTTAACGGGAATGAACAGCGTGCAGGGGTCATCGGCATAAGTCTGCATGGCGAATGTGGCCAGCGGCAGCAGGTTGATGCCGTATCCGTCCTCGAGGGTGGTCATGGCCGCGTATTTGAGGCTGTTGCGCACTACGTTGGCTACGCAGGCGGCACTGCCCGTGGCGGCACCCATCCAGACAACGTCGTGGTTGCCCCACTGGATGTCAAAGTCGCGGTAACCACAGAGCATGTCCATGATGCGGTGAGCACCGGGGCCGCGGTCGTAGATGTCACCTATTATATGGAGCTGGTCAATCACAAGGTCGCGGGTGACATCGGCAATGGCTGTAATGAAGTGGCTGGCACGGCCGGTGGACACGATTGTGTCGACGATTGCCTTCAGGTAGCTGTGCTTGGACTGGAATGTGCCGCGCGTCTCGTGCATGAGCTCCTCAATAATGTATGCATAGTCCTTGGGTAGGGCCTTGCGCACCTTGGAGCGGGTGTATCGGGACGACACGCGGGTAAGCACCGCAATCATCTGCATCAGAGTGACTTTGTACCACTCGTCCAGGTTCTCGTTCTCCTGCTTGAGCACGCGGAGCTTGGCCTCGGGGTAACTGATCAGGGCGCTCAGGCTGCGCTTGTCGTCCACGCTCAGCTCATCGCCGAATACCGCGTCAATCTTCTGCTGGATTACGCCCGATGCAGAGCGCAGCACATAGTCAAACGCATCGTACTCGCCGTGGATATCGGTCACAAAATGCTCGGTCCCCTTGGGCAGGTTCAGGATTGCCTCAAGGTTTATGATTTCGGTCGATGCAGCCGCGATTGAGGGGAAACTCTTGGCCAGCAGCTGCAAATATTCTATGCTTCGCTCCATAATCCTGTATGTTTACTGCAAATTTAATGTTTTTCCGCCAAAGTGTCCCACACTCACCCCATCGGGAATACGTTCTCTCGCGGGTTAGCGTGGGACACAAGCTCAAGATGAGGGTATGTAACACAACAAACCCCATTACGAGCGTTGTGAGCGGGGTTGTTGTGGGACACTTTGGCAAAAATGACGCAAAACGAAACGACCCCTTTGCGTCATTTGGCACAAAATAGATATATTTGTAATCAGAACCAACCTTTATTGCTTTGAGAAAAATTGTATTTTATTTGTTTGCACTTGTCTTCCCGCTTGGTGTTAAGGCGCAGGATGGCAGACTGGAGATCAATGCCGCAATCTCTACTCCCGGAACATATGCCTTTGCGGATTGGGCTTTTGATGAGGATCCGATAGATAATAAGAGATGGGCTAGCGGCAAACTCAGCGATATTACCGAGGAGTCTTACAATTGCACGCTGTATCCCAGTATGTCGGTGGAGATGGCATACAGGTTGTCAGACTC
>Ga0310786_10006440_pt1 | contig 15598 bp, 12 predicted proteins | sample AusTroGonzalo_MG_FD_203881 | JGI IMG/M metagenome (GOLD analysis project Ga0310786, IMG submission 203881) | Bovine rumen microbial communities from tropical cattle in Woodstock, Queensland, Australia - Gonzalo_03 (v2) (version 2) | ecosystem: Host-associated > Mammals > Digestive system >... | reverse complement strand
CGTCTCAACGTCGAACCTAGACCACCTGTCGAAGTGGAAGGAGGTCTTCGACGCCCATCCGGGCGCGATGGGCTTCAGGTACACCACTTGGACCATGAACTACGACATGCTCGGCGAGTTCGTCGAGAAGCTGCGGCGGAAATGAGGATAACCGGCGGGGAGCTCCGGGGGCGCGCCGTCTCGGTGCCGTCGACGGCGTCGCTGCGCCCGACGCAGGACCGCGTGCGCGAGGCGCTCTTCAACATCCTCGCCCCGGAAATCGCCGGCGCCGACTTCCTCGACCTCTTCGCCGGCACCGGGGCGGTCGGCCTCGAGGCGCTGTCGCGCGGCGCGCGCCGCGCGACGTTCGTGGAGTCCAACCGCCGCCACCTCGCCGTCCTCAACGCGAACGTCGCGGCGCTTGGAGCCGTCTCGCGCGCCGAAGTCGTGGCGGCGGACGCCTACCGGTGGATTGCTGGCGGCGGCGCCGGCCCCGGCTTCTCGATCGCGTTCGCCGACCCGCCCTACGCGCTCGGCGAGGAGCGCGGCTACGCGTCGGTCCTGGAGGCACTCGCTTCGCATGGCGTGGTGCGCCCGGGCGGGCTCTTCGCGGCCGAGATGACGGCCGTCCAGAAGGCCGAGGAGACCCCTGGATGGGACCTCCTGCGCGACCGCACGTACGGAAGGACGCGCATCTGCATATGGCGGCGAACGGCATGACGCCTTGAAAGCCGGTCGCTTGGCCGGTTGCAGCTAGGAACTGCGGTATTGCGTCGGGGACCGGCCAGTTCTCGCCGTAAAAACGTGGCACAGCCGGTTCTGCCCGGAGAAGCCGCATCTGCGGGCGATCTCTGAGATTGAAAGGTTTGTCTTCCTCAGAAGGACCTTCGCCTCCCTGATGCGGCGGTCTTCCAGCGCGCGGCGAAGGGACTTCCCCTCTATTTGCCTGAATCGGAGCTCCGCGAGGCGCCGCGAGACGCCGAGATGCCCCACGATGTCGGCGACGCCGATGCGTTCGCAGCCGCGCGCCGCGATAAACCCCTTGGCGCGGCGGATGAGCGCCGCGGCCGGCAGGACTGGCGTGGTGGACGTCCGCTCGATGACTCCGATTGGGGGAATGAAAATCGGCTTCCCCAAATTTGCCCGCCCCCTGAGCAGAGCGTCCATTTCCCTTGCAGTGCGAAATCCCATACTGACATGCCCCGGCAGAATGCTTGAGATCGGCGGGTTGGAGTGCCGCACGAGGAACTCGTCGTTGTCGGTTCCGAGGATCACCATCTGCTCCGGAACTGATATCCTTGCCGCGGCGGCCGCCGCGAGCACGGACAGCGCGCATTCGTCGCTCGCGGCGTAGACGGCCGCCGGCTTCTGGAGAGACGACAGGAAGTCCACCAGCCCGTCGTGGTCTTCGTATGGCGAAGACGGCATCGACTTCGAGGCGAAGACCGTGCATTCCGCCCCCGCCTGCGACAGTGTGTCGCGGAACGCCGCCCCTCGTTCGTCGTTCCATGGTTCGTCCGTCATTGGCACGAACGCGAACGAGGAAAAGCTGCCGCATTTCAGGAACGTCTTGGTCGCAAGGCGCCCGATTGCGGCGTTGTCGTTCAGAATCAGGGCGGTGGGCCGGCTGCCCCTGCCCTGCGCCACGCCGTCGACGTTTGCCAGCACCACCGGCAGCGGTGTCCGCACAAGCGCCTCGGCCGTTCCGTCGACACCCGGGAACGTGGCGATGATTCCGGCGAATCCGTTCCCCTGCGCGGAGTCCACTGTTTCCGGCAGAAAATCCCTGTCGTGCTGAATCAGCTGGATCTGCCAGTTGGCCTTGGTTTCAAGAAACTTGAATATGCCAGACAGGACGTCGCGGCCGGCGGTGTGGTAGATTCTCACTGCGGCGAGGATTTTGACAGGTTTCTTCTGGCGGCTGCCCTTCATGAAGGGTATTATATCAAAATCGACACGGAAAGTGTTGCGTAAAATGACATAATGCAATTTGCGCTGGCAATGGCGGTTATGGTATCATTCTGACATGAAAAAATCATTCTTTCTAAGTGCTTCTGCGGCATGCTGCGTCGGCGCGCTTTCCGCTGCAGATTTTCATTGGACTGGCGCTGGCGGAGACAACGAGTGGACGAACACACTCAACTGGGCTGAATCCGCAGTGCCCGGCAACTGGGACACGGTCGTTTTCAACAATGCCGGGGTGCTGAATTTGCACGTGAGCCGTGCAGGTGGCGATTACATAGGCGCAGCCAATCTTCGCTTCCTTGGCAAAGACGTGTTCATCGATGGAAACACGTTCTACTTGTATGGGACTGGAACTCCTGTAGTCGAAGTCGTTGCCGGCACGACAGTGACATGTTCCAACTACCTTTATATGTATAATTCGGTCCACGAGGCCTTGGCGAAGAGAGGTGGCGGTACGTTTCGCTATGCCTATACCGGTCACATCGGCGGCCTGAAGAACATTGTTGTCGAAGGCGGCAGGTTCGAGGGGATCCCGAACAGCGCCATTTCATACACGATTCCGGCAAATGTTGGCATAGCTGCAAGAGATGGTGGAGATTTCAGCCTGTCCGTGTATGGCTCCATCGCGTCCAGTGGCGGCACTCTTTCCCTTGACGGCGGCACTTTCTCGGTGGGCATGAGCGGAGTCCTGTACTGGTGGATGATCGGCAGCAACTCCGCCCGCACACCAAACATCGAGGTTGGCACAGATGGTGGAACGTTCAGAGTGAAGGACTTTGGCGACTACTATTCCGACAACGGAAAGGTCAGGGCGTACGGCACGTTTGTGACGGCGTCAGACGTTGTCAACGACGGAGGCGTGACAATCGATCTCCGTCCCACCGGCGTGGGGTTTATGCCGCTTGAGCCTTTTTCGCTGAATGGTCCCGTAACGGTGATGGATGGTCGGTTGATGATGTCAAGGTATGGCAATAGCGAGTATCCTGACTTGGCGAATCATCCTTCGTTTTTCGGCACAGGCGATTTCATCCTTGACTGCTGCCTGCTCGATTACAATGACACGAACGGGGACTTGGCGGAAGGCACATTGCGACTTGCTTCCGGTGCGGGTTCGGTGATGCGTGTGCGCGGATCGTCGGAAATCAGGTTTCGCGCAAGCACGTCGAAGAATGTTCAGCACGTTGTGGTCGGTGCGGATGGCGCGGCGGCGGGTTCGGCGTTTGTCCGCGAGCGTGGCGGCGCGTTGTTCCTCCACGATGCAGGGCAGGCCTTTGACGGCGAAAAGTCAACGTTCAAGGTGAATGGAGGAGTCGCCACAAATGTGCTTTCGACTCTTGTCAAGGCTCCAATCTTTACCGAGGATACGACGATTTCATCCGTCGGCGACGTTTATCCCCTCTGCTACGATGCCGAGAAGGGTTTTGTGAAATTTACTGATTTTGCCACAGATCTTACGGCGGGCGAAAACAAGGTCGTCAGGCCAGCCAGTGCTCTTCCGGCGAATGCGACGGCGCATGTTGCGGCTATACAGCTCGTCAACTGGGGGTATATGACGCTGAACGCAGGTTCTCGGCTGACAATAGGCAACGGCATCGATCCGGCGTTTGTCATGCTCGGCTACGAAACGGACATCAGCGGCACTGGAACGATAGACTTTGGTGCGTCCGAAGGCGTTGTTGCGGTGGGTCCGTGTGGCGGTGATGACTATGGACATTCCGTCAGCGTGTCGTTCTCCGGATCTGGCGGAATGTCGTACGTCTCTAGACCGAATTTCTCGCGGCGCGTCGTGACGCTGAAAGGACCGAGCGACTACACGGGCGATACGCATATTTCCGTCGCCGCAATCCGCGTGCGGAATTCGTTGGCGTTCTCGTCCGGCGACGTCTATGTCGAGGGTGGCTACCGCAACGGCGGCAAGTTGATCTTCGACACGCCGCTCACGATTGAAAACAATCTGCATGTTTCCGGCGGCGGACATAGGCTCCATCAATGGCGCGAGGCCACCGACATTCCCGGCGCGATATCGTTTGAGACAAGCGGCGTGACGCTTGCTGGAACAGTGGAGCTCACGGCGAGGACGGAGGTCGCCTCGTCGGGAGAGGGCACGTTCGCGGGCGTCATCTCCGGCGACAGCCTCTTGGTTCGCCCTGGCGAGGGCAGCATAGTCCTTGCGGCGAACAACACCTATACAGGCGGCACGGAAATCGTGAGCGCGGAGGTTGTGCTCAGCGGCGCGTCGCCGTCGCTCGGCACGGGCCGGGTCAAGCTGGACAACGGGCTCGTCCAGTTCGAGAACACATCGCCGATTGCGTTCAACAACCCCGTCGAGGGCACAGGTACGTTCAAGGTCCGTCGTGCAAAGGTGACATTCACCGTTCCGCAGATCAACAATGGCCTGCCGATGACGGCTGCCAGAGGAACGCGGATTGAATTCGCCAACGGCGTCGCCACTGTGATCGGCCCGAAAGGAATGGCGATCGTCTTTAGGTAATCGGGAGTCTTTTCAAAATGAAGCACAATGCTCTTGCCTTGGCGGGGGCCTTCGCGGTCCTGCTGTCCGTTTCCATGCCTTTGTCCGCCGTCGCCGATCGGCAGCTGGACTTCGACGACTTCGAGAAGGATGCGCCGCGGCCATGGGCTGCGGAGATAATCACGGGCGACATCTCGCCGGGGTTGCTGGTGCCGACGCGCAAATGCGTATGCCGGACCGACGGCGTTCTCCAGATTGGCGCGGCGAGAGATTGCCCGATGCCTACGGACGCCAAGCGGGAGTTTCTCGGCAGCGGAGTGCGAGTCTATACCCTTGGAGCGCTCTCTCGCCTCGTAACCGAGTTCTCCGCGCGAGGTCGTCGCTTTTCGGTGACTCTCTCTCGCAGGCCCAGGCGTGAGGATGTCGTCTGCTCGTTCGAGGAGAACGGACGCGAGATTGCCGCCATTGCGCTGCCGAAGGGCACATTGCCCGCCGATTTCGATTTTATCGCCGGGGGCGACGGTACGGCCGACTTGACCGTGAAGAGCCTTTCCGATTCGCAGAAGAGAAACCTCACGGCGAAGTCACGGTTCTTCGTCGGCGCGACGACGGTTGCCAAGACGCTGTACTTCAAGTCCGACGGCGGCGGCACTGCTGAGGCGACGATCGACAACCTTTCGACGTCCATAGTAGAGGCCGAGCGCGTGGCGAAGGTTCCTCCGCCGTGGACGGCAAATCCCGACAGGACGTTCGATCCCGTCGCGGCGGGATGGCCGCTCGTCTTTTCCGACGAGTTCGACGGCGTTTCCATCGACACGAACAAGTGGGATGTCCAGGGCGGTGAAGAGCGCAGGGAATGCGCTTCCCTGAGCGGCGACGGCAGGCTTCTCATAAAGGCAGACTACCGCAGGAACTCGACGAACCAGCTGCGCACGGCTAGCCTGTGGAGCGTTCCTACGTTCCAGTACGGATATTTCGAATCGCGCGTAAAGTTCACCCGCGAAAGCGGATGGTGGGCGGCGTTCTGGCTGTGCACCCACGGCATCGGCAATCCGTTCCTCGACGGCTTCGAGATCGACATCTTCGAGGACTACTACACCCGCATCAAGCGCCCAGGCGACGGAGAGCACCCGAAGAAACTCGACCACAACCTCCACGTCATGGGCGCTGGCACGATGAAGAGCCGCAACTACGTATCCACGCTTCCCGGCTCTCTCGACGACTTTTACGTGATCGGGTGCAAGTGGACGCCGTACGAGGTCACTATCTACCTGAACGGAAAGGCGATTTCGTCAAAGGCCGGCCACAGCCCGTACGACACGGTGACTTTCGACGCGTTCCGCCACGGTGCATGCAACGTGCCGCTGCACGTCATCGTGTCGGGGCAGATAATGTCAAAGAGCTGGAGTTGCCACGACTTTACGGGCTTCAAGATTCCCGAGACGTACGAAGTTGACTACGTGCGCGTGTATGGTTGCCCTGACGCGGCGGAGGACATGCGCCCGCAGGTGTCGGCGACGACGTCTTTCGGCGGTCGCATGGCAATTCCGTCCGGCACGACCCTGACTCTGAAGGCGGACGTCAAGCCGGCGGCAAAGACAGGCTCGCCGATTCGCGCCGTGCATCTTTTCGACGACGGCTACCACATTGCCACGTGCCGTCAGCCTCCGTACGAGTTCAAGGTTCCGTTCACGGACGAATGGTACTCCACGACGGCGTGGGCGAAGCCGGGCCGGAGCGGCGTGGTGCCTGCTTTCCCAGGCAGCCTCCATGCGTTTTCGCTGTTCGTCGAGGACGAGCGCGGCGCCGTGTCCAGCACTCGCGCCCGGCTGCTGCTGGTAAAGCCCGAGAGGGAGTCGCGTCCGTACGGCGGCAAGGCGCAGCAGGTGCCAGGCACGATTGTTGTAGGCCGCTACGACGAGGGCGGGCAGGGAGTGGGCTACTACGATACTACGGGGCGCAACGCGTCCTCCAGCTGGCGCACGTACGAGGGGGTGGATTGCCAGGAGCACGTTGTGGGGAGCGTCTGCACTGGGGAATGGCTGCGCTACACTGTCGACGTGGCAGAAGCGGGCGAATATCGGCTGACGTTCACTTACGGAACGCCGGACAAGGGCAACCACGCCGTCGTCGTCGCGTGCGACGACGACATTGTAGGAAACCTAAAGCTGCATCCCCACGAATACACGGACTGGAGGTCGACGACTAAAGGCGAGATGACGGTGCGGCTCCCTGCTGGTCGCCATGTCCTGACCTTGCTGCTGTTCGGCCAGTTCAATTTCACAGACTTTGATGTCGAGTTGCGCTGAATCCAACGATTTGGTTGGGTTGGGTGTTGTCTGCAAACCACGCGGCCAAAGGGGGATGACATGACAGACGTGAACATTCAAATGATATATGACATGTCTGCCGAGCGCATTCGCGAGATCAACACGTCATTTCATCGCTATTTGTTCAGCAAAGTTGACTGGAATTGAGGAAGGAAACAATGAAGCAACCAAGAAATTCAGCACGATGGGCGCTGGTGGTCGCTATCGCGTTGATGGCGAGTTCATTGTTTGCCGTGATGTTGCAACTAGATGCCGGATTTGGGGATGAGAGCAAAAATGGTGGATTGCCGGGGAATTGGGCATTTCACAAGTATGCGGGCTATATGCCGGAGGCGGATGTCGAAGTCGTCGATGTGCCTGACATCGGGAAAGCGATTCACTATCACAATGTGCGTGGAAAATCAGGCTCGGCCATCAATACCCTAGATCGCCGCGCAGCACAGCCGCGGGGGAAAGACGGCGCTGCTTGCAGGCGCCACTGACGAGCGGTTTGCCATGACATGCGTCAACGACTCTGGATGCGGAGGCGCCAAGTTGTCGCACATCGACCTTCCGGAAAGCGAGCACTATTCGGCGTTTCTGGGTTCGCGCGTCACCTACTGGTTCTGCGGGGCGTTTCAGCGGTACTGCATGAATCACGACGTTCCGGGGTTCGCGGACGGAGAAGGGATGGATTTCGACCAGCATGAACTGGCTGCGCTCGTCGCCCCGCGCCTTCTTGCAATCGCGTCGGCGAGCGACGATATATGGGCTGGTCCGCTTGGCGAGTTCCACACGGCGCGTCTCGCTTCTCCGGCTTGGGAACTGTATGGATTGAGGGGGCTGGTCGAGGAAGGACCGCCGATTGTGGAGAGGCCGTTTCAGAAGGGTTGCATTGGATATCATGTGCGGAACGGCGACCACGACCTCAGACTGTACGACTGGAACCGCTACATGGACTTCGCCGACAGCCACGGCTGGCGCATGTAGGCCTGGAACTCAGCGGGGAGACACCCCTATGACGGTGGTGGTTTTGGCTGATAAGCGGCGTAGTTCTACAAGATAACGCGAAGGGTTACGAAAGACAATGGCAAAAGTGGTAAAGACGAATCTTGAATTTCTGCTTGTGAAAGCTGTGTGCAAAAGTCGTTGTGACAATGTACAATCGCAAAAAATGTGGGAAGACGGATGTGGGAAGCCGGATTGACGTGCGGCATCGGTTTATGCTACAATGTGCGCTGTGCTATGTAGGATAGCGCACAGGAGGATAATGCTGACGATGAAAAATCCATTCAAATACGGCTGTGTGGTTGGGGGTGACAGTTTCTGCGAGAGGCCGGACCTCGAGCGGAAGCTCGCAGCTTTTGTCCGCTCCGGGCAGAATGTCGTGATCCAGGGCGAGCGTCGCATGGGAAAGACGTCGCTTGTCCGCGAAACGGTGGGAAGGATGCGCGGTGTTGCGCTCGTATATGCCGACCTTCTCGGGGTTTGCGATCCGGCGGACTTGTGTACAAGGATTGCTGACGCCTTGGCGGAATCCGGCAAGACGCTTCCGTTCTACAGGAAACTCGGCAAGATGCTGTCGAAACTGCGTCCAACTGTTTCCATAGACACGGAATCCGGCATGCCGGTTTTCTCTTTGGACAAGGCGGCGTCATCGTCGGCCGGTTCGGTGGAAGCGGTTCTTTCCGCTGTGGCGGAAGAGGCGAAAGCGAGGCGGCTGTGTGTTGTGTTAGACGAATTCCAGGACATACTCGGCATGGCGGACGGGACGCGAACGCTTGCCGTCATGCGCGGGAAAATACAACTCGATTCATCGACGCCGTACATATTCCTCGGCAGCGTCAGGAACAAGATGACGGACATATTCTGGAATCCGGAGAGCCCTTTCTATCATTCAGCCGCATCGCTTCCAGTGGGCGAGATTCCGCAAGACGACTTCTTCCGGTTTGCCGCAGCGAAGTTCAAGGCGGGGGGGAGGGAGCTGCCGCGAGAGGCGTTTGACTCGATATTTGCCATGTCGCAGCGGATTCCGGGATATGTGCAGGAGTTTTGCGATGCGGTTTGGGATTGCACTGATTTGGGCGTTGATATTGGCGCAAACGAACTTGCCGACGGCCTCCAATGCGTCTTCGCGCGAGAGCGGGAACATTACGAGATATTCATGGAGCGGCTTACCCCAATCCAGCGGAAGGTGGTCATGGCACTGGCGGTTCATGGCGGCAAGGGCGTGTATTCCGGCATGTTCCTTGCGAGTGCGCAGGTGTCCGGCATAGGCACGATGCGGCGTTCGATGACCAAGCTTATGACGGAGAATCTGATCTACCGCCATAATGACGAATACAAGTTCTTCAACCCATTTTTTGCGCAATGGCTTAAAAAGACACATCATGCAAGAATAGGCAAATGAGGACATTGCGCGAAACAATTTCCTGATGGGCAAATGTAGCATGGTTGACCAACAAACCAAGATTTGCTAAACTATCCCCATCAAAGGACAGGAGGCGCCAAATGCCGTTGACAATGAATGTAAACGAAGCCAAAACGCACTTCTCAGGCCTTGTTTCCGAGGTGGAGAAGAACATGGTCTCATTTACGATAATGCGATACGGGCGACCTGTCGCCAGGCTGGTTCCTCTTGAAACCCCGCGCAGGTCGTTCAAGCCGATACCTGGACTCGCCGGCAAGATCAAGGTGAAATGCGACCTTTTCGATGATTCGTCGTCCGATTGGGAGGCTTGCAATGCGTCCACTACTGCTTGATACATGTGCAGTCCTCAGGCTCGCGAACGGTGAGTTCGGCAAGTTCTCGCGCCCTGCGACGAAAGCCATGCGCGAGGCGGACATGCTGTATGTCAGCCCAATTTCGGAATGGGAGATATCGCTGAAATGGAAGCAAGGGGGCATAGAACTTCCACTTGAGCCGAGGGTGCTTATGAGCAAGTTGATGAACGCATATTCGCTGTCGCTCGTGCCCTTGTCGGAGGAAGTCATGTTCAGGGCGACGGAACTTCCCGACATACATCGTGATCCGGCGGATCGATTCATAATCGCGACGGCGATGCTTGGCAACATGGCTGTCGTGACTACGGACCACCGCTTCCCGCAATATGGAGTTTCGGTGGTTTCATAAAAGAGATTTGCGATAATCTGTGTTGTGCGAAATCGCCGGAAATTGATATTATACTCACGTTGATACAAAGAAAACAGGAAAGGATGATGATATGAAGAATGCTGCTGTTTCGACTCTTTTCACCGTTGCGATTGCCGTGACTTGCGGAGCTGCAATGTGCACCTCGGCGAATGCCGCCGACGTAGTCATCGAGAACGAATCGTTCAAGCTGGTCGTCGGCCCGGACGCCGTGGCGAAGTCGCTCGTGGTAAAGGCGACGGGCGAGGAGTGCCTTGATGTGCGAGAGGGAATTCCGCTTTTCACGAGTACGCAGGAGCGTCCGTTCAACAACGAGATAAAGCTCGCACATCCGAACAAGCGCACGACATACCGCGCAAACCGCGTCAGGCGCGAGGGCGACCTGCTCGTCGTGGGGTTTGCGATTGCGCCGTACGAGGCCGTTGTGCGCGTTCGGACTGGCGGCGGATACGCGCTCTTCACCCTTGAGGGCTTCCGCACAGATACCGAAAACGAGAAGCAGTATGGGGGGCTTAAGATGGACGCGCCACCAGTTGCATCATTCCGCGTAGTCCAGCTTCCCGTCCGCAATCGCGCCAACTTCGGCGATTGGCTCAACGTCAGCTGGGACGGCCGCGCCGCGGTTGCCGTCGTCGGGGCCGATCCCTACTCCGAGATCGACCACGAAGACCGTTTCGGCTTCAGGCTCCTTAACGCCGACCTTCGCCGCGATGTCAGGCTTGTCGGAGGGTCTGCCGCGATTGTCGCCGCGCCAGGGCGAGATGCGTTCCTTGCCGCGATGGATACCTTCGAGCGCGACCTTGGCCTGCCGCATGGCGTGGAGAGCCGCCGCAATCCTCTCCTCAACGCCTCGATATACTGGACGGGCAACCTGTCGCCGCAGAATGTCGATGAGCACATAGCCTGGGCGAAGAAGGGCGGATTCCGCCTGATGCTCGTCTACTATTCCGCAATGACGACCGATGGAAGCTATAGGCATCTTGGCGACTACGACTGGAATGCAAGCTATCCCAACCGCGAAAAGGACTTGAAGGAAGTGTTGGGCCGAGTCAAGGCGGCTGGCATCACGCCCGGTTTCCACACGCTGCAGACTCACATCGGGTTGCAGAGCCGGTATGTGACGCCGGATGCCGATCCGCGGCTGAACAAGACTATGCGGTTCACTTTAGCCAAGCCGCTCTCCGACGATGCTGCGCAGTGCGACGTAGAGGTGCTGGAAGACACGGCCGCCGCAGTTAGGTGCGATGGATGCCGCGTCCTCCAGTTCGGAGGCGAGCTCCTTTCCTACGAGGGCTTTTCCGAGGCTCCGCCTTACCGTTTCACGGGCGTGAAGCGCGGCCATTGCGGGACGCGGGTCCGCGCCCATCAGCGCGGGGAGATTGGCGGAATCCTCGACGTGAGCGAGTTTGGCGCCATTAGCTGCTATATTGACCAGCGGACCGACCTCCAGGACGAAATCGCGGCGAAGATCAAGAAAATATACGACTGCGGATTCGAGTTCTGCTATTTCGACGGCTCGGAGGGAGTGAACCCTCCGTGCGGCGTCAACGTGTCGCTTTCGCAATGGCGTGTTGCAAAGACGCTTGGACGTCCTCCTCTCTTTACCGAGGGTGCGGCCAAGAGCCATTTTGGATGGCACTTGCAGGCCGGGGCGAATGCCTTCGACATATTTCCTCCTGAAGTCTTCAAGGCGAAGATCGTAGAGTACCCTCTTGCGGAGGCTCCGATCATGGCGCATGACTTCACCCGCGTCGATTTCGGGTGGTGGGGGTTCTGGAGAAACGGAGCAAAGGTGCGCGGCGAGGTGACTATCGGCACGCAGCCCGACATGTGGGAGTATGGCACTTCAAAGGCCGCCGCATGGGACTCGCCTGCCACGATCCAGGCCAACATCGCAAATTTCAAGTCGCATGCCCGCGCCGACGACATCATGGAGACGATGAGGCGCTGGGAGGATGCGCGGGCGAGAAAGCTTCTCACGAAAGAGCAGAAGGAGGCGCTAAGGGATCCTGCGAGGGAGTTCCATCTCGTGCCAAGCGGCGCGGGCTCTTACGACCTCGTTGAATGGGAGCAGCTTGACGTAGCGGGAGGGAAATCCACCGACGTCCGTGCGTTTCTGTACGAGCGCGGCGGTCGGCGCTTTGTGGAGTACTGGCATGTGTCAGGCTCCGCGACGCTCGTTCTTCCAGACGGCACGGCGCTCAACGCCGGGAACGTTAAGACATTCGAGACGGCATCTTCGCGCGATGCCGTCAGGGAATCCTTCGCCAACGGCAAGATAAAGTAGATATCCTTCGGTGGGATATGATATAATTGCGCCATGAAAAACCGTTTTTTCGTTTTCCTGTCGGCTGCCGTTTCATTGGCCTCCGCCGCCGAGTTGCGCGGCGCGCCCTTGGCAGAGATGAAGATCATGACATACAACGTCATGCACTGCGAGGGCCTGGACGGCAAGATAGACGTCGAGCGCACGGCCGCGCGCATCAACGCCGAGAGCCCGGACTTCGCCTGTCTACAGGAGATAGACTGGCGCACGGACCGTGTTTCCGGCGTTGACGAGCCCGGTGAGCTCGCGCGTCTCACGGGGATGCATGCAACCTTCGCAAGGGCGATATTCTACAGGGGCGGGCAGTACGGCGTCATGCTCCTTTCGCGCGAAAAGCCCCTTGGCGTCGAGCAGATTCCGCTGCCAGGCAAGGAGCCGCGCGTGCTGCTCGTCTGCGAATTCAAGGACTGCGTAATTGCAACTTCGCACCTTTCCGTCGCCGGAAAGGAGGAACGGGAGGCTTCCGTGCCAATCATTCGCCAGGCATTTGCGAAATACGACAGGCCCGTGTTTTTCACGGGCGACTGGAACGCAACCCCAGATTCAGGCGTTCTTAGGGCATTGGGCGAGTTCCTGTCCGTTTTGTCCGACCAGGGGGGCTGCACGTTCCACGGGCGCTTCCAGGACGGTCCGCGTGAAGATCCCGCGGGTAGGGCGTCGCGATGCATCGACTACATTGCCGTTGACAGGGCTCATGCCAAGGACTTTGGCGTTGTCGATACGCATGTCGTCGAAGACCGCATGACGTCGGACCATGCGCCTGTTGTCGCAACCGTTTCGTTCCCGCTTCCCGTCCTGCCGTATCCCGCCGTCGTGCCTGCGCCGGTGTCGATGAAGACGACAGGCGGACAGTGGCGCGCGAAGGCTTCGGCGGTCACGGGCGACTTGTTCGCCACCACGAGGGATGGCTCGCTTCCTAAAGAGGGCTATCGCATCTCCATATCGGAGAGAGGGGGAATTGCCGTCGCGTGCGCGGACGATGCAGGAGCGTTCTACGCCATGAAGACCCTTGAACAGCTTGCGACGCACAGCTGGGGGCGGCTCGCTTTCCCGTGCTGCGAGATAGAGGACTTCCCGCGCTTCGGCTGGCGAGGCGTCCACATCGACGACTCAAGGCACTTCTTCGGCAAGGCTGCGGCAAAGCGCGTCATCGACCAGATGGCGATGCACAAGATGAATGTCCTGCACTGGCATCTTACGGACGGGCAGGGCTGGAGGCTTCCAGTGAAAAAATACCCGAAGCTGACGACCGTTGGCGCGATGCGCCCTTATTCCAGGAACCAGAAGGACCTTGCAGACCTGTTCGAGGACGGCACCTACGGCCCGTTCTCCTACACCCGCGCCGACATCGCGGAAGTCGTCGCATATGCGGCCAGACGCTTTGTGCGCATAGTCCCGGAGGTTGACGTGCCAGGCCACTCCGCCGCGCTTCTCAGGGCGTATCCGGAGATGGGCTGCTTCGGGGACGACCCGTCGGCGGCGCCGAAAGGAGCCGTTAAGAACGTGGTCTGCGCAGGGGACGACAGAGTCCTCGCAATGATAAAGGAAGTCTTCGACGAGGTTGTGGAGCTCTTCCCCGGCGAAATGATCCACATTGGCGGCGACGAAGTCAACAAGGTCAACTGGAAGGCGTGTCCGAAGTGCCAGGCGAGGATGAGGGCCCATGGTCTCAAGACGGAGAACGAACTGCAGGCATGGTTCATGGGCGAAATTGCCGCGCACCTTGCAAAGAAGGGGAGACGCGCCGTAGGCTGGGACGAGATCATACTCGACGGCAAGGCTCCCGACGGAGCGGTCGTAATGAGCTGGCGCGGGGCCGAGGGCGGGCGTGCCGCCGCAGCAGCGGGGCACGAGTCTGTGATGTGCCCCCACACAAGCTGCTACTTTGACTACACGCAGTGCATAGAGGACGACCCTGCGGTATATCCCTGGTTTACCCATCCGCTGCCGCTTGAGACGGCCTATGCCTACGACCCCCTCGACGGGATCCCGGAGGACGAGCGCGGGCTGGTGCTGGGTGGCCAATGCTGCAACTGGTCGGAATATACCTGCAACGAGACGGAGCTTCAGTGGAAGATGTGGCCCCGAACCTGCGCCACCGCGGAGGTTTTCTGGTCGCCGGCAAGCCGCCGCGACTGGGCGGATTTCCTCCGTCGCATGGCCATGCACCGGCGTCGCCTGGTCAAGGCCGGTATCAACTGCGCGCCTCTGAAATAGAGGCGGCAGGCGAGGCGCCTATATCTTCACGAGCTGCTTGCGCAGGGCTATGGCGACGGCTTCGGTGCGGTTTGCCGCGCCAAGTTTGGCGAGCAGGTTTTCGACATGCTCCTTGGCGACAGTCCTGCTAATGCCGAGCTGATCGCCGATTTCGGTGTTGTTGAAGCCCTTGGCGAGCGATACGAGCACTTCCTGCTGACGCGGCGAGAGCGTCGGCACCGGAGGATCGACGGCGAGAAGCCCCTTTACCTCGGGAGAGATGAAGGTCTTCCCCGAGGCGACGGCGCGAATGGCCGTGAGCAATGTGCTGTCGTCCGCCGATTTCATGACGGCACCCGTCGCGCCGGCCGCGAGCGCCGCGGCTATGGTGTCAGACGTGGAGTAGGAAGTGAGAACGACGATTCCTGTCCCCGGCACTCTCGTCCCCTGTCTTGCGGCATGGCTTACGCCATCGCAAAACGTCTTGAAATGCGATAAATTGCAGAAAACGCGAGGTAGCCCGCGAAAAATGAAGCGACGGCGGGGTTTCTCCCCACAGCGGCGGGGTCTGTCCCCAAGTTTCTCTCGGTGCGCGGCGGAACGAAGTTCAAATTCTGTTCAAGTTGGCGGGGATGCGGTTCCCACAAAACGCGGCGGAATATGGTATAATCCCGTCTGAGTCATGACGGACATTCTGACAGGCATTGTCGTTTTCTGCGCGGCAGCAACTGCAACTGCATGCGCAGTTGCGAAATTGATAATTGAAAGTGGAGAATGTAAAATTAAAAATGTAGAATTGAGAATGGAGAGTGTAGAATTGCGGAATCTTTCTCATTTGATTGAAAACGAACCAATCCTCCATTCTACATTCTCAATTTTCAATTCTAAATTCTCCATTCATACCGCTGTCTTCGTCTTCTTCGCGACCGTCGCCACGCTCTCCGCGCAGAAGACCAATGCGCCGCCGCTTCGTGGCGCAAGTGTAGAGTTGCGGAACTTGCCGCATTTGGTCGAAACAGAACAATTCCACAATTCTACACTCTACACTCTCAACTCTCAATTGCCTACGAACGCTGTTCTCCACGACAAGTGGTGGAAGCGCGGCGCTTGGGAGGACATGCTGCGCGTCGAGTTCCCGCAGGGCTGGGTGTTCCCGTTCGGCGAGGAGCACCTCTCCTTCGTTGATGTCGTGTCGCAGGGCT
>Ga0310786_10006439_pt1 | contig 15600 bp, 11 predicted proteins | sample AusTroGonzalo_MG_FD_203881 | JGI IMG/M metagenome (GOLD analysis project Ga0310786, IMG submission 203881) | Bovine rumen microbial communities from tropical cattle in Woodstock, Queensland, Australia - Gonzalo_03 (v2) (version 2) | ecosystem: Host-associated > Mammals > Digestive system >... | reverse complement strand
GACGATTGCCCGAGTTGATACGGCCGAATACACGATGCCTCAGTATCGCGACCTTTTCCAGCAGATGGGCGTCGATTCCATCATCTATCCTGAAGGCCTTGCTGCAAAGGAAATCCTCGATGGCATCAAGCGTTCTTGGGTACGTCAGTATTGGGAAGTTGCAGGCGGAGCGCTCGTGATGCTCGGCATTAAGCTTCGCGAGAAAGCACGCATTACTGGCGTCGCACTTCGCGACCTTTGTGATGCTCAGTCGCCTTATCGTATTGTGGCCGTCAAGAGAGGCGACGATACGATTATTCCTACTGGTAATGATGAGCTGCGAAATGGCGATATTGCCTACTTCATGACCACCAAACGCCACATTCAATACATCCGAGAGATTGTGGGTAAGGAGGACTATGCGGACGTTAGAAACGTAATGATAATGGGTGGCGGACGCACTTCTGTCCACGTTTGCGAGGGTAAGCCCGACTTTTACAATATCAAGATTATTGAGCAGAATGAGGAACGTTGCCACAAGCTCAACGAAATCCTCGAGGATAGCGATATCCGTATCATTCAGGGCGATGGTCGAGACACAAGCCTTCTTCTCGACGAAGGACTCTCCGATATGCAAGCCTTCTGTGCCCTCACTCCCGAGACTGAGACAAACATTCTTGCCTGCCTTGCTGCAAAGCGAATGGGCGTTCGCAAGACCGTTGCTCTCGTCGATAATATGGATTACGTTTCGATGGCTGAGAAGCTCGATATCGGCACCATTATCAATAAGAAGATGATTGCGGCAGGTCGTATCTATCAGATGATGCTCGATACCGATGCTCAGAACGTGAAGTGCCTCACTATCGCGAGTGCCGATGTGGCCGAAATGGTTGTGGGAGAAGGAAGTCCAGCTAGCCAGAAGCCCGTCTTTGAGTTGCGTTTGCCCAAGGGCATCACTCTTGGTGGTTACGTTCGAGGCGAAGATCAAGGAGCCCTCATTTATGGTAATACTCAGCTCCAGCCTGGCGACAGAGTTGTGGTGTTCTGTAAGAGCGGCCTCATCAAGCAGATGGACCACTTCTTCAGCAAGAAAGGCGGACTACATCTGTTTTGAATTATCAAACATAACAGGCGACGATTCAAAACGTAACACTTGACGTTTGCATTTATATAGTGTGACGTTTGCAATCATAACACTATACGTTTTTGAGAAACACAAACAAAAAAGGATAGGGCACAAAGTCGTGCCCTATCTTTTTGCTTTTTAGGAGTTGAATCCTACTTAATCAGATTGCCCAGAATACTGCGGGAAAGTTCGCGGGTTGCAGTTCTGGTGGCGGTTCCGACTGCGCTCTTGGTAACCTTCTTGCCGAGATTGTCTTTCGAACGGCTCTTGCTTCCAGTAATGGTATTTGCCACATAAGTTCCGAGAGCCGCAGTAACGCTTGTGATGACTGCAGAGATAATCTTCGAGAAGAAACCTTTCTTCTTGCTCTTCGACTTGCCTGCTTCCTTTTCTTCCTTTTGAGCTTGCTTTTCCTGCTCGGCAGCCTCAGCCGCTTCGGCTTTTGCTTTTTCGGCAGCTTCACTTTCTGCAAGCAGGACTTCGAAGGCGCTCTCGCGGTCAATCATGGTGTCGTAACGGCCGAAGATGCGAGAGGTCTTGATGATTTGCTCACGTTGAGATTCTGTAATCGCTCCAATCTGGCTGAGCGGGAAGAGCACTTTTGCACGCTCCACAATGCCTGGAGTTCCCTTTTCATCGAGGAAAGAGACGAGGGCTTCACCTGTTCCGAGTTCCATGATTGCGTCTTCCGTCTTAAAGTCAGGATTAGCTCGGAAAGTCTCGGCAGCCGCTTTCACATTCTTCTGTTCCTTAGGTGTGAAAGCGCGAAGAGCATGCTGAACTCTGTTACCCAGCTGTGCAAGTACGGAGTCGGGAATGTCGGTCGGGTTCTGCGTCACGAAGTATACGCCTACGCCTTTGCTTCGGATGAGTCGAACCACCTGCTCAATCTTATCAACCAGACTCTTTGGTGTGTCTGTGAAGAGCGTGTGAGCTTCGTCGAAGAAGAACACAAGTCGAGGTAATTCCTGGTCGCCTACTTCAGGCAGACGAACATAAAGGTCGGACAAGAGCCAGAGCAGGAAAGTGGAGTAGAGCTTGGGTTGGTGCATGAGTTTGTCAGCTGCGAGGACATTCATGATACCCTTGCCTTCTGCATTACATTGGAGAAGGTCCATAATGTCGAAAGCTGGCTCTCCAAAGAACTTGTCGGCTCCTTGATTCTCAAGAGCGAGAAGGGCTCTCTGAATGGCTCCAACACTTGCAGTAGAGACGTTTCCGTAAGTCTTCGTCAGCTCGTTTGCGTGGTCGGCAATATAGGTGAGCATAGAGCGCAAGTCCTTGAGGTCGAGCAAGAGCAGGCCTCTTTCGTCGGCCACTTTGAAAAGGATGGTCATCACGCCAGCCTGCACTTCGTTGAGTTCCATGAGTCGCGACATGAGGTCTGGGCCCATGTTCGAGATGGTGGTTCGCATTGGGTGTCCTTGCTCGCCGAATACGTCGTAGAAGCAAACGGGAGCCCCTTGGAACTCGGGATTCTCGATGCCGAACTCTGCGCAACGCTTCTCGATGAAGCTTGACATCTGTCCTGTTTGGCTGATACCCGAGAGATCGCCCTTCATGTCGGCCATGAAGCAAGGAACTCCGGCTTGTGAGAATGTCTCGGCTAAAACTTGCAAGGTAACGGTTTTACCTGTACCTGTGGCTCCGGCAATCAGTCCATGTCGGTTGGCCATCTTTCCATTAAGGCAAATCGGTCCTTCCTGACCGTGTGCCACGTATAAACGTCTGTCTGAGGTTAACATAGTTATTTAATTAAAAGTTTCTTTCCGTTGATGATGTTGATGCCTCTTTGTGGCTTGCTCAAGCGTTGTCCAGAGAGGTTATAGATGGTTTGTCTGTAGTCCGTTGTCTGTAGTCTGTGGTCTATTCCAGTTGGATCGACAGGCTGTAAGTTGAGCAATTGCAACTCGCCTAATTGCAACTGATTGCCACCATTCAATTTGTTAATTGTTAGGCGATACTGTTGGAAGGACTCCATACTTTCGACGAAGTAGAACTGGGTGGCATAACGCTGAGAGAATGTCTCGTTTGAACGAGTGTCGAGCAAAGTCCAGGTTGTGCCATCGTTGCTTCCTTCGAGAGTCCAATCGGCTGGGTCACGCGTCACTTCGTTCTTGCTTGCAGTAATACTATATGCGTTGATGCTCACACCCGTATTATCAGCATAAGTATAAGTGATGCTTATCGGCTCGGCAAAGTTGGCTCGATAAAGCGTGAGATACTTTCCGTCGTAAATGCGATTGATGAGTTCTGTGTTGGAAAGCCCTTCTGCAGAGGCTTCCACATAATCTGGAGTCAAGAGATTCGGGTCACCTGTCTCGGCAATGGTTACTCCGTAGAGTTCGAAATCTGCAAGGCAAACAGAAGAACTTGCGGCTTCAGTTACTTGGAGTCGGAAATGCTTGAAGAGTTTCGTGGTCGAAGTGGTGTAAGTGAGTCTGGAGCCTCGAGCCGGGACGGTTGTGGTCTTCAAAGCAAGTTGAGTTTCCGTTTCTTCGTCGTCATAACCTATGAGCTTGATGCCCTGCGGATCGAATTCAGCATTATCGGCACAAACAAGAGAGAAGCCAAGCGCCTTGACTGGAATGGGAACATAAATGTCCCAATATGGCGTCTCTCCGCTGATTGTGGCATAGGTTGTTCCGTTGTCATCTATGAGAGTTTCCGTGTCGCTTCCGTCGCTTGAAAGTATTGTGGCGATAGTTGTCACATCTGCATAGTAAGTTCCATAATCGAGCTTGCCGAAGAGTTGCCATTGCGTGAGCTGCGCCTCTTCTCCTGAAACCGTCAAACGATAATAAAGATAAGAAGTTTCGGGGTTAATGCGATAGACATTTGTGCAGTTATCGTATGGGAAATCTGCCTCTTTCTGTTGGTCGATTAGCTTCCAAGTTGTTCCATTTGCAGAACCTTCAATTTTCCAAGATACAGGGGCTTGCGATTTCTCGGTTGAAGTAATGCTATAAGCTGTGAGCTTGTAATTGCCTGTGGGACGATAGACGGCTGTAACTGGAGTGGTGAAGACGGTTGTTCCCACATGGTCGATGAGGGCTTCCGTACCTTCTGTAATAGTGCCTCCGTCGGCAGTCAAGTCGAATTCATCAATACATCTGCCAAGCAATTGCCATTCGGAGATTGAGAACTTGCTCTGTGCCTCAGCTACATCGAAGAGCAGACGATAATAGGAATACGCCTTCGTGGGCGAAACATCCGAACTGATGCGCTCTGCCTGAACGCTAAAGGTCGTGTCGGCAACACTATGAATCGTATCCCAATTTTCTCCGTCCTCAGAGCCTTGCAAAGCCCATCCCGTCGGGTCTCCAGCCCTGTTGCTTCCTGAGAAGACCTGATAGCCGTAGAGTTGCATGGGCGAAGGACTTTGATATTGAATCCAGGTTGGTGAGCCTGCTTCAATAGGAGCAACAATAGAGGTCGTGAGATCGTCATCCACAATTGCCTGAGCCTCGTTTGTCTTAAAGGAAGTGGTGAGCGTTCCGTTGCCATTCGTGAGGTCAGCAAAGACGGGATTGAGACTATAGAATTGCCACCAGTTCACATTCGTCTGACCTGAACCTGAAGAAACGAAATATACATCATGAACGCCTGTGACGGGCACACTTATCATCTTCCGAATTGTTTCCCAAGTCTTGACAGCCGAAAGTTCGTTGCCCTTGATGGAGCAAAGGAGCGTGCCTTTCGTGGCGTTTGGTTGGTCCAGGAAGACATTTATGCCCGTGCTTGCAAGGGAGATATAGGTTCTGAGTTCAAGATGAGAGGCTGGCTTGCTGCCGAAGTCAACTCGGCGATAACCAATATAGAAAGCGTTCTTCATGGGGCCAACCTTTCCTCCATTGTCTTCGTCGCCATTTCCTTCATAAGTCACGGGAGCATTACGGACAAAGTTGAAGTCCTCAGCCTCGTTCTTTGCATAGGCATCATGGGAATCAACGGCGCCAAGATGGCAATTGAATGCCGCCGAAACACAGGTCATGTTTCCATCATGACTGAAGTCCTTATATTCGTCTCCCTCCTTGTGTTTGAAGTTTTCTTCCGACTTTGTGAGCCAAGCAGATGAAGTTATGCCGGCAGAGTTGCGATTGTTCCATGCGTGATAGGCATTCTTGGCGAGCCACGCATAATGCTCCGGCTTCTCGAACGTCTCGGCATACATTCTTATATAACGCAGCATGATGCCTTTGAAACCCGTAAGGTCGCCTCGAACCGTCTGGCAGACATGAATGATTCCATTCGAGTTGGCAAGATTCTTTTCCGACCAGTTGATGATGGCATCTGCGTCGTCCTTGAACATCTTCTCTCCGTAGTGGTTATAGAGCATGATGGCAGCGCCGAGATTTGTGCCCTGATTGTAGGTCGAAGCCCAGGTGTTGTAGTTGCCCGTTCCCTGGTCGTAGCTGTCATATATCTTGCCTGTGGGTTTCCCGTTCGACATTTCGAAGAGCCTTCCTCGCTCGGCCATATAGGTCTTACGAGCCTTTTGATAGTAGGTTGTATCTGCCTGAGCGATAGCGAGATAGCAAGCGCAAACGGCTGCAGGACCATTGATGCAGGAGTTCGTCCCTTGTCCGCTATTGTGCTTCCATTGCAAGAGGTCGTTCCCATAGCAGTCGGCTCGAGCAAACATGCCGTCGAAGTTCTTCTTGGCCGTAGTCCTGTATTTCGTAGTTCCTGTGAGCAGATAGGCTCGGATGCAAGCAATACACATCCAGGCAATATCGTCGTTGTACTCGTTGTAACCGCTCACGCCCTTCTGATACCAAGTGTCCTTGTTTCGAGCAATGAAGTTGGTGTAGAGGTTTTCGAACATTGTGGCATACTGCTGGTCGCCGGTTGTCTCGAGGGCATCGAGGACGATCTCGAACATCTCTGCGTCGCCCCACCAGCCGCCGTTTCCGATAACCCAACCCGTAGAGGCTTGCTTGTAGGCACGAGCCTTCCATTTGTTCATCATATCGTCTCGCTTGTCCTTCGTGAAAGCTTTCTCCATAGGATCTACAACCTCAACGGTCCACGTGATGCGAGTGGTATCGACAGGATTGGTGGTAGAAGCCGTATTGACAATGGTCAGGCCGCTTCCATCCGTAGGATCTGCTGCGGCTGCGAGAGCGTATTTCTGCGAGGTTCCTTGGAAGATGAGGTACTGATTGGTGGTGCCTTCCACGGGGACGAATTCCCACGAGCCCTTACTGTTGGCCCCCGATTTCTTCAGCTGCCCCACATTGCCTGAGCTGCCTGACGTTAGGCCGCCCAGATAGAATCCTGTGTAATCGTTCGAAAGCAGGAAAGTTCCGTTTGTCTTGGCCTCGAGTGTCCATCTTTGAGCATTCACATTTGTCTCAACCCAAAGCACAGTTTTCGCATTTTCGTCGAGCGAAGAGTTCTCTACAAATACCGATTTTCCGTTATGAACCAGACGGATGGTTTGCCCAGTCTCGAAAGCCCAAGCACAAAGGCTTGCAGCCAATAAAGCAAAAGTGAATAGGGGGCGAAACGACTTCATTTTCTCTTAGTTTTACTTACTTTCTGTGCACAAAGATAGTACTTTTTTGACAAAAAGCAAAGAAAAACCAAGAAATTATCGATTTTCTGCTCCGCAATGAGGACATTTGCCCAGTTGCTTCAGTCTCTTGCCACAAGAACCGCAGAAATAGCGAGGTTTCGAATAGCGGTTGTAACGCAAAATCAGGACGAGGATGAAGAGAGCGAAGAGAATATAGCTCACGCCTGGACTGAGGGCAGCCAGAGTGAAGAGGAGGTAGCAAAGAATGCAACATCCCAGCAGAGAAAGCAAATAGAGCAGGGCTTCTCCTGTGGGAAGAAGGCGGAAAACTTCCTCAATTGTGGCGAGTGTCAGCACCAAGAGCACCCAAACGGAGCATAAGAAAAGGCTCAAAATGAGTGGAAGTCCGAAGGGATTGAGCGTGGGATGATAGTAATAAAGCACCCAAGTTTCGGGCACATAATGCTGAATTCCTGCATACAGAAGGGCAGAAAGTGCTAGGACGATGAGCAGGAAAGTCGGGTAGGGCGAGAGGATGTCGCGAAGGAAGAAAACGTGAGGCTTCTTGAGGCTGAAAATCTGATAAAGCAAGGCAATCAGAGAGACGGCAAAGAGGATGCCGAAAAGCCCCAGATGACGGATGCTGAAGAGGTGGATGAACTGCGAGATGGGGTCGTCTGGCACCACGCTCTCCACAAAGTCTCGCTGATGAACCCAACCCATTGTGAACTGGTCGCGAGCCAGCTTCACCCAGACGCTATCCACAGAATCTTCTGGTATTACAAGTGTCTCAGCCACAACAAGTTGGTCGTTGTAATAGACACTCAACTGCTCGCAAGCTGTATCGACTGGAAGGTTGTGAAGGGGCTGATTGCTCTGCAAACGAAGACTGTCGGCAGAAACCAGAAAATTGTCCCCAGCCACATAAAGCGTCGCATCCTCCTCCTGATAATAACAAGAGGAAAGGAGAAGGAGAGCGACCCCCACCAAACCTCCCCGAGTGGAGGCTTTTAGAAATTTGCGAATACTCATTTTGAATTAGTTTCTGTGGCCAGCACCATCATCTCACACTTCTTGCAGTCGAACTCCAGACGGAACCGCCGCCCATCACCAAGCACGAGGAAGAGCGGCTCCTTCCATTGTCCATTGTTCATTTTATTTTCTTTGCGGCATTGTCCCCAAGCGTGCCTGAGACAAAAACGGCAGGTCATCAGTGGAGTTAAGAGTGAAGAGTTAAGAGTGAAGAATGTTCCGCCTGCGCTTTGCGAAGAAGAATCAGAGTTTTCTTTCTGAGGTTGGGGTGATTTAAATTCTTCACTCTTCATTTTTAATTCTTCACTTCCAATTATTTCCCTTCTCCATTCTGCCAGTTGGCTTCTTGGGATGAACCAGGGCTGCGAGAAGCGGATTTCCACATCTTTGCAGAGGTAGGGTGTGTCGCCCAGTTTGCCCAGTACATCGCAGATTGAGGCCGTTTGGTCTGTGCGGGCTGGCTGATGCTCAGCGGCGAATTCCTCGCTCCTGTTTGTGCCGTCTTCTGCCGTGAAAGTCAGGCGGAACCCTTGCTCCGTCTCTTCCAGCAGGAAGCGGGCATCTATGCGGCGTTCTGCAGTCTTTCCGCTCATCAGGTCCTCCCATTGCTTATCGAAACTTCGCCAAAGCAAATCGCCCTTCCTGAGCCTCCCCATTATGGGGGAGGTCTGGTGGGGGTCCGGATACAGATGATTCCCTTCTGCTCTATTCACTCTGAAGCCTTGCAGTTTGCCCTCCTGATCGAGGAAGCAAAGCCCGTCGCCGTTGCTGAAAACCTCTGTTGAACTGACGATGATGCAGCCGTTCCTTACCTCTTTCACTCGTCCCACTTCGCGGCCCCTGCTCTTTGGCGTATCGGGTGAAGCCAGGTCGTTTGTGCGGCCTTTCAGGAAGTAGTCCGTGTAGCCCCTCGAGAAGCTGCGAGAGAGGTCGGGTTGGAATGTGTAAGTGCTTGTGCCAAAGGAGGAGCGGACAAACTCTGTGCGGCGTTTCATGATGGCGTCCAGTGCTTGTCGATAGCTTGCCGTTACGTTTTTTACGTAGGCAATATCCTTCAGCCTGCCCTCGATTTTGAAGCTTCGCACCCCCGCATCCAGCATCTCTTCGAGGTACTTCTGGCGGTTCATATCTTTGAGCGAGAGCAGGAATTTCTCCTTGATGAGCGTGTTTCCTTCGCCATCCTCAAGCGAGAAAGGCAAGCGGCAGAACTGAGCACACTCGCCCCTGTTTGCAGAGCGATTGAAACAGTACTCCGAGGCATAGCATCTGCCACTATATGAGACGCAAAGAGCACCATGCACAAAGGCCTCCAGACGCACCTCTGGAACGGCCTCGTGTATCTCTTTTATCTGTTCAAGTGAAAGTTCACGAGCAAGGACTATCTGATTGAATTCTAAATCTTTAAGCCTTGCTACATTTTCCTTTGTGCGATTGTCCATCTGGGTGCTCGCATGCAGAGGAACAGGAGGCATTTCCAACTGGAGGAAGACCTCGTCTTGCGTGATGAAAGCATCCACTCCAGCATGGTAGAGGTCCCATGCTATTTGGCGAGCCTGCTCCAGTTCTTCTGGACGCAGAAGCGTGTTCAGAGTGGCATAAACCTTCACCCCGAACTGATGGGCATAGTCGCAAAGCTTCTGGATGTCCTCCACGGAATTGCCCGCAGCCACTCTTGCTCCAAAGCGCGGCGCCCCAATATAGACGGCGTCTGCTCCGTGGTCAACGGCTGCAATGCCGCAATTTAAATCCCTAGCTGGAGAAAGTAATTCAAGGGACGACCCCCCTCCAACTCCCCCGAGGGGGAGAGAACGAAAGCCTTCCCTCGGGAAGGTTTGGATGGGGCTGCTATCTCCTCTTGTTAACATAGTATTTTATCCAGTTCTGGAAGAGCAGATTGCCGTGGGCACGCCAGGTTACGAGCGGACCTTTCTCTATATCGTCGTCGCGATAATAATTGAGCGGCTTCTTTATGGGCAATCCTTTGCCAAGATCGCGCTTGTATTCCGTATCGAGTCGCCAGGGAGAGTATTCCGAGTGTCCTGTGATGTAGAACTCCTTTCCCTCTCGCGCCATCACCATCGAGACGCCGCTCTGCTCGCTTTCCACAATGAGTGTCAGTTCGGGCACACGGAGGATGTCCTCCTTGCGGATTTCCGTATGGCGGCTGTGCGGCATGGGGAAGACGTCGTCGAAGCCACGGAAGATGGGCAATTGGGGCTGGAGAGGCGTTTGCGGGAAGATGCCGAACATCTTCTCCTGTAGCGGATATTTCCTGATGCCGTAGTGGTAGTAGAGTCCGGCCTGCGCAGCCCAACATATAAATAATGTACTCCCCACGTGTGTGCGCGCCCAAGCGAAGATGTCGCTCAGCTCGGGCCAGTAGTTCACCTGCTCGAATTCCAGATGCTCCACAGGTGCTCCAGTGATGATAAAGCCGTCGAATGTCTCCCCCTGCATATCCTCGAAGTTCCTGTAGAAGGCCTCCATGTGCTCGGCTGGCGTGTTCTTGCAGATGTGCGATTTCAGCTTCATCAGGTGCAATTCCAGCGAGAGCGGACTGGTGGAGAGCAGTCGGATGAGGTCCGTCTCCGTCTCAATCTTCTTGGGCATGAGGTTCAGGACGGCAATCCGCAGCACCTTGCTGCCTGGAATGGGTGGAGTCAGCAGGATGCCTTCCTCCTTCAGAAGTCCTATTGCAGGCAGGTTTTCGGGGATTCTAATCGGCATATTTGTACGTTTATCGCTGCAAAGTTACGAATAAGCGAAGACAATACAAAATAAATATTCAAAATAATTAAATTCAAAATAACTAAAGCGGCCACCGCTTCCGATATTGCTTCGGACTCATGCCGTTAAGGCGCGAGAAGAATTTGCTGAAGGAAGGGGTGTCGGCAAAGTGGAGATGGTCGGCTATCTGGGTGATGCTTAGTTGAGAGGTTTGCAACAGGAAAGAGGCTTCCATCAGGAGCATCTGATTGATGTAATCGACAACTGTGCGGCCTGTAACCTGACGGACTACGCGAGAGAGATAGACTGTAGAGATATGGAGCTGGTCGGCGTAGAACTGGATGTCGTGATGCTGGGCAAAATGGTGGGGTAGCAGACTGATGAAGCCGATGAAGATTTCCTCAACGCGCTGGGGCGTATGGCGGTGTACAATGGCACGCTGCTGGGCGTTCTGTAGGTCGAGCAGGAATATGGAATAGAGCATGCGCAACACCTCTCCTTTGTAGATATGGTCGGAATGGAGATAGCCAATGATTTCGCGCATTTTCATGAGCAGATGCTGTGCGGCATCTGAGGCTAACGTCTGTTTCGGCTCATGCAACTGAACAATGGGAAGGAAGGCCAGATGTACGAGGTCGTGTACGGATGGAGCCTCGATGGTGACATGCTCATCGGCCATCAGGCAGTAGCCGTGGAAATCGTCGGAAGTGGCGATTACGGTGACAGGGAGGCCTGGCGAATAGATGTACAGGTCGTTAGGATGAATCGTCAGTTCACGGCCATTGTAGTGAATTGTCATCCAACCTTTGTCAACTACCATAAAGGCGAAGCATGACACGAACCCCTGCAACAGGTTGGTACGAAGGATTCTGGCCGCATTTGCTTCGAAGCAGTACATCCCGTCATCCCAGCCTTTTTGGGGCAAGTCGTCGCCTACAAATATTGGCAAATATTCATTTAGCGTATACATATCGGGACAAAGATATGAATAATATTTTAAAGTTGTATCGTTTCAGACAAGTTTTGTATCGTTTTAGATTCGATTTTGTTCGAAAAAAAACGTAAATTTGCACCCAGATGAATAAATATTATATCGTATAACAACTAAAACAAAGCATTATGGACAAGAAGAAATCTATTGAGTCATTACAGTTCTTCGTAACTCATCTGGCAGAAGGCGCAGTCGTTCACAAGCAGCAGGGCATGATTTTCAAGTCTCAGGGCTTCACCAAGCTTGGAGAGAAGTACATCGGCCACTTTGGTGAGGAGATGGGCTGGGTAGAGAAGTTTACAGAGCGCATTCTCGACCTTGGCGGAGAGGTTAAGTTCGAAGGCATGAAGAGTCGCGAACTCATCTACGATCCCGTTGAGTATGTGAAGGCCGACCTCGCCATCCAGGAGCCAGGCGTTGAGCTGCTGATGAAGTGCATGGAGGGTGTGAAGGACGACCCCATCACCTACGATATGCTGAAGGACTATCTGAAGGACGAGGAAGAAGACCTCTTCTGGAGCCAAGGCGCTCTCGAACTCATCGAGAAGATAGACGCGAAGCACTGGCTGAAAATGCAACTTTAAGAAACCAACAAACGTTAAGATTATGAAAGAGAAAGTATTAAAGGCTATGCGCGAGTTTGGCGCACCCGTTAACGCTGGCAAGATTGCAGAAATTACAGGCATTGACCGCAAGGAAGTCGATAAGGCCTTTGCTGAGTTGAAGAAAGAGGGAGCCATCGTATCTCCCGTTCGCTGCAAGTGGGAACCCGCTAAATAAGTTTAGAGTTTGGTGTTTAGAGTTGAGAGAATATGGAAATAAAAGCTGTAAAATTCAGACGTGACGGGTTCTATACCCAGCCCTTCGTCTTCGGAGGCGAGGAAGGCCCTGAGAAGTTCGACATAAACATTCGCTATCGTGGCAGCCTGCAGAACTGGCTCATCGACACCGGTTCTGAGGTGATATTGGTAGATACAGGCTTGCCTGCAGGTTTTCCTGAAGAAGTGCCCGACGAGAATTCAATGATTTTCATTGGAAAGGAAATCAGCGGCTATATGGAGGCATTCGCTGCCCTTGGCTACAAGCCAGAGCAGGTGACCAAGATTCTGGTTACTCACAAGCATGCCGACCATACTGGCGAACTACGCAGTTTCACCAATGCGAAGATTTACGTGAACAAGGACGAGATGGATGCTACCGAGTTGCAAGGCCTCACAAACCTTGTGCCTGTGAGCTATACAGACGGACCGTACCACAATTTCCCTGAGTCTCAAAAGATAGCCGACGGCGTATATTTGATTAAGGCTAAGGGTCATACCAATGGCAACAGCATCATTGTGGTGGAGAACGACGGGCTGTTCTATATGCTTCATGGCGATATTACCTATGTCGACGAGGCGCTTTACGAGAATAAACTTTCGGTGGTTTATGACGACCTGCCAGCGGCCCGCGAGACGTTGGATCGAGTGCGTGAATTCGTCCGTAACAATCCTACGGTATATTGCGGCACCCACACTCCTCAGGCCTACGAGAGTCTGGAGGCCAAGCGCGTGATGGATCTCGACAATCCCGTTCCGACCATTCTTGCTGAGGTGGATTTCTCCCAGCAGGAAGCCAGCGGCAAGTATGTCTGCTCCGTTTGTGGCTATGTCTATGACCCAGCAGAGCACGACGGCGTGGCTTTCGAAGATTTGCCCGACGACTGGCGCTGTCCCCGTTGCAAACAGCCAAAGGAGAAATTCAACAAGGCTTAATTACACTCGTAATCAGACTTCTTCTTCCCTTTTGGGAACTATGCTTGGAGCGGCATTCGTCTGTTGAAGGACGTAATGCCGTTCCTATTTCAACGCTGGGAGGATGTGGTCCCAGACGAGGTTCAGCTCGGCCTGCATATTGCCCAGATTGGCAGTATTGACAACCACGGCATCCTTCTCTGGAATGACGATGATGAACTGACCTCCAGCACCATCGGCTCGGAAGGCATTATGGCGGCAACGCCACACCTGATAGCCGTAGCCCTGAACCCAGTCGCTCTTCTCCTTGGTGAGTCCTCTTTCAACTATTTTATCCGGACTGGTTCCTGCTGGCTGGCAAGGCACCTGAGCCTTCGTGGCCTCTTCTACATAGCTCTTTGGCAGCACTTGTTTGCCCTTCCATTTTCCTTTCTGCAGGAGCAGCTGTCCCATCTTGGCGAGGTCCTCAGTCTTCAGATAGAGTCCCCAGCCTCCGCAGTTGATGCCTTGCGGACTCTCTTCCCAACGCGGAGCTTCAATGCCGAGCGGGTCGAAGAGTCGAGGCTGCAGATAGTCCACAATCTTCTGTCCCGTCACCTTCTGCACAATGGCCGAGAGCATATAGGTTCCCATGCTGTTGTAGCAGTACCAAGTGCCCGGCTCGTGCTCCACAGGCCAGTTCAGGAACGTCTTCACCCAAGTGTCGCCATCCCTTCTGCGCGAAGGCTCGCTGGCGTGTCCGCAGTTCATCGTCAGCAGATTGTGGATGGTCACCTTCTTCAGGTTCTCCGAAAGGGTAGGGGGCAAGTCGTCGGGGAAGAAGGAAATCAGCTTGTCGTCGAGCTTCAGCAGCCCTTCCTCTATGGCCAATCCCACTGCAGCCGAAGTGAATGTCTTGCTCACGCTGTTCAGCACGTGAGGCGTCTGCGGTTCGCCCCCATTCATCCACTTCTCGTACAACACTTTCCCATGTTGCAACACCATGACGCTCTGGATGTTAAGGTCTTTCTCCTTGGCTTCTTGCAGGTATTTCTCCATGGCAACTTCAAGATTCCCTTTGGCTTTTGCGCGCTTCAGGGTAATGGCTTTCTTTTGGGTCGCTTTCGGAGAACTGGGAGCCAAAGCATAACAACACAAGCCCGAGAGACAGAAAAGCAGGACCAGCCCGCAACGATTAAGGAAATGTTTCATAGTCTTCTGAATTAGTTCAACCTGAGAAAGTTAATGTTTGTGGGAGCAAATTTACGAAAAAGGACTGAAAAGCCAAATTTATTTGAACTTTTTCTGATGCGAAGACGCTTTCGCTCACAAAAAATCTTAACTTTGCAAGAGATTGAATAAGGAGTATGTAATATGAAACGCGTAATTGTTATTTCGACGAGTCTTCGTCGTGGTTCAAACAGCGATATGCTGGCCGACAAGTTCGTGGAAGGCGCCAAGGCTGCCGGAAACGATGTGGAGAAGATTTCCCTCACAGGAAAGGACATCCAGTTCTGCAAGGGCTGTATGGGGTGTCACAAGCTGGGGAAGTGCGTCATCAAGGACGATGTGAACGACATCATGGCAAAGGTGCTGGAAGCCGATGTCGTGGCTTGGGCAACGCCAATCTATTATTATGAGATGTGCGGACAGATGAAGACGCTCATAGACCGCATGAACGCCATGTATTCCTTGGACTACAAGTTCCGCGACGTCTATCTGCTCACAACAGCCGCCGATGATGACCCAGAGACACCCAAACGAGCCGAGACGGGACTTGGCGGTTGGATTGCCTGCTTCCCCAAGAGCCGCCTGGCAGGAACCATTTTCTGCGGAGGCGTTAACGAACCCCATGCCATCGAGGGAAACATCAAATTGCAAGAAGCCTTCGAACTCGGTAAGACAGTTTGAGAAACCTCCTGGTAGTAAGCCTCTTAGAGGAATGAGTTTTTAGCGGCTAATATCTATCAGTTCTATCAGTTTCAGTTAGCTTTCAAAGGATCAGTTATGTGTCAAATCTCCCTTATAATAATATATAACTATATAATAATAAATAAGTTATATAATAAGGAGCTAAGATTGACACCCCTTCGAAAACTAACTGATAGAACTGAAAGTGATAGATTTTGCCAAAGTAAGTTTTATCTAAAAAGCAATAAATCAATGAAATACGACATTACAAAACTCTCTGCCCCTAAGATGCCAAACCTTGGCAAGGGCACAGAATGTATCAAAACACCCCCTTTTTAGGCCTTAAAAACGTGCGAAAACTGCTTATTTTGATGTTTTTTTATGTACTTTGCGCCCATCACATCGTTTCAAAATTTTAGTCTTAAGTGCATAATTTAAGGTGTAATGCGGCTAAAGTGTCCACAATTCACGTTAAAATCACAATCTTAACATGTTAAAATGGCGAACGTAACACGTGAAGTTTGCTAACATCACAGGCTAAGTTTGCCATCGTAACGTGTGTGGTTGACTACTGCGGCAGTTCTCATTTTGGGGGCTGCTG
>Ga0310786_10006438_pt1 | contig 15601 bp, 12 predicted proteins | sample AusTroGonzalo_MG_FD_203881 | JGI IMG/M metagenome (GOLD analysis project Ga0310786, IMG submission 203881) | Bovine rumen microbial communities from tropical cattle in Woodstock, Queensland, Australia - Gonzalo_03 (v2) (version 2) | ecosystem: Host-associated > Mammals > Digestive system >... | reverse complement strand
AGCTTTTCATGCCGGATGGCAGCGTATGTGTAGCGGTCCTTGACGTCGATACGGCCTATCTCGTCGGGAGCCAGTCCACCCTTCTTACAGAGGAAACCGACGATGTCGCCCTTCGACAGTTTGTCCTTCTTGCCTTTGCCGATGTAGATGGTTGACATCTTGGGGGATGAGGGTAACTGTGACTGCGACTGCGTCGCAGTATACGGGACGGGGGCACCTTCAACGTATGGGGGGATGTGTTCTTCGCTGTTGAGGATGAAGAAGGTACGGCCAGTGGCATCCCAGCGGGCTGTACGGCCTACGCGGTGGATATAGCCTTCCTCGCTTTCTGGCAAGTGGTAGTGGATGATGTTCTGGATGTCGGGAATGTCGAGGCCGCGTGATGCCAGGTCGGTAGACACCAGAATGTTGGCAGAGCCGTTGGAGAACTTGTAGAGCATGTCCTCACGCTGCCGTTGTTCCATGCCGCCATGGAAGTGGCTGGTAGTGAAGCCCTGACTACGCAGGTAGTCGTTGACGCGCTCCACGGAGTCGCGGTAATTGAGGAAAACGATGCTGCTCTCGTTGCCTAACGTCAGGAGCAGCTGTCGCAGTGTTTCCAGTTTGTCCTTCTGCGGACTACGTACCTCAAAGAGGGTGATGCGGTCGGAAGTCTGTTCTCCTTCAGGCAGGAAGTCGATGACCGTTCCCTTTTTTGACATGTTCACAAATAGTGGTATCTGTTCGGCATTGGTAGCCGACAGCAGGATGCGGCGCTTCAGTCCGGGCAAGCTCTTGATAAGCTTTTGCATCTCAGCATGGAAACCCATCTGCAGACACTTGTCGAACTCGTCGATGACCAGATAGCGGATGCCATAGCGCGAGATGTTCTCCTTGTCCAAGTGGTCGTTCAGACGTCCTGGAGTTCCGAAGACGATATGGGGGCGGACAGTTTTCAGCACCTTGTGCTCATCCATGGCAGGCCGGCCTCCATAGCAGGCCGTTGAACGCAGGCCACAGCCCATGTTGCGGAGGACGGTGTCAGATTGCAGGGCCAGTTCACGGCCGGGCGTGATGACCAGTGCCTGTACCTGGTCGCTGTCAGCATCGATGAGCTGAATCAGCGGCAGCAGGTAGGCCAGTGTCTTTCCCGTTCCTGTGGGTGACAATAAGACAACGTCACCGTCGCTGCCTGTGATGGCCTCGGCGGTGTGTTGTTGCATCTCGTTCAGTTCCTTGATGCCAAGCTTCTCCAGTATGTGCTGTATGTCCATATCCATAACTATGAATTATGAACTGTGAACTATGAACTATTTCTTCTCCTCTTTCTTCTCTTCCTTCTTGACAGCGGGCTTGTAGCGTTTGTTCAGACCGTTGATGACGTCCTTGGTGATGTCGAAGCGTGGGTGAGCATAGAGGATGTTGTCGCCCTGCTTAGTGAGGATGAAGTCGTATTTCTTGTCCTTGTTGTAGGCAGACAGGAAGTGCATCAGCGAGTCACGAAGGGCATCGTTGTACTTCTGTGTCTCATTGGCCAGCTCGTTTTCCAGACGGGCCTGAAGCTCCTGCAGACTCTGCTGCTGGCGCTGGATGGCTGCCTGCTGGCTCTCTGCCTGTTCGCGGCTGGTGAAGCCGTTATTGTTCAGCTTCTGCTGGAAGTTGGCGGCAGCACTCTGCAACTGCTGACCCTTCTGGTTGAGGGTGTTGCGGGCGTTATTGCTCTTCTTTTGGATAACCATGGTGAAGTCCTTGCAGAACTCGTACTGGGTCATCAGGGAGTCGACTTCCACATAGGCAATCTTCAGTCCGCCGGTAGCAGTGCTGTCGGTGTTGGCGGGTTGTTCGTCCATCTTGGGGCTTGCGTTGTTGCAAGAGGCCAGTGCCACTACGGCAGCTACGGCCAAAAACAGGTTCTTTTTCATTTTTAATTTTTTGGTTATTTCGTTGTTTCGATATTTCGTTATTCCAATGATCCTTTTTCGCTCACCGCCGTCCGGCTCTTGGTACGCATCTCACGGTCTTGGTCTATCACGCAGTGGATGCCTCGTTCCCTCATGGCCTGACTGTCATGTATGTGCTGCGACGAGAAGCTTCCGTTTTTGCGTGTCAGCACTTTTATGAGCAAAAATGCCATGCCGATAGCAATTATTAACGTACTTATGAGCAGTATTTTCATTTATTTTATTAACTTTGCGGTGCAATTTCGGCTGCAAAGGTACGAATAAAAGATTAAACAATAACGATTAACATTAAAATAAATATTAATTATGAGTAAAAGTGAGTTAAAACCCGCTGTTGTCTTCGAGCAGTTTGCGAAGATTAACCAGATTCCGCGTCCCTCGAAGCGTGAAGAGAAGATGATAGAGTACTTAAAGTCATGGGGTGAGAGCCACCAGTTGGACACCAATGTGGACGAGACTGGCAACGTCATCATCCGCAAACCCGCCACTAAGGGCATGGAAGACCGCAAGACGGTCATCCTGCAGAGTCACATGGACATGGTGTGTGACAAGTTGGTGGATGTGGAGTTCGATTTCGACAAGGATCCCATCAAGACTTATATCGACGGGGAGTGGCTGACAGCCGAGGGTACCACGTTGGGAGCTGACGACGGTATCGGCTGTGCCATGGAGCTGGCCTTGCTGGAGAGCGACGATATTGAGCACGGTCCTATTGAGTGCGTCTTCACCCGTGATGAGGAGACAGGGCTGACGGGGGCAGAAGGGATGAAGGCCGGCTTCATGACCGGTGACTACCTCATCAACCTCGACTCCGAGGATGAGGGCGAGATCTTTGTCTCGTGTGCTGGTGGACGCAACACCACAGCATGTTTCACCTTCCAGCGTACCGAGGTGCCTGTCGGCTACTTCTTCCTGCGTGCCCAGCTGAAGGGACTGGTAGGCGGTCACTCCGGTGACGATATCAATAAGAAGCGTGCCAATGCCATCAAGCTCCTGGGACGTTTCCTCTATCAGGAGATGTTCCGCTACGAGGGCATCCGTCTGGCTCAGTTCAATAGTGGCAAGATGCACAATGCCATTCCTCGCGACGGTATGTTCGTCATTGCCGTTCCTCATGACCTGAAGGAGAACATCAAGGCCGACTGGAACGTCTTTGCATCGCAGGTGGAGGAAGAGTTCTGTGTCACTGACACGCAGATGGTGTGGACTATGGAGAGTACAGATGCCGAGCCCGTCATCGAGGCTGATGTCGCCCGTCGTTTCGTCTATGCCGTCCAGGCTGTTGACAACGGTATCTATGCCATCTGTCAGGATCCGACGCTGAACGGCATGGTAGAGACCAGCAGTAACATTGCCAGCATCGAGACCAAGGAGAACGAGATCAAGATCGTCTCCTCGCAGCGTTCCAATGTCATGTCGAACCTCGACAATATGTGTGCCACCGTGGGTGCCTGCTTCCGTCTGGCTGGTGCCGAGGTCGTTCATTCTGACGGCTATCCTGCCTGGAAGATGCGTTCACACAGTGAGCTGCAGCGTATTGTCCGTGAGTCGTATGTCAAGCTCTTCGGCAAGGAACCTATTGTCCGCGGTATTCATGCCGGTCTGGAGTGCGGTCTTTTCTCAGAGCGTTATCCGAACCTCGACATGGTCAGTTTCGGTCCGACCTTGCGCTTTGTGCATACTCCTGACGAACGCCTTCATATTCCCACCGTACAGATGGTCTGGGACCATCTGTTGGATGTCCTGAAAAACATTCCTGCGAAATAAATGGAAGGGATGATGAAGAAGGGAAGTCTCTTGACTGTCGCTTTAGCCTTGCTGCTTTGTGCCTCGTGTGGCCGGCAGCAACAGGCCAAGTCGGTGGTCAAGGACTTCATGTCACAACAGTTGCATAAGGATGTCCGTTACCTCGACTTCTCCGACCTCGACTCGACAAGAGCCATCGGCGATTCACTCATCATGGTTCTTCGGCAGCGGACAGCTCAAGATATTGTCTATCAGGAACGGACAGGGCACACGCTGCTGTTTCTGCGTGCCAACTATTTAGAAGGCTCCGACACCCTCAGTGCTACTTTCTATATGGATACCCAACTGACTGGTGTCGTGGCATTTAAGCATAACTGAGAATGATATGAAAAGAATGATGTCCATGTTGCTGATGACTGCCATGGTGGTGGCCGGCAACGCACAAGAGAAGCTGTATTGCGACGAGTTCCCCCTCGGCGATGTAACCCTGTTGGACGGTCCGCTGAAGAAGGCACGCGACCTGAATATCCAGACGCTGCTGAAGTATGACTGCGACCGTCTGCTGGCTCCTTACCGCAAGGAGGCGGGGCTGGAACCGAGAGCCAAAACCTATCCTAACTGGGACGGGCTGGACGGCCACGTGGGTGGCCACTATCTGACGGCGATGGCCATTAATGCCGCGAGTAAGCGAGAACCGACGAATTCGTTCGGTCGGTCGAGCGGGAGCGGTGTCGACGAAGTCAATACCGCTACAGGCAGTGAAGAATGCCGCAAGCGTATGGAGTATATGATCAGCGAGCTGCAGCTCTGTGCCGACGCCAATGCCAAGAACCACCCGGAGTGGGGCAAGGGCTACGTGGGTGGCATGCCCAACAGCGACCGCATCTGGAGCACGTTTAAGAAGGGCGACTTCAGGGTGTACTTCGGCTCATGGGCACCGTTCTATAACCTGCATAAGATGTACGCAGGACTGCGCGATGCGTGGCTCTACTGCGACAACCAGCAGGCAAAGACGCTCTTCCTCGGTTTCTGCGACTGGGCCATTGATCTGACAGCGGGTCTCAGCGACGAGCAGATGGAGCAGATGTTAGGCAATGAGCATGGTGGCATGAACGAGGTGCTGGCCGATGCTTATGCCATCACCAAGGACAAGAAATACCTTGATGTAGCCAAGCGGTTCTCTCATCGTAGGCTGCTCACGCCCATGTCACAGCGTGTGGACAACCTCGACAACATGCATGCCAACACGCAGGTGCCGAAGGTGGTGGGCTTCGAGCGTATCAGCGAACTGAGCGGAGACGAGGGCTATCACCATGCTGCCGACTTCTTCTGGGACATTGTGACGGGTCAGCGTTCGCTGGCTTTTGGCGGCAACAGCCGTCGCGAGCATTTCCCCAGCAAGGAGGCCTGTATGGACTTCATCAACGACATCGACGGTCCGGAGACGTGTAATACCAACAACATGCTGAAGCTGACCGAGGATATGCACCGCCGCAATCCCGAAGCCCGCTATGCCGACTACTATGAGTTAGCGACGTTCAACCACATCCTCTCGTCGCAGCATCCCGAGCATGGCGGCTATGTGTATTTCACCCCAGCCCGTCCGCGCCACTACCGCAACTACTCGGCACCCAACGAGGCCATGTGGTGCTGTGTGGGTACAGGCATGGAGAACCACGGAAAGTACGGTCAGTTCATCTATACCCACGTGGGCGATGCCCTCTATGTGAACCTCTTCGTTAGTTCTGAGCTGAACTGGCGCGAGAAGGGTCTTACCCTGCGGCAAGAGACGGCATTCCCATACGGTGAGACGAGCCGTATTACCATCGCTAATGGCAAAGGCGAATTCCCGTTATTGGTGCGCTATCCCGGTTGGGTGAAGCCAGGTCAGTTCGAGGTGAGGGTCAATGGCCAGCCTGTCAACATCATCAGTGGTCCCTCCAGCTACGTCACCATTGACCGCCGATGGAAGAAGGGCGACGTTGTCGAAGTGTCCTTCCCCATGCACAACAGCATCAAATACCTGCCTAACGTGCCACAGTATATTGCCCTGATGCACGGTCCCATCCTGTTGGGTATGAAGACTGGTACGGAGGACTTGGCACATCTTGTTGCCGACGACAGTCGCTTCGGACAGTATGCCAGCGGTAAGAAGCTGCCTATCAACGAGGCACCTATCCTCATCAACAATACTATTGCGGATATTGCCAACCAGTTGACACCGATTGCCGGGAAGCCCCTGCACTTTACGCTGAGCACAAAGATGGAGAACGGGATTCATCATGAAATACAGCCTTTCTTCGAAATCCACGACAGCCGTTACATGATTTACTGGCTCGCCCTTTCGGAGGACAGCTATAAGAGCTATCTCGACGGTCTCGCCAAGGCTGAGCAGGAACGGCAGGAACTGGAGGCCCGTACCATCGACAAGGTACAGCCCGGTGAGCAGCAGCCTGAGACCGATCATAAGATGGAGACCGACCGGTCGAACACAGGCAATACCAACGACGTGTTCTGGCGTGATGCCCGTGACGGTCATTACTTCAGCTATCTGATGCAGACGGCCGGCCGCACAGACCTCAGCCTGCGTCTGAAGTTCTGGGGTGTAGGTGAGTGGAAGACCCATGAGTTCGACATCTTCGTCGATGACCAACTCCTTACCAGTGTCAATAATACCGGTAAGTACCGCATCTCCGAGTTTAAGTACGAGACTTTCGACATTCCCGCCGAACTGCTGCAGGGCAAGACACAAGTTCGTGTGAAGTTTGTGGCAAAGCCCGGCAAGCAGATAGGCGAAATCTATGGTGTCCGTCTCGTCAAGAAGCAGGCATTATAACCTTTAGCCCACAACTTGTTCAGAAGACCATGCTATTTATTTGGTAATGGTCAGAACGACAATACTCTTGGCCGGCATCTTGACGGAAAGAGTATTGTTTTTCAGTTTGGCATCCTTGAATGCTGTCGGGGCAACGACGGCGGGATGCTGGAAGTCGTTATAGTCGGCTACGTTCTTTGAGGTGAGGATGCGGCCGCTGACAGTCTTGGCCTTAAAGCCTTCGATGTTGAAGTCGATGTCCTGTTCCTTGTCGAGACTGACATTGGTGATAGCCAGCACCATGTTGCCGTCCTTCGTCTTGGCAGCTGAGGCAGAGAGTAGGGGACAGGGGCGGTAACCGGCATCCTTGGCGCCCTCCTTCTCCTTGAAATAGGCCTTGCTCACCTGGATGGTCATGGTTGGTAAGTCGACGGGCAGATAGGTGGCTTCCTGGAACGGGGTATACATCTCGAACACGTGGTAGGTCGGTGTCAGCACCATGTGGCCCGTTCCCTCCTGGTCGGTGAGGATCATCGACTGAAGGACATTGACTATCTGGGCGATGTTCGCCATTTTTACACGGTCGGTGTACTTGTGGAACACGTTCAGTGAGAGGGATGCCACGAAGGCATCGCGCAGGGCGTTCTGCTGATAGAGATGTCCGGCAATGGTGCCAGGCTCCTCGTCCCACCACGTGCCCCATTCATCCACCAGCAGGCCGATGGTGTTCTTCGGGTCTTTCTCGTCCATGATGGCTTTGTGCTTCTTGATGACCTCCTCAATCTCCAAGCATTTGCCTAATGCCCAGTAGTACTGGTCGTTGTCGAAGTTGGTTGCCGACCCCTTGGGACCGTCCCATCCGGAGCAGGTGTAGTAGTGGAGGCTGACACCCTGCATGCGGTTGCCGATGCGGTCCATCAGCACCTCCGTCCAGTTGTAGTCATAGTCAGAGGCACCGCTGCCGATGCGGTAGAGCTTGTTGCCCGTGTAGTCGCGCAGATAGGTGTTGAACTTGCGGAACTCGTCAGAGTAGTATTCCGGTGTCATGTTGCCGCCGCAGCCCCATGCCTCGTTGCCAATGCCGAAGTACTTCACGTGCCAGGCTTTTTCGCGGCCGTTCTGACGGCGCAGACGCGCCATCGGCGTGTCACCGTCAGAGGTCATGTACTCCACCCACTGTGCCATTTCCTTCACCGTGCCGGAGCCGACGTTACCGCTGATGTAAGGCTCGCAGTCGAGCATCTCGCAAAGGTTCAGGAACTCGTGTGTGCCAAACGAGTTGTCCTCGATGGTGCCGCCCCAGTTGTTGTTGCGCAGCGAGGGACGCTGGCTCTTCGGACCGATGCCGTCCATCCAGTGATAGTCGTCTGCAAAGCAGCCGCCAGGCCAGCGCAGGACGGGAACCTTCAGGGCCTTCAGGGCCTCGAAGACATCCTTGCGGTAACCTTGGATGTTGGGAATCGGTGACTGCTCACCCACCCAGAGACCGCCGTAGATGCAAGAGCCTAAGTGTTCGGAGAACTGTCCGTAAATCTCTCTGTTGATTTTGGCTCCTTCCTGGTCGGCATGTATCGTTGCCTTCACATTGTCGGCTGCCATGCCAGACAGTGAACAGGTGGCGATAGCCAGTGATAACAATACTTTCTTCATACGGCTTACCTGTTTTTTATTTGTTAGCGACTGCAGCCTGTTCGATAGGCAGGCACTTCTTATAGTTCTCAATATAGCGCTCGAAGCCTGCCACGTCCTCGGCAGTAGGTGCGATAGAGACGCCTGTGTTGCCTGCGAAGACAACGTCCTCCAGATAGTCGGCCAGGTTCTTGCCGTTCTTGTTAATCAGGTATCCGGCCAGCAGGGCAATACCCCATGCACCACCTTCGCCAGCAGTCTCCATCACCGAGATGGGCGAGTTCAGGGCTGCCGCCAGCATGCGCTGACCCACACCGGCGGTCTTGAAGTAACCGCCGTGACCCGTGATGCGGTCCACCTTGATCTTCTCGTCCTTGAACAGGATGTCGTTGCCGATCTTCAGCACACCGATGGCACCGTAGAGGTTAGCGCGCATGAAATTGGCCAAGTTGAACTTGTCGTTGGCCGAGCGAACGAAGAGGGGACGACCGTCAGCCAGACCGGTGACAGGCTCACCGCTCACATAGTTGTAGGCCATCAGACCGCCGCAGTCGGTATCACCCTCGAGGGCTTTGTTAAACAGCTTGCCGTAGAGCTCGTTCATGTCGACGGGCACGCCTAAAAGCTGCTGATATTCCTTGAACAGGCCCACCCAGGCGTTGATGTCGCTGGTACAGTTGTTGCAGTGTACCATAGCCACCAGGCTTCCGTCAGGTGTGGTCACCATGTCGATCATCTCGTAGGGCTTGCTGAGGGGCTTCTCCAGCACAATCATCGAGAACGAAGAGGTTCCGGCTGAGACGTTACCCGTGCGCTGCTTCACAGCGTTGGTGGCTACCATACCCGTGCCAGCGTCGCCCTCGGGAGGACATACGGGACAGCCGGACTTCAGGTTGCCGCTGACGTCGAGCTTCTTGGCACCCTCGGCGGTCAGCACGCCAGCGTTCTCGCCAGCGTTGAGGCTCTTGGGCAGGATGTCGAGTAGTCTAAAGGCGTAACCTTTAGACGCGAGGATCTTGTCGAACTTCTCCACCATCGTGGCATCGTAGGTCTTGGTGGCGGGGTCAACGGGAATCATACCCGAGGCATCGCCAACGCCTAATACGAACTCACCCGTCAGCTGCCAGTGTACATAGCCGGCGAGGGTGGTGAGGTACTTGATGTCCTTCACATGCTCGTCGTTATTGAGGATGCACTGGTACAGGTGGCTGATGCTCCATCGCAGGGGGATGTTATAGTTGAACAGCTCTGAGAGCTCGGCGGCAGCCTTGCCCGTGTTGGTGTTACGCCATGTGCGGAAGGGTACCAGGATCTCCTGTTGGGCATTAAATGCCATATAGCCGTGCATCATGGCCGAGAAACCGATGGCAGCCAGCGACTCTATCTCGCAGTCGTACTGCTTCTTTACATCCTGACGCAGGTCGGCATAGCAGTCCTGCAGACCTTTCCAGATGATGTCAATGCTATAGGTCCAGAGTCCGTCGACGAGCTGGTTTTCCCACTCGAACGAGCCTTGAGCGATGGGTTTGTTGTCCTGGTCGATGAGTACGGCCTTGATACGGGTGGAACCGAATTCGATTCCCAAGATGGCTTTTCCAGCCTCGATGGTTTGCTTTGCGGTCATAATACTTAATGTTTAGTTGAGGAAATATGAATGCAAAAGTAGCTTTTTTTTTGCAAATAGCCAAACATTTTATTAATTATTCGTATCTTTGCACGAGAAACCGGGAAGTTCCACAAAATAATCAAGATTACGGTTATGGATTTGATTCATATTATTGCAGTCGTTGTGCTGGTGATCATAGGTGTGGCCATCTATATGAACAAACGGAAAGGATAAACGCCTTCAGGTTGGCGTGGCCAGCCTGAAGACGTTTACGTTCATACCTTTGTTCAAAGGTTGTCCTGCAGCAGGAAGCGCTCAGCTTCGATGGCTGCCTGACATCCTGTCCCTGCTGCTGTGACGGCCTGCCGATAGACGGGATCGGCACAGTCGCCTGCCACGAAGATGCCTGGCAGTTTGGTGCGTGGCGTGCCGTCCAGCTTCTTGAGATATCCTGCCTCGTCCGTATCCAGCCATTCACGGAAGATGTCGGTGTTGGGCTTGTGGCCGATGGCGAGGAAGAATCCGTCAATCTGTATGTCTACCAACTGTTCGTCGGGTTCTCCCTTGCGCTTCACCAAGCGGGCACCTTCCACGCCGTTGGTGCCGAAGAGTCCGATGGTGTTGTGCTCGAAGAGAATCTCGATGTTCTCCTGTGCCATGACGCGCTGCTGCATGACCTTCGAGGCCCGCAGGAACGGTTTGCGCACAATGAGGTAAACCTTCTTGGCCAGTCCTGACAGGTAGAGGGCATCTTCGCAGGCTGTGTCGCCGCCGCCGACTACGGCCACTGTCTTCTTGCGGTAGAAGAAACCGTCGCAGGTGGCACATGCCGACACACCCTGTCCGTTGTACTTGCGTTCGTCGTCGAGTCCAAGGTATTTTGCCGAGGCTCCTGTGGCAATGATGACGGTGTCGGCCTCTATCTCCGTGCCGTCTTCTGCCCAGAGTCGATAGGGGCGGGCAGAGAAGTCAACCTTGGTGATGCTGCCGTCGCGGATGTCAGTGCCGAAGCGCTCAGCCTGCTCGCGCAGCTCCATCATCATCTGGTTGCCGTCCACACCTTGCGGATAGCCAGGGAAGTTCTCCACCTCAGTAGTCTGTGTCAGCTGGCCTCCAGGTTGTAAACCGCTGTATTCCACTGGGTTGAGGTTTGCCCTTGAAGCATAGATGGCTGCGGTGTATCCGGCAGGCCCGCTGCCAATGATTAGGCATTTTGTCTTCATGATAGTCTGTTTACTTCAGCAGTTCTTCTATCTGCTTCTCGATGTTCTCTATCTTCTCTGTCGGTTCGAAGCGGGCCACCACCTGTCCCTTCTTGTTGACAAGGAATTTGGTGAAGTTCCACTTGATGTCAGGCTTCTTCTGATAGTCGGCGTCAATCTTGGTCAGCATATCGTCGAGGATGTGTGCTATGGGGTGTTCCATGTCCCATCCTGCGAATCCCTTCTGTTCCTGCAGGAATTTATACAGTGGGTCGGCATCGTCGCCAACGACTTTGATTTTCTTGAATCTTGGAAATTCCGTTCCGAAGTTGAGCTTGCAGAACTCATGGATAGACTCGTCTGTACCCGGTGCCTGCTGGCCAAACTGGTTGCAGGGGAAGTCGAGGATCTCAAATCCCTGGCTGTGATACTTCTCGTAGAGTTTCTCCAACTCTTCGTACTGTGGCGTAAATCCGCACTTGGTGGCGGTGTTGACAATCAGCAATACTTCGTTTGCATACTCCTTGAGTGATACGTCCTTTCCTTTTCTGTCCTTGACAGAGAAATCATAAATGGTTTTCATTTGTTTGAATTATTTGTGTTAGAAGTTGAATTCTTCGGCGAAGATACGACTTTTTCCCGTCATGACCAAACGATTTACATTTTTTTAGTTGTACCAGGTCCATTCTTTCTGCATTTGTGCGTATGAAATGCCCTCCACTGCGTTCTCTGTGTCATCGGGCAGGTTGCAGAAGAAGTCGATGCCGGTATTGCTCTGTAGGGTCTTGATGTTGACGGCATAGTCCTTGAGCGAGAGCGACGAATAGCTGTCCTGTGGAATCCAGAAGCCGGTGGCTTTGTAGTTCGATCCTTTCTTGCCTAATATGGCCATGAAGAAATAACGTGGTACAGGAATCCTGTTGTTGCCGCTGCCCAGATACTTGATGATGTGGGAACTGCTGTCGATGGTGCCGCCCTTGCAGATGAAGAGCGTGTCGAACTGAGCGACCCAGGTACGCACCTGACTCTCCATGTCAGCCCAGATGCCAGCGTTGAACTTGTTGTACTGCGGCTGCATGTTGGTGATGAAGAACGTCTGGTAGTTGCACTCCGTAGCCCTCTGGCGGTCGGCTGACGGGCAGATGTGGCCGTGGTCGAAACCAGAACCTTTAAACGGGTCCATGGTCAGACGATACTCCTCAGGCAGGTCGGGGTCGTTGGGATACTGGCATTCCGGTGACAGTGTGCCGTCGTTTGGTGCGTAGTATCGTGCGACGTTATAGGATGAGTGGTAGTTGATGCTGCTGTACAGCTGGTAGCAGCTCCACCGCTGTGAGTGTATCTCAGGGTCCCACTCCACACAGTAGTTGACGCCTTCCTGTTGGGTGTTCTTGTTCAGCACGGCGCGGTGCACCACGACGACGCTCGTGCCTCCCTTCAGCTTGGGAAACTCTAACAGCGACTGGGCTTCGGCGGGTCCAGTCGTGTTCTTGTTCAGGTTCACCGTGGCGTTTCCTCCGCCCGACGGTGTCGTGTTGCGCTCTATGATGATGTCTTCTTCCTTACTACAGGCTGCCAGGATGAGCAGTCCGAACAGCAGGATGACGAGCTTTGGGGCTTTCATAGTTTTTGTGTATGTTAGGTTGGTAGTTTTCTTGATCAGTAGATTTGTCTTTAGCTGATAAGGGCGCGGCCATAGGTATATGCAACTACCTAAGGACGCGCCTTCATTGTCTTGTTCTGGCTTGAAATATCTTATTTCTTCGCAGCCCTACCGTAGCGGCTCATGAACTTGTCGACGCGACCTGCGGTGTCGACGAGCTTGCTCTTACCGGTATAGAACGGGTGAGAAGTGCTCGAAATTTCAATCTTTACCACTGGGTAAGTTTCGCCTTCGAATTCTACGGTGTCATTAGTCTTTGCGGTAGAACGCGAAAGGAACATATCACCGTTGGACATGTCCTTGAACACGACGGGGCGATAGTTGTCTGGATGAATACCTTTTTTCATTTTCTTTGTTAATTATTATTCGTTATTTGTCTATTGTGCATAAAAGCGGGTGCAAAGGTACGAAATATTTCTGAACCCACCAAATTATTCCGTTACTTTTTAATTCACAACCACCTTTTTGCTGCTGCCGTCGGCCTTCTTGATGATGTAGAGACCCTTGGGCAGGGTGTGCATGTGCTGGAGGAGGTCAGTCTCGCTGACATTCTTGCCACTCTTCCACACCACTTTTCCGTCCAGTCTGCAGATTGTGTAGTGACTGTCCGTTGTCGGTTGTCCATTGTCTATTCTGCCGATGTCAGTTGGCAGTGTGTCGTCGTTGATCTGTATGGCGTAGCTATAGCTCAGCTGTGACCATGACGTTGTGGAGGATGTTTCATAATAGAATAGGAACGCGTAGTAGGTCACGTCTTTCTTGAGCCCGTCAAGTGTGAACGAGTAGGTCATGTCGCTGTAGGGTGCGAAGTTCTGGGTGTTTAAGCTCCTTGGCTGCTGTATCACGTAGCTGCCGTCTTGAATGATATAGGTATAGACGCCGATGTAGCGGTTATAGGTGTTGTAGGACTCGTTATGCAGGAAAGCGTCGAGCCTCACCTGGCTTTCCGAGAGGTAGGTTACCTTTGCGCTGGCATATTCCGACAGTACGAACTTGTGGCGGTTGGCCATGTTGAACGTGTACGGGTCGCATAACTGCTGCCAGTCGTCGCTCTGGGTCTGGTGGAAGTATAGGCAGATGTAGTAGTCGGTGTCGTCCTTCAGTCCCGACAGGTGGAACAGGTACTCCTCTTCCTCGTCAGCCGACAGGTTGATGCTGACGATGTCCCTCGGCTCCTGCAACACGTATTCGTTGTCCTGTAGGATATAGACGAATGCACCCACCGTGCTCTTGTAGTCCAGATAACTGGCGTTGCGTAGCTTTACCTTCAGGGTGGCCTCGGTATTTGAGACGAAGCGGATGGTGTCTTCCCGTGCCGTTAGGAAGTAGTTAGTGTAGTCCTTCAGGTCGTTGACAAAGCGGAAGCTCATCGTGCCGTCATTGTTTTGTGTGATTTCCGTGACGGGCTTGCTCAGCAGCTTTGTGTTGTCGATGTTCTTATGGAAGAGCGTGGCTGCCGGCACCGACGTGTTCGTCAGGCTGTTGTTCGAGCCACAGGGATAGAGGTCACCCTGCATGTCGGCCACCCACTGGCTGTAAGTTGAACCCAATGCCGGATTGTTGTCAGCCAACACCAGACCTAACCGCTCATGGTCGTTGCCCCCTTCGGTCCTGTTCACAAAGTTGGTGGTGAACAGATTCTTGTCGTAGTCCACATGCATGACCATCATACCCTTACCGTAGAGTGCACCGTCCCATCCTGTCTTCTGGCGGTTCTCTAACAGGAAGAACTCATTCTTCCAGCCGTCGTTGGGAATCAAATAGAAGTTGCCACCTTCGCTCATCGGCTTTATGTTGTCGATGTAGGCATCGTCTTTCAGCACTACGGGTGACTGCCACAAGCAGTACATCTTGTCGTAGGCCGTATAGCCAGAGGGTGTGTAGCCGTTGTCTAAGTGTACGCCCATGCCCATCAGGTCCCAGTAGTTGGTGCCGTAGTTGCCCGTCTTCTGGTCATAGGTATCGGGCAGTCCGAAGCAGTGTGACAGTTCGTGGCAGATAGTGCCCACACCGTTCTGTGTCGCCTGGCCGTTGATGCTACGCAGCTCAGAGGCACAGGCATAGAACTTCAGGTAGACGTTGTCCTTGGTGACGCCCACTGAGCTCTTGTGTGCCCAGATGTTGTCGGTGGTACCGCCGGCAGCTTCGTCCAGACCGGCATAGATGATGAGAATCTCCTCCACCGTGTTCGGGTCATCCCATGTGTAGAGCGAGAAGTCCACCTCCTTGTTGGCCATGTTCACCAGCTCTGTCACCAGTTCGTCCATGTGCTCGTTCAAGGCATTGTCGGTATGCTTGCCGTAATAGGCACAGTTCTTCGATGCCTTGAAGGGTCCTACCACGTCGAAGTCCAGCTCTAACTGGTCGTTGCTCTGTGCCAGGAAGTAGTCCTTCACGCTTCCCTTGAAGCGTCCCTCCTTATAGTCCCTCGTGTTGAACACCTCGTTGAGGATTTCGCGGGCATTGTCTGACTGGAATGTCAGGTCCTGGAACTCCACCAGCAGCACGAGAATCTTCTTTCTTCCTTTCAGGTGTTGCAGTGTGCAGGGGAACCCCAAGTCCGACACCCCGTCCTGCCAGTCCTTCGCGCGAGCCGCCGCCCTTCTGACCTTCGCCTTGCTCACGATGCTCGCAGGCTCCACTCTGACGAACACACCCCGCTCGTCAGCCTTTTCCACATAGCATCCGCTGTTGTCCAAGGCCTGCCAATAGCTGCCGTATTCGTCGCCGACCAGCCGGCACAGTTTCTCTTCACCCTGTGCCGTCACTATCACCCTGCGTATGGAAGGGTCGGCAGGTACCCCCCATACACTGCAAGCTGCCAACAGCAGGCACATCAAAATCTTGATTCGTTTCATTGACTCTTTATTAATTATCCTATAGCTGTGCAAAGTTAATTAATTTGTGAACATCCTCCAAATTTTTACCCCTTTTTTTGCAAATAACAAGGAAATCCCCCTGAGACTCGCTTTCAGGGGCACTACCGCCAGCACTGCCTGT
>Ga0310786_10006437_pt1 | contig 15601 bp, 3 predicted proteins | sample AusTroGonzalo_MG_FD_203881 | JGI IMG/M metagenome (GOLD analysis project Ga0310786, IMG submission 203881) | Bovine rumen microbial communities from tropical cattle in Woodstock, Queensland, Australia - Gonzalo_03 (v2) (version 2) | ecosystem: Host-associated > Mammals > Digestive system >... | reverse complement strand
TGGTTGCGACGGCGTTTGCGCTTGGCAGCTGCTTCCGAAGCCGGAGCGTCCCCGCGCGGGCGGTGGAGGAGCTTGGCTTCGCGACGCACGGATGGAGGCTTGCAAAGGAGGCCGCGGCATGAGACGATGCACAAGAGCACTGCAAAAAGCATGCGGGGACAGACCCCGCGAAACCCTTGAAAATAGTGCCTTTTGCGGGGCCTGTCCCCGAGGGAGTCAGGCTAAGCAATCGGCGCGTTCTAATGAAAGGGCAATTCGGAATCGTGGGGACAGACCCCGCGAATCTAATGAGTACACCCCGAGTGGAAGTGTTATAACCGCTGATAATCAGCGGCCAGGCCGCAAAGAGAGATCGTAACGGTGGGTTAACACCGTGTGTCTGAATTATGGTATAATGCCCGCCATGATGAGGAAAATACTTTTTTCAATTGTGTTTGTTGTGGTGCTTGCGACGGCCGTCGCATGGCTTTGGCTGTTCTACCGCGACGGCGGCGTGACCCACCGCGACTTGGCGGGCCTTATAACCGCCGAAGGCGCGGCGACGCGCGCGAGGATGGACGAGAGGTGCGACGCGCTGGACGTCAAGCTCGACAGGATAGAGTCAAAGCTCGACAGGCTTATCCAGCTTGCGACGCCGCGTCTTCCAGACGGCATGAAGGCCGCAGAATGACATAACGTGCACAATACAACCAAGGAGAAGGTATTGCCATGATAGTCCCTACGTTGGTTCTCGCGTCAATTGAGCTCGTCGCCCCTGCCAGGGATGCCGTCATGAAGCTCGTTCCGGACTGCCAGCGCACCGTCATCACCAACGAGACGATGTCGGCGCGCGAGGCCGTCCTAAGGGCGGACAGGCACGGCGACAAGAAGCTGAGGCATTCCGACGGCTGGCGCAGGCCCAGCCCCGTCGTGTTCAAGTGGCGTGCGACCGACGGCGAGGGCGGCCCGTGGGAGCTGGTCGTATCGAAAAACCCCGACCTCTCCAATGCGAGGGTCTTTCTCTTCCGTGGGGCGAAGGCCGACAAGGCGACCGGGCGCGTCGAGGAGAAGGGCGCCGGCGGGGACGTCAGCCGCGAGGAGAGGACGCTCAACCTCGAGATCGCCACGCGATACTACTGGCGCGTCGCGAGCAACATAACGTGCGGGCGTTTCTCTCACGGCCGCAAGTGCAGTTGCAAGGAAAAGCGAGCGTCCGTTCTGAGCGAAATCGGGACTTTCACGACCGAGGACCTCGCGCCCAGGTGGATTGCCATCGACGGCAACGTCGGCAACTTCCGCGACCTCGGCGGGCGAATCGGGTGCGACGGCCGCCGCGTGCGCCAGGGCATGGTCTATCGCTCGCAGGGCCTCAACAACAACAGCGTCGACGGGATTCTAAAGGGGAAGAACCGGCTGACGGTGTCTGACGTGGAATACCTGACGGGCACGCTTGGGATACGCACCGACCTCGACTTGCGTACGGCCTGCGAGACTGCTGGCATGAACGGCGTTTCACCGCTTGGGGCGTCGGTCGCCTTCATCCACCATTCGTCGCCGTCCTACAAGGGCGTTTTCGACGATTCCGGGAAGAGCGTCATGGCGAAGAACTTCCGAGTGTTCTGCGACGAGAGGAACTACCCCATCCTGTTTCACTGCATCGGCGGGGCGGACCGCACGGGTGCGCTCGGCTACGTGCTGAACGGAGTCCTGGGCGTGTCGAGGCAGGAGCTTGAGACCGACTGGGAGTCGACGTTTTACCCGAACATACCAGGCGCCAGGGAAAAGGAGGACGGCGATCACGTATGGAACAGCGAATGGCACTTCAACGAGGGTTTTGGCAAGTATGGCGGCAAGGACGCAACGTGGAACGAGCGCATCGAGCTCTATCTCCTTGACTGCGGCATAACTCGCGAGGAGATCGAGAAGTTCCGCTCGATCATGCTCGAGCCAAAGTGCACGATATTATGATGAATCGCGCAGGCGACAGGCCGCGCAAATCTACATTGCAATTTGCGCCGTCCAAATGATATAATTCACCTTATATTAAAAGGAATCAAAATGAAATACAACTTGCTTAGCCGCATTGCGTCGGCTCGTTCGTTCATTTTTGCGATGGCCTCGTTCGCCTCGCTGGCGCTCTCGGCCTTCGACACGCCGTACCTGACGTTCAGAAGCGCGACATCGTTCTCGATAAGCGCCACGAAACGGTGGGACGGTACAATCCAGAAAGCAACGAGCAATCCGGCGAATGAGGCATCTTGGTCGGAATGGACCGGCTCTTTGATCACAGCTGTCGAGACCGATGGTCAGTATTATATCTATCTGCGCGGCTCAAACAACACGATCATAAATGGCAGCAATTATACCGGATGGTCGCTTTCGGGCTCTAACGTTTACTGCGAGGGAGACATAGAGACGTTGCGCGGATATGACGGTAACGTGCCGGCAATGGGAGACTCCTGCTATCAATATCTGTTCTATGGTTGTACAGCACTCAAGTCGATACCTACGCTTTCTGCGGCAACGGCTACGGAATACTGCTATTACACCATGTTCGGAGGATGCACAGGTCTGGAGGTAAATACGACTGGCCCTGGTGTCGAATGGACAATTCCGTCATCGGTCGGTCGTGGCGTGGGAATCTGGAATTATGATGTGTTCAAGGGAACGTCGGGTTCTTTTACCGGCAATCCTGTCGCTGGGACGACGTATTACGTTGCAAGCGCACTTCCATTCGGAGAGATGTATCAAGTTGGCGGCAGCGGAACTCTTGACATTGCGTATGAGGGGCTTTCGTACAACGTCGATCTTACGTCAACGATAAAGAATGGTGCAACGCCGTATACGTTCTCATTTGCCGGCGGAACGCCGCCGCCGGGGTTGCAAGTCTCCGGTTCGACGCTTTCCGGTACGCCTACAGCGGCAGGAAGCTATAATTTCACACTTTCCGTGACGGACAGTGAAAGCCACACGTTGGCTTCGGCCGCCTACTCTTTGCGCGTCGCTCAGCCGCAATTTGTCCCAACGTCTTACATCGGCGGAAACACGAACTGCATCAGGATGACAACGGATATGACAACGCTCAATCAGGAGTGGTATGTTGTCGATAGCACATTGAATTTCGGCACGGGCGGTATCAAGGTTTCCGGCAACGTGAACATCGTACTTGCCGATGGTGCGTCGCTGACGGTGCAGGGGGCCTCCAAGAAGGCGGGCATCAACGTTGCGTACGGTAATTCACTCACCATCTATGCGCAGTCGTTGGGAGAGACGGCTGGATCGCTGACGGCCTCCGGCTATGCAAGTGATGGCTTTAACTATGGTGGTGCTGGCATTGGCGGCAATGATAGCGAGAACTGCGGCACGATTACGATCAACGGAGGCATTATCACCGCTACCGGTGCACAATACACAAGTGCGGCTATCGGCGGTGGCATGAACGGCAATGGCGGCACCGTGACGATCAACGGCGGCACTGTGACGGCAACGGGAGGTTCCTGGTATGGTGCCGGCATTGGTGGCGGCAAAAGCGGCAACGGCGGCGCGGTGACAATCAACGGCGGAACGGTCACGGCGATAGGCGGTTCTTCAAACGCGGGTAGAGAATCAGGATCGAACGGTATTGGCAAGGGATATGGTTACGGTTTTACCGCTGGCACTCTGACTGTTGCCGAGACCATATCCGTCAAGGCGGGCGACAGCGAAAATCCGACAACAGAGTTGACCCGCGATGCCGTGACGGGGGCAATCACCATCGGCACGCAACGGTATTTTACGGCTGAATCCACCGGCCCTGTGCCGCTGGCGCAGACGACGAGCCAGTTTGCGGCGTACACCCGCGAATCCAAGAACTGGAATCTTGCCGAGACGGTTTCGGGCGGCACCACGCCATACACGTTCGCTCTCGCTTCGGGTTCTTCGCTGCCGAGTGGTCTTAACCTTTCTGGCGCGAACAACGCGACGCTTTCCGGCTCGGTGGCAACCCCCGACACCTACAACTTCACGCTGACCGTGACGGACGCGGCTTCGCCCGATCCGCAGGTGCAGAATTTCGCGTACACGCTTGTCGTTTCCGCGCCCGCCGCGCTTTCGGCGCAGTCCGATCTCGGCGAGATCAAGCAGGGAAAGGCCGCAAATTTCAATCTTTCCTCAACAATCACCGGCGGCGTTCCTGTGATGGACAATGGTTCGCCAGTGTACACGTTTGCTCCTGTTGACATCAAGACCGGTTTTGCTCTGAACAATGGAGTCCTTTCGGTTGCGTCCAGTGTCGCAGCAGGTGAATACACGAACGTGGTCAGCGTGACGGACAGCCTTGGCACGACATTGCCTTCGGTCTCCTACACGCTCACGGTCGTGGAGGCGGCCGGCTACATAGCCGATGATCCGGAAGAGCCCGAGAGCGGCGTGTCGGTTGATTGCCTTACCGAGGACGGCGTGGTAAGGAAGAGGATGTGCAACACGGTCACCAGCTCCGCTTCCGCCGTCGTGTGGGAGGATAGCTGGTACTACGTGACCGGCAACGTCTCATTGAGCGCCGGCGCGACGGTCAACGGCAAGGTGAGCCTCGTCCTCGCCGACGGCGCGACGCTTACGGTATCGGCCGCGCGCAACACCGCCGGCATAACCGTTGCGGCGGGCAACACGCTTACGATCTACGCCCAGAGCGCGGGCGCAAGCGTCGGCAAGCTGATTGCGACCGGCGGTGACAGCGCTGCCGGCATCGGCGGCGGCAACCGGACGACCTGCGGCAAGGTTAACATCTACGGCGGCGAAATCACGGCCACGGGCACTGGTTTTGGTGCCGGTATCGGCGGCGGCGGCAGCGGCAACGGCGGCACCGTGACGGTCAACGGCGGCAAGGTCGTTGCGAGCGGCGGCAACCAACTTGCGCCCGGCATCGGTACGGTGAATGGTGACAGCCATGGAACGCTTACGGTCGCCGAGGACGTGATCGTGAAGGCCGGCTCAAGCGCAAACCCGACGGACGAGCTCAACCCTGTCGCCCCCGGCGGCAATCAGTACTTCGTGGTCGAGAAGTACGTGCTGCAGCCGCTCGTCCAGACGGGCAACACGCTTGTGGCGTACCTCAACGAGGCGACGGATCTTACGACCCTGCTCGCTGGTACGGTCAGCGGCGGCGAAACGCCCTACAGCTTCGCGTTCAAGTCCGGCACGCTGCCGGGCGGCATCTCCAGCGCGACGCTGACGGGTACGCCCACGGCGGAGGGTGGTCCGTACGCGTTCACCGTGACGGTGACGGACGATGCCGCGCAGGAGGAGGACTTCACCTACTCCATAACGGTAGTCGAGAGAATCGAGGGCAAGGAGCAGGTTACATTCCCGGGCGAGGACGGAAATCCCCGCACCGAGTGGTGCACGCCCATCACATCTGAGGTGGAGGGCAAGTACACTGTGCTTGGGTCCGGATGGTACGTCGTCTCTGAAAACGTCATGCTCACCAAGCATTCGCTTGTTGTGGATGGCGACGTCAAGCTTGTCCTCGGTTCAGGCAAGACGCTGACGGTTTCGGGCATTGGCAACTATGTTGGGGAGCGGCTTGCGGGGCTCTGTGTGACGAACGACAACGTGCTCTCAATCTACGGCACGGGTTCGCTGGTGGCGAGCGGTACGTACTGGACGCCCGGCATCGGCGGCGACGGGTACGGCGCCGCTTGTGGCACGGTGAAGATCTATGGCGGCAACATCACGTCGACCGGAAACGATAATGCCGCCGGCATCGGTGGTGGTAGCGACGGTTCTGGCGGAACCGTTGAGATCTACGGCGGCACGGTGACGGCGACAGGCGGTAGCAGCGGTGCCGGTATCGGTGGCGGTAGCGACGGTGCTGGCGGAACCATTGATATCTACGGCGGTACGGTGACCGCGACAGGAGGAGATTATGCCGCCGGCATCGGCGGCGGCAGCGGTGCCGATGGCGGCACGGTGACGATTCACGGCGGCACGATCACGGCGACCGGCGGCCAGATGGGCGGTTCCGGCATCGGCGGCGGCAACAACGGAGATGGAGCCAATGTGACGATCTACGGCGGCACGGTGACGGCGACGGGCAATGACTCATACAAGCCAACCGGCATCGGTGGCAGCTACTATGCGTCTAGTGATGGAACGCTGACGACGACGCCGAACGTCACGGTTAAGGCGGGCAACAGCCCCAGTCCGACGGAGGTGCTGGTGCGCAATGCCTCGACGGGCGAGATCACGTTGCAGCGCTTTAAGTACTACACGGTGGAATCGGAGACCGTTTCCGGGCTTCAGCTCATCTCCAGTGCACTTTCGGCCTACGCTGGAAAGACGCCGACCTGGAATCTCGCATCGACGATCTCCGGCGGTACGCCTCCCTACAGTTTTGCGCTGAGCGAAAGTTCTTCGCTTCCCAGCGGACTCTCCGTGTCGTCGGCCGGCGTTCCCTCCGGTTCGGCGGGCGCGGGCACGTACAACTTCACGTTCAACGTGACGGATTCCGCCGGTGCGGAGCCGCTCGCGGCGAGCTATACGCTCACGGTCAATCCGTTCACCGCGCTCGCTGCGGTGTCCGGCGCGGGTACGCTTGGTACGGTGGCGAAAAACGGAAGTGTGAACATCGACTTCTCGGCCAAGGTGAGCGGCGGCGTGCAGCCCTACTCCTTTGCGGTGGCGTCTGGTTCGGATCTGCCCAACGGGCTTTCGCTCAATGCAGCGACAGGTGCGCTTACCGGCGCCCCCACGGCGGTTGGCGAGTATGCGTTCACGATCACCGTGACGGATTCCGACTCGCCGGCGGACAGCGTGAACATCGCCTGCACGCTTTCCGTCAAGGAGAGGTACACGATCACATACTACGAGAGCGACGGTAGGACCAAGGTGTCCGGCACCATGCCGATCTTTTACTTCGGCGGCGAAGGGGCAGTGCTTGGATCGCCATTTGCGAAGACGGGCTACATCTTCGCAGGCTGGTACGCCAACCAGGATCTCGAGACCGGCGGCGTGGTGACGGAGATTTCCGCGAGCGACAGCGGGAACAAGGTGTTCTACGCGAAGTGGACTGAGAAGTCGTCCAAGATGCCGGTCTCGTTCATCGGCGCAGACGGCTCCTTGCAGGAGGAGAGTTGCACGGTTATTACGTCCGACATGTCGGAACTCGCCTCCGGCTGGTACGTCGTTCCGGAAAACGTGACGATGGATGGATCCCTGTACATCAACGGCAACGTCAGTATCGTACTTCTTGATAACGTAAACCTTCTCTCGGTCGATAGGCTAAACGACAAGGCCGGCATCTGCGTGACGAATGGCAACTCGCTTACGGTCTATGGCCAGAGCAAGGCGAACACCGGAAGGCTGATCGCTACCGGCACCACCGGCGCGGCCGGCATTGGCGGCGTACGCGGTCAGGACTGTGGCACGGTGACGATCTACGGCGGCACGGTGGAGGCGACAGGCGGCACTGGCGCAGCCGGCATCGGCGGCGGGTACAACGGCAACGGCGGCACCGTTTCGATCTACGGCGGCACTGTGACGGCGACAGGTAAAGGAAGCGACTACATTGATGGCGGCGCGGGCATCGGCGGCGGCGCTTTCGGCATAGGCGGCACGGTTGCGATCTACGGCGGCACGGTGACGGCGACAGGACACTCCAACGGGACCAGCGTATCCCCCGGCATCGGAGGCAAGGGCACATCGTATCATGGTTCGCTGACGGTCGCGGCAGACATCATCGTCAAGGCGGGTGCGAGCGCCAATCCCACGGCGGAGAAGACGCGCAATCTCGAGACGGGCGCGATCACGCTCAATGGCGAGCAATACTACACGGCGGCAAAGGGCGCGGTGCAGTACTCCATCACTTACATGAACGGCGATACGCCTCTGGATCTCGCGCCGGCGACCTATACGTACGGCAAGGGACTGGCTGAACTTCCTGAGCCGGGAACGGCTCCGGCTGGATTCAGCTTCGCGGGTTGGTACACGGACAGCCTCTTCTCGGGCGATCCTGTGACTTCGATCGCCTCTGACGCTTCCGGGGACGTGACGCTTTACGCCAAGTGGGCCGTCAGGACGGAGAAGTACATGTACATCGATGGCTCCGGTTCGCATACAGTGATGTGCACGGCGATCACGAACGGCACGGCGGAACTGTCCACCGGATGGTACATCGTGACGGATTCGCTGACGCTCGGCAATTCCGTGACAATCAATGGTGCGGTCAACCTCGTTCTCAAGGACGGAAAGACGTTGACGGTCAATGGCAGCAACAACACGGCCGGCATCGCGGTGATCGGCGCCAATTCGCTTACGATCTACGGCGAGAGCCTTGGAACGGGCGAGCTTGTCGTCACGGGCGGCGGCAATGGCGCGGGCATCGGCGGCAATACAGCCTTTGGCCAGAGCAGCGCGGCCAACGGCACTTGCGGCGCTGTGACCATCAACGGCGGCATAGTGACGGCGACGGGCGGCAACGGCGGCGCCGGCATCGGCGGCGGCAACGATGGTTCTGGCGGTACTGTTGTGGTCAATGGCGGCACGGTGACTGCGACAGGCGGCGGCGCCGCTGCTTCCGGCATCGGTTACGGCTTGCCTGGGACCCATTACGCCTCACTTACCCACGGCACGCTGTATGTGGACGCAAAACTTTCCGTAAAGGCCGGCAGCAGTCCCAATCCTACGGAGAATGCGATCCGTGACGGACTGAACTATGTGACGCTCTCCCGGCAGCAGTATTTCACGATCACTCCGCCGGCGGTGTACAACATCGCATACTATATCGACGGTGCGCTGGCGAATCTCGCTCCGGCCAAGTACACGGAAGGCGTCGGCGCAACGTTGCCGTCCGGCCTCGAGCGCGATGGCTACGAGTTCGACGGGTGGTACGCCAACAGCGGGTACACGGGTTCGAAGGTGACTCGGGTTCTCGCGAGCGAAACCGGCGACAGGACGTTCTACGCAAAGTGGGACAAGGCGGCGGTTCCGCTCTCCCAGACGACGACTGCGCTTCCGGAGGCGACCATCGACGTTTCCTACAACACTGACTTGAACGACACGGTAACGGGCGGCACCGGGCCTTATACGTTCGCCCTCAAGAGCGGATCGAGCCTGCCCGGAACCCTTGCGCTCACATCGGGCGGATTACTCTCCGGTACGGTGGATGTCGCCGACACATACACGTTCAAGATTGATGTGACGGACGCGGCGTCCACGAGCATTGTGGCCGAATATACGCTTGTGGCAGGTTCCGACCCCGCCGACCCGGCACCGTCCCAGACGGCGTCGGTGCCGTCGCCGGCCTACGCCCGCATGAATGCGCTCTACACGGGCTCCCTCGCTTCGACCGTCAGCGGCGGTGAGGGCCCCTATACGTTCGAGCTTGCTTCCTACTCCTATCTGCCGTCGGGCATTCAACTGGCGAGCGACGGAACCCTTTCGGGCATGGTGACAGGTGGCGGTTCCACGTTCTCCGTGATTGTGACGAACGGCAACGGAAAGAAGGCCAAGTTGACGTACACGCTGGACGTCGCGGGCGTCTCCGCGAGCAGCGAATACGACGAAGGGAAGGAGAGGACCTGGACGTACGTCACGTACGGGGACGGCGCAGGCGGGATTGGCGGCGTTGCGATATACAATGACGACGAATGCGCTCTGGAGTTCGTGATACCTACGACCTATGACGTGGCAATCCCGTCCAAGATCGACGGCGTCGCCGTGAAGTGCATCGGCGACTGGTCGTTCTATGATCGCGCAGAACTCACCGGTCTTGCGATTCCGGACGGCGTGACCTCAATCGGTATTTGCGCGTTCTATGGTTGCGAAAACCTCAAGAGCCTGACGATTCCGGACAGCGTGACGTATATCGGGGAATATGCGTTTGAGGACTGCGCGCTGGACACGGTCTGTGTCGCGCATGGCAAGACCGAATACGTGAGCAACCTCCTCGCGGCGGCGGGCTGCGACCTTACGGGCACGGAGTTCTTCGAGGCGTCCGTCGTGACATTCGACGAGAACTACGGCAGTGGCAGTACGACCACCCGCCAGGTTGTGTACGGTTCGGAGGTTGGAGAGCTTCCGGTGCCCACGCGTCCACGCGCGACGTTCGACGGCTGGTTCACCGAGGCGACGGGCGGGACGCAGGTGGATGAACACGAGGTAATCACTGCGGACGTCACGTTCTACGCCCACTGGACCGTGGACAAGGTCACGGTGACGTTCCTGAAGAACGACGGCAGCGACGACGTGGTGGAGATACGCCAGGTGAATTATGGCGAGGCTGTCGGAACGCTTCCGACGCCGACTCGCGAACACTACGACCTTGCGGGCTGGTACAGGAGCGACTCCGGGTCGGGCGTGCCGTATCAGGCGACTACGGTCATTACTGCAGACATTACATTGTATGCGCACTGGACGACAGCCCAATACACGGTGACGTTCGAGTTCAACGACGGAACCGGCGGCACCCGTACGCGCCGCATCACCCATGGTTCGGCGGTCGGCACGCTTCCCAACGACATTGCGCGCGAGAACTACGAGCTGGTCGGCTGGTTCACGGCGGCGGATGGCGGCGATGAGGTCAGCGCCTCGACCGTCATCACGGGGCCGGTCTCCTTCTACGCGCACTGGACTGAAGATTCGGCCTCTGACTGGCCGGCCGATACTTCGACCGTTGCCGGGCAGACGGCGGCTGAGGCGTTCGACGTGACAGGCGACCTCGCTGGCGTCGATGCGAAGGATCTCGCGGACTGGGCCAAGGCCAATAGCGTCGATTTCGGCAACAAGGGGACGATCATAGCCAATGCGTTCCTGCTGAACTGCGCAAACACCGCCGAGGCGGTTGCAACTGCGACTGCGACGGCGAAGGAGGCGATCAAGATCACCAAGATCGAGATTGTGGACGGTGTGCCAACTCTCACATGTCCTGAGAATTACGGCAACGGACGGGTCGTCATCAAGGGTTCGGTGAGCATTGGAGCTTCCGCCGAATGGCATGACAAGACTACGGGTGACAAGTTCTTCAAGACAGTCCTCGAACTCAAGTAGTAGAACATGAACAGGGAGTTGCTATCACTCTGTGGTGCCGTCGCCTTTGCGACGGCACCTTTTGCGCTTTCCGCCGCCGAGCCGTACAACGGCCAGACGACAAACGGCGTCTATACGATTTCGTCGTTCGCCCAGCTGACGAACTTCACGGAGAAGGTTCGCAGCTACGGGCCTCTCCGCAGTTCGACGTTCATCCTGACGGAGGACATCGACTGTGCCCGCCAGGCGTTCACCTCAAGAGACCGTTCTCGCGCCGCTTACTTCTACGGCACTTTCGACGGCGGCGGACACAAGATCCACCGTTTCAACAACCAAACCTGGGACAACGAAGAATACCAGTACGGCGGCTCCCTGTTCGACATTCTTACCAACGGGGCGGTGATCAGGAACCTCACTCTTGACGGCGACGTGGTGGTCTCGCAGTCGAATAGAGTGGCGCATGTGGGGGCCTTTGCTGGAGCCGTGACGAAAGGAAACGCGGAAAGCCGCCCGGTTACGTTCGAGAACTGCCACTTCAAGGGTTCTGTCAAGAACCACCACACACATGCCCGCGTTGCGGCGTTTGTCGGCCAGGTGAACCGTTCAAGCTCCGATTCGTCCACTTCGACGCTCGCCGTATTTACGAACTGCACCATGACGAGCGCTTCGATCTCCGGGGACGGCAACGACGGATGGGCCGGCTGTCTCGTCGCGAACGGCGACGGCGTGGAGGCGATCGACTGCAGAGCCGAAAACAGCGGAGTGCATATCCGCGGAACGTGGCTCGGCGGCCTCGCCGGGCGGCTGACGAACTCGTCTTTCACGCGTTGCTCGTTTTCGGGCGGCGTGAACCGCAGGGAGCTGCATCTGGGAGAAATGGACGACGAACCCGAGGCCCCGTACTACGACATCGGCGTGGGAGGGATCGTCGGCCTAACCGAAAATTCGTGTACGTTCCATGACTGTTCCTTCTCCGGCACCGTGAAAAACGTGAAATGGGACTACGGGCACTTCGCGGGCTTCGTCGGCTGTACGGCCGGTTCGGAGACGTTCTCCAACTGCACCGTCAGCGCATCGTTCACGGCCGATGAGTGTGCAGAGACCGTTGGCGGCTTCGCTGGTATCATCGCCTCGCGTGAAGCGTCCTTTACCGATTGCGCCGTCCACGTACAAGCGGCGGGCTCTGGCCTCCATGCCGGCTTCTACGATTCCAATCAGGCGTATTACTCCCGTGTTCCCTTCGGCACCAATTCCTTCACGCGCTGTTCCGTCACGGCTGAATCGGCCATAGAGTCGGCCGGGTTCGCAAAATCCCCCAAGTTCGCCGTCTTCACGGACTGCTCCGTCTCCAACGCGCCGTCGAAGTCTGCCGGCTTTGTGTACTGCGCGACCAATTCCACGTTCACGGGCTGCTCGGTGGTCGGCGTCTCGGCGCCCGACGGCTTCGTCTCCGAAGCCTACGACGGCAACACGTTCGACGACTGCTCGGTGGTCGGCGCGAGCGTGCGCAACGGCTTCGTCGGCACAGGCGGTTCCGCGCCTTCGGCGACGGCCCTCGGCAACACGTTCAGGCGGTGCCGCGTAGTTAGCTGCCTTTTCGACAACACTCCAGGGGTGAACAACGGCTTCGCCGCCGAACTGAATTCCGGCGCACTTGTCGAAGACTGCCTCGCCCACGGCGCGGCGAAGTTCTCCAAGTGCGAACTGTACGGCTTCGCCGGGACGATCGCGGGCGGCGCCACGGTGAGCCGCTGCGTCGCGGCCGTCCTGCCTCCGGACGCCTGGCCGATAGGCGCGGGCTTCGCGGGCGTGGCGGAGTCCGGCGCGACGGTCGGCGATTCCTACTCGGTTTACGCGCCCATGGTCGCCGCCGGCTCCGGCGACTCCCAGAACGGCATGCAGGCCGGCTTCGCGCGCCGTTTCGACGGAACCGCCGCGCGTTGCTTCGCGCTCGGGCCGATCCCTGCGAGAAGCGCCGGCGTGGACGGGTGCGGCACGTTCATGGGCGCGGGAAGCAGCTGGCACTTCTCCGACTGCTACGCTCCCATGGTGACGGGATTCAACATCATGCCCAACGGCGTGTCGCCCAAAAACGCGGAGAACTTCGCAAGCGCGTCGGAATTCCCGAACTACGACTTCGAGAACGTCTGGCGCGACCCGAACGGCGCGGCGAACAGCCCCTACCTGCCCGCATCGACGGACGCCGACGCAAATTTCTGGACGCTTGTCGTCGTTCGGGGGCATGGCCGCGTATTGGTGAACGGCGGGGAGCCGGCGGCGGCGTATCCCGCCGGCACGGTCCTCACGCTCCGCGCCGAGCCAATCGGCGAATCGCAGTTCACCGGCTGGATCGGCGACGGCATCGCGGACCCGACGGCGCTTGAGACGACCTACACGGTCCGGAACGCAGGTGCCATTCTCGCGACGTTCGGCATCGAGCCTTTCACCGGCCAGACCGAGCCGGGCAACTACACGATCTCGACATACGAGCAGCTGACGAACCTGACGGCCGTCGCCCACGACTACGGCTTCGCCGGTTCCACGATTATGCTCACGATGGACATCGACTGCGGCGGCGGCAGCCTGGTAGGCGGCGGCCGGACTGGGCTTTCCAGGTTCAGCGGCACGTTCGACGGCGGCGGACACAGGATCTTCAACTACTTCAACACGGTGACCTCCGACAGTGGCGGGACGGGCGCCGCGCTGTTCGACGTCGCCGCCCCCGGCGCGGTAATAAAGGACCTCACGCTCGAAGGCGGTGTGCGCGTGACGGTTCCTTCCTGCGACAACGTCGCCGTCTTCGCGTCATACGCCTACAGCGACTACCTCAGCGGTGGCGTCACGTTCGAGAACTGCCACTTCACGGGCACGATCTCGAACGTCATGAACGTGGCCGTTTTCGCCTGCAGTGTCTCCCGCCAGCCCTACACGCGGGATGGCGTGATCACCCTGTACATGACCAACTGCACGGCGAACGCCTTCGTCTATTCGTCGAATACCAATGCGATCACCGGCGGTCTTGTCGCAATGGGAGAGAGCGTCGTCGCGACGGACTGCTCCTTCGTCGGCAGCCTGCACGGCCTGTGGACCCTCGGCGGCATCGCGGGGCACGTCCAGAACTCCGAGTTCACGCGCTGCACGTTCTCGGGCACGGCGACCGAAGGACGCACCGAACGCGTAAATGACCCTCCCTGCAACGGCGGCTGCGGCGGCCTCGCCGGTTTCGTCTCCAACTCCGTGTTCCGTGCCTGTTCCGCCGAGGCCGACATCGACTGGGACTTCAACCACTACCTGTTCACCACCTCCGAGGCTCGCGCCAAACGCCTGAGCGCCGCCAACTTCATCGCCGTCGGTGGCGTGGCGGGCGTGACGATGGGGCCGTCGGAGTTCCTCGACTGTACGTTCTCTGGGACCGTGCGGAGCGAAAACGGGTTCGCGGCGGGCTTCGTGGGCTGGACGGCCGGTTCCGAGACATTCTCCAATTGCGTCGCGAACGTGGATCTCCCCCTTAACTACTACGGCCACTCCAACAGCCCGGCCGGCGGCTTCGCGGCGTCCGTGGCGTCCGCCGGCGCGAAGTTCATCGACTGCTCCGTCACGGCGTCGGGCGCGATGTCCGGCTTTTACGATGTCCAGTACGTGTGTAATGCCGTGGGATACATCGGCACCAACTCCTTCACCCGCTGCTTCGTCGCCGGCTCGTCGTCCGAAGTGGCGGGGTTCGTCAGAAGCCCGACGAACGCCGTATTCTCCCACTGCGAGGTCGCCGGCGGAACCGTGCCCTTCGGGTTCGCCATGGAGTCCTGCGCCGGCTGCTCGTATGTGGACTGCATCGTGACGGGCGCGACCGTGCGCGTCGGCTTCGTCGGCGAAACGAGCGGCACGAACAGCTTCGCGCGCTGCCGCGCGGAATGCCTCTATGCATTCAGGGTGCCGGCATTCGCCAACCTCTCCTACGAACTCCCCTCCGCCTATTCCGGCTTCGCCGACAAGCTGGGCGACTTCGCGGAGCTTTCGAACTGCCTCGCCTACGGCGCGATCTCCGCGGAATACTTCGACCAGTCCTGCGGCACGGTCGGCTTCGCGCGATACATTGACGACAAGGCGAGCCTGAGGTACTGCTCCAGCGCGGTCACGAAGTCCACCGGAATCTCCTCCGCCACGCCGTTCTACGACTACGTGCAGGACGGTGCCTCGCTCGTCCATTGCCATACCACCTTCGACCCCGAAGCCCAGCTCGCGGACATGCCGGCGACGATGGACGACCGTGGCCGGTTCTGGACGACCCACGCCGTCGTCGCCGGAAAGGGCCAGATTCTCGTGAACGGCGCGTCGCCGGACGCGTCGGCCTACAACAAGAACGAAACGCTGATGATTCGCGCCGAGCCGCAGTACGGTTACGAATTCTCGCACTGGGTCGGGCAGGGGTACGGCGACCCCGGGGTGGCCGAAACCACGTATTCGGCTGCGAACTGCGGGGTGATAGCCGCCGCGTTCGCGAAGAAGGTGGGAACGTGCGAAGAACTGCTTGCCATCGGCGAGAACCCGACCGTCCCGTATTCGCTCACGGCCGACATCGACCTCTCCGGCGCGATCGACAAGAGGTACACGTCCGTCCTCG
>Ga0310786_10006435_pt1 | contig 15606 bp, 8 predicted proteins | sample AusTroGonzalo_MG_FD_203881 | JGI IMG/M metagenome (GOLD analysis project Ga0310786, IMG submission 203881) | Bovine rumen microbial communities from tropical cattle in Woodstock, Queensland, Australia - Gonzalo_03 (v2) (version 2) | ecosystem: Host-associated > Mammals > Digestive system >... | reverse complement strand
CCGTCGGTGCCGAGTTCCACGTATAGGCCGTGCCGATGTCGTAGATGGTGACGTAATTGGTTGGTGTGATATAATCAGTGTCATCCTTCAGGTGGGCGAAGAGTTTGCGGCTCTCGCCCTTGCCGTAGATGAAGCAAGCCGTACCGGGGCCTCCCACTCGGACGTCGTTGTTCATATACATGCCAATAGCGTCGGGCGTGCCTTGGAAGAACTGGGTGCATACGTCCGGATTGGCGGGGTCGACAATCCAAATGCCGGGGTGTTGGTGGGTATCATCCGTCACCCAGACCATGCCGTTTTCGTCCACGCACGGGCGCATGAAGCCGCTGTTGATTTGCGTCAGACCGAAATTGTGGCGGTTAGAGAGGTTGTGTTGTTGGTCCATAATGTACATGCCGGTGGCCTTTGCGTTGTTGCGTCCGAACAGGTAGGCCTGACCCATATAAGGCGATTCGGGGTTGGCATCGACTGCCAAGTGGATGCGGCCTGATATTTTAGCAGTCTCGAAAATCTTCGCGAAAGCGGCATTGTTCGGCCCGGTGAGGCGAACAGCCCATTTGATGGCTTGGCCGTGAGCCGGAAGCGCGTTTGTCTGTACAGGAATGACGTTGTTGGTGTCTGAAACGCTTGGGATAACTATCTCGCCGAGATAAGTGCCGGAATCGTTGTCGTAGAAGACCAGCGCAGCGGAATCGGCAATCATATTGGCTTTGAAAGAGAAGACATATCCGGTAGCTGTAGAGTCCACGGCCAGGTCGTATGCCAGGATGTGTGCCGGAGCAGAAGTGACTGTTTCACAATTGTCCACGATAACGTTATCGTCTGCAGTAGTTGTAATCGCGGCGTTAGCGACAGCCATAGCCGTCAGCAAGACCATCACGCATGAGAAGAACTTTTTCATGACCTTAAAAATCGTATTTAATACCTTATACTGTGTGTGTTAAAAAAGGGTGTTTTCGTCTTCTTTCCGAAAACGTGTGCAAAGGTACTGCTTTTTTTCGACATGTGCAAGTGTTTTGGTGCAAAAAGGACGATTTTTAGCTTTTTTCTTGCGTATGTCAGAAAAAAGCAGTAACTTTGCAGCCGCAAAGTGTGCGCTTTGCAAGAAAGACATAAATTAAACACAAAAATAATGGACAAGAATTTCAAATTATGGAACCGGATATGTGGCTGGGCAGTGTTTGTCGTAGCAGCGGTGACGTACCTGCTGACGATAGAGCCGACGGCCAGTTTCTGGGACTGTGGTGAGTTTATCTCATCGGCGTGGAAACTGGATGTGGGACACCCGCCCGGAGCGCCGTTTTTTATGTTGATGGGCCATTTTGCGAGCCTGTTTGCGAGTGACGTGAGCCATGTTGCGATGTGCGTGAATGCGCTGTCGGCGCTGGCGTCGGCGTTCACGATTCTCTTCCTTTTCTGGACGATTACCGCCCTTGGTAGGAAGTTGGTGAACGGAGAGTTCCAGCCTTGGCAGTTGGTTTCGGTACTGGGTGCCGGAGCAGTCGGCGCGCTGGCGTACACGTTTAGCGACACGTTCTGGTTCTCCGCGGTGGAGGGCGAGGTGTACGCGTCGTCGAGCCTGTTCACCGCCGTCGTTTTCTGGGCTGTCCTGAAATGGGACGAGCATGCGGAAGAGCAGGGTAGTGACCGCTGGTTGATCTTGATTGCGTACCTGATGGGTCTTTCCATCGGCGTACACTTGCTGAACCTGCTGACCATTCCCGCCATCGTGCTGGTGTACTATTTCCGCAAGTACGAGTTCTCGTGGAAAGGCGTTATCGGCGCGTTGCTGGTGAGCGTATTGATCCTGGCTGCCATCCTGTACGGCATGATTCCGGGTGTACCGACGCTGGCCGGTTGGTTTGAGCTGTTCTTCGTGAACCGGTTGCATCTGCCGTTCAACACGGGTCTGTTCGTCTATCTTATTCTTGCCGCTATCGCGCTGGTTTGGACGATTATCGAGACCAACCGCAGCGAGCAGTTGACGCCCCGTATCATCATCGCTTTTATGCTGGCCGTAGCCCTCTCGGGGGTACCTTTCCTGAAGGAGAGCGCGTGGATCGGTATCCTCGTGATAGCCATCATGACAGGTCTGCTGTTCTGGAAGAAAGATGTGATCTCGATGCGCGTGCTGAACACGGCTGCCGTGATGATAGCCGTGCTGATGATCGGTTACTCGAGTTATGCCGCCATCGTCATCCGTTCCTCGGCCGATACGCCGATGGATCAGAACTCGCCGGACAACGTATTCTCGCTCAAGTATTATCTGAACCGCGAGCAGTACGGCGACGTACCTTTGCTCTACGGACAGGTGTACAACGCGCCGGTGAAGTTGGAGATCAAGGGCAACATGTGTATCCCTGTTGAGAATCAAGGCCATGCGCAGTATGCGCCGAAGCCGAAGACGTCTCCCGACGAGCCGGACGAGTACATGGTTACGGGCTACAAGAGTTCGTATGAATACATGGACGAATTCAAGATGCTCTTCCCGCGCATGCACTCGGGTCAGGCGAGCCATGTGGCGCAGTACAAGGCCTGGGCGAACGTGAAGGGCAAGAAGATCAAGTACCAATATTGCGGCCAGCAGAAGACCGACTACTGTCCGACGTTTGGCGAGAACATCCGTTTCTTCTTCACGTATCAGGTGCACTGGATGTACTGGCGTTATTTCATGTGGAACTTCGCCGGCCGTCAGAACGATATTCAGAATGTGAACGGCAATGTGCAGAACGGCAACTGGATAAGCGGTATTCCGTTCCTGGACAAGGCGCGTCTTGGCAATCAGGACCAGCGCCCGACCGAGCTGAAGGAAAACAAAGCGCATAACGTCTATTTCCTGTTGCCGCTTGTGCTGGGCTTGATAGGTATCTTCTACCAGCTCTCGAAGCGCAAAGCCGGATTGGAGAATTTCACGCTGACGGCGCTGCTGTTCCTGCTGACCGGTTTGGCGATTGTAGTCTATCTGAACCAGACACCTATTCAACCGCGCGAACGTGACTACGCGTACGCGGGATCGTTCTATGCTTTCTGCATCTGGATTGGTCTGGGCGTGATGGGTTTGGTGGAGATGATTACTGCGAAGGCTGGCGGTAAAGCCGCGAAAACGGCCATCGCAACCGTTACAGCCGTTGTTTGTCTTGGCGTGCCCGCGTTGATGGCTCAGCAGAACTGGGACGATCATGACCGTTCAGGCCGCTATTCGTGCCGCGATTTCGGTGCGAACTACCTGAAGAGTTGCGAGCACCAGGGCATCATTTTCTCCAACGGCGACAACGATACCTTCCCCTTGTGGTACAACCAGGAGGTGGAGGAAGTAGGTACCGACCTGCGCGTGTGCAACCTGAGTTACCTGCAGACGGACTGGTACATCGGCCAGATGAGGCGTCCGTACTACGATTCGCCGGCACTGCCGATTACGTGGGAGCCTGAAGACTATATCTCCGGCACCAACGAGGTTGTGTGGGTGGATAATCGTGTCGGTTCGCCGGTGGATGTGACCACCGCGTTCAATTTCGTCCGCAGCAAGGACAAACGTACGAAGCGCGAAGGCGAGAACTACCTGCCGAGCGACAAACTCTATATCCCCGTCAAGGCGGAAGAGGCTTTGGGAGCGAATAGTGTGTTCGCAGGCCGTTTCACGCCGGAAGAGTTGACTGACAAACTGGATATCAAGGTGGGCCGTCGCCTCACGAAGAGCGAGATGATGGTGCTTGAGATGATAGACAAAGCCAAGTGGACGCGCCCGATTTACTTCGCCTCCACCGTCGGTCCGGACTATTATCAGGGTCTGGAGCCGTACATGGAGAACGTAGGTATGGCGTACCAGATTACGCCGGTTCGCTTCGCCGATTACGACCGCACCGGCCGTCCGCACGTTAACGTGGAGAAGATGTACGACAACATGATGAACAAGTTCGAGTACGGCAACATGAACCAGCCGGACATCTATATCGACGAGAACCTGATGCGTATGTGCCGCACACACCGCATGATGTTCGCCGAACTGGCTTCTGCGCTGCTGGAAGAGGGCGACAAGGTTCGCGCCGTGGAGGTGCTTGACCGCGCCGAGGCCGAACTGCCCGGGTACAATATCCCGTACGACTACACGTCTGCCACGATGGCTTGCTACTATCTTGAATGTGGCGAGAAAGAGAAAGGTGCGGCAATCATGCGCGCTGTGGCTCAAGACTGCGCCGAGTATCTGACCTGGATGGGCACGCTGAGCAAGAACCACAAGCAAGGCTTGCCGTCGCAGACGACGCAGAAATCGCCGATTTTGGGCTTTGTGCTGCAGCAATGTGACCGCTACGGACTGGACGATATCGTGAACGAATACAGCAGCATCTACATCCAAAACGTGCGCTAAAATCGACCCAAAACGGTGAAAAAGGGAAAAAATCAACCGATTATGCAAAAAAAGAGCCGAAAAATTTGCACAATTGAAAAAAAAGCAGTACCTTTGCACCAATTCTCAGAGGAGGAGGCCTTCGGGCTTCCTCTTTCGCTTAATTAAAGACGATAGAACAACGATGATTGACAAGCAACAAATACAGCAAATCGTGCAGGAGTATCTTGCCGAAAGCGACTGCCAACTGATTAACCTGAGCGTGTCGCCGCAGAACCAGATTCTCGTGGAAGTGGACTCGTACAAAGGTGTGGACGTGGATTTCTGCGCCGAACTGAGCCGCTACGTGCAGGAACATCTGGACCGCGAAGTGGAGGATTACGAACTGGAAGTGGGCAGCGTTAGTATCACCGACCCGTTCCGCACGAAGATGCAGTATGACAAACATCTCGGCCACGAGGTGGAGGTGCTGACCAAAGACGGCCGCAAACTGCACGGTGTACTCGTCAACGTGGAGGACGACAGCTTCCAAATCGATATGGAAGTGCTCGTCAAAGTGGAAGGACAGAAGAAGAAGGAGAAACAGATCCAGACGCTTACTTTCGCCTACGACGACGTCAAATACTGCAAATACGACCTCAAAGTGTGAAAATAAATTTAACAAACATAAACTAATGGCAACAGCAAAGAAAGTTCAGGGTACAGTAAACCTGATTGACATTTTTTCCGAGTTCAAGGAACTCAAAAACATTGACCGTCACACGTTTATCAACGTGCTCGAGGAATCGTTCCGCAACGTGATTGCGAAGATGTACGGCACCGACGAGAACTATGACGTCATCATCAACCCCGACAAGGGTGACTTGGAGATTTACCGCAACCGTACCGTCGTGGAAGACGGTGCTGTGGAAAACGAGAACGCGCAAATCGCTTTCTCCGAAGCTCGCCAGATTGACGACGAGTGCGAGGTAGGCGAGGAAATCACGGACAAGGTGGACTTCACGAAGTTCGGCCGCCGTATGATTCTCAATCTGCGCCAGACCTTGGCCTCCAAGATTCTTGAACTCCAGAAAGAGAACCTCTACATCCGCTATTCGGACATGCTCGGCCACGTGGTCAGCGGCGAACTCTATCAGGTTTGGAAGCGCGAGATGCTCCTCCTCGACGAAGACGGCAACGAGCTCTACCTGCCCAAGCAGAACCAGATTCCTACCGACTTCTACCGCAAGGGCGACACCGTTCGCGGCGTGGTAGTGCAAGTGGACAACAAGAACCAGAATCCCAAAATCATCCTCTCCCGTACGTCGCCGCTCTTCCTGCAGCGCCTGTTCGAGCAGGAGATTCCCGAAGTACACGACGGCCTGATCGCGATTAAGAATATCGCCCGCATCCCAGGTGAGCGCGCCAAAGTGGCCGTGCAGAGTTTTGACGACCGCATCGACCCGGTAGGCGCTTGCGTCGGCGTGAAAGGTGCTCGTATTCACGGTATTGTGCGCGAACTTCGCAACGAGAATATCGACGTAATCAACTACACGACCAACATCAACCTTTATATACAGCGCGCGCTCGCGCCCGCACGTATCTCTTCTATGGAAATCAATGAGGAAGAGAAGCAGGCTAACGTTTATCTCAAGCCGGACGAGGTGAGCCTCGCTATCGGTAAAGGCGGCTTCAACATCAAGTTGGCTTGCATGCTGACCGGTTATCAGATTGACGTCTTCCGCGAGATGGAAGCCGAGGATATTGAGGATATCTATCTGGACGAGTTCAACGACGAAATCGATCAGTGGGTTATCGACCAACTCAAGGCCGTTGGTCTGGATACCGCCAAGGCCGTGCTCGCCGTTTCGCCGGAAGAGTTGGCTGAACGCACCGACCTCGAGGACGAGACCATCGAAGATGTTCGCCGCATCCTCGCTTCGGAATTCGAAGACGAACAATAAAACGCCCAAGTCTTGCTCGTGGAGAGCAACTTGCTGATTATAAACCCTTAAACCCGATAAAGAATGGCAATAAAACTAATCAAAGCATGTAAAGAGCTCAATATCGGCATGTCCACCGCCATTGAGTTCGCAGCCAAACGAGGTCACGAGATTCCAACCGACCCCAACACCCGCATCGATGACGAACTCTATTACCTGTTGGCCCAAGCGTTCAACAAGGATATGGCGCTCAAGATGGAAGCCGAGCGTCAGGCACAGGAGCGTCAGGAGCGCGGGATGCAGAAGACGCTGTCGGTAGAGCCGGAACCGGACCCCGATCCGCTGCACAACATACAAAAGCCCAAAATAGTTGGTAAGATTGACTTGGACGCCGAGAAGAAAGCTGCCGAGGAGAAAGCGGCTGCTGCTGCCAAGGCGGCTGAAGAGGCCGCGCGTGCCGCTCAAGAAGCTGCCGCTGCTGCCAAAGCTGCCGAAGAAGCACGTTTGGCCGCCGAAGCTGCGCGCTTAGCGGAGCAGAAGAAGGCTGCAGAAGAAGCCGAGGCCAAAGCCGCTCAGGAAGCCCAAGCTGCCGAGGAGGCCGAGAAGAAGGCCGCTCAGGAGGCGGAGGCTAAAGCTGCGGAAGAGCAAGCCAAGAAAGTTGCTGAAGAACCTGCCGCAGAGCCGGTAGAGGAAGCGGCAGAACCGGCAGAGCCGGAAGTATTCCGACTTGACAAACCGAAACTGACGAAAGTACCGGTGGTGCTTGGTAAGATTGACCTCGACTCGATTAACCAATCGACGCATCCGAAGTCGAAGACCAAGGAGCAGAAGAAGAAAGAGCGCGAGGAGCGCCGTCAGCAGCAACAGCAGAAACAAGCTGCTAACAATCAGAACAATAAAAACGCCTCTGCCGATGGCGAAAAGCGCAAGCGCGAACGCATCAAGCAAGGCAAAGTGGACATCAACGACGTTAAGAACCAAAAGGGTAAATCGGGTAAAACGCAGAAAAAGCAGGTTCGCGTCGAGATTGATGACGAGGAGGTACAACGTCAGATTAAGGACACCCTGACGCGCCTTCAGAGCAACAAAGGTAAGACCAACGCGTCCAAGTACCGTAAGGACAAACGGGAACAGGTGCGCGAGAAGCACGAGGAGGAGTTGCGCCAAGAGGCCGCTCAATCCAAAGTGCTCAAAATCACTGAGTTCGTAACGGCTAACGACTTGGCGGTGATGATGAACGTGCCCGTCACGAAGATTATCGCCACCTGCATGTCGCTCGGCATGATGGTCAGCATCAACCAGCGTTTGGACGCAGAGACCATCAATATCGTGGCCGAAGAGTTCGGTTTTGAAACGGAGTACGTCAGCGCCAAAGTGGTGGAGGAAATCCACGAAGACGAGGGCGAATATTCCGACGAGGACATCGTGCCGCGCGCGCCGATTGTGACCGTCATGGGCCACGTCGACCATGGTAAAACTTCGCTGCTCGACCATATCCGCAACACGAACGTCATCGCCGGCGAGGCGGGCGGAATCACGCAGCACATCGGTGCGTACAACGTGACGCTCAAGTCCGGCCAGCACATCACGTTCCTCGACACGCCGGGTCACGAGGCCTTTACGGCGATGCGTGCCCGCGGTGCGCAGGTGACGGATATTGCCATCATCATCGTGGCAGCCGACGACGGCGTGATGCCGCAGACCCGCGAGGCTATCAGCCACGCGCAGGCCGCCGGAGTACCGATGGTGTTCGCCATCAACAAGTGCGATAAACCCGGCGCCAACCCTGACAAGATCAAGGAAGAACTGGCCAACATGAATATCCTCGTGGAGGATTGGGGCGGCAAATTCCAAAGCCAGAATATCTCCGCCAAGAAAGGTGACGGTGTGCGCGAACTGCTTGATAAAGTGCTGCTTGAGGCCGAGTTGCTCGAACTCAAAGCCAATCCCAAACGTCGCGCCAAAGGTTCGATTATCGAGTCTTCGCTCGACAAAGGTCGCGGCTATGTGGCCACGGTTCTCGTCAGCGACGGCACGCTCCGAATGGGCGATATCGTCCTCGCCGGTACGGCTCACGGCCGCATCAAGGCGATGTTCAACGAACGTAACCAGCGCATCCAGGAAGCACTGCCGGGCGAACCCGCGGTTATCCTCGGTTTGAACGGAGCTCCGCAGGCCGGCGACGAGTTCAACGTGATGTCTTCCGAACAGGAAGCACGCGAGATTGCCTCCAAGCGTGAGCAACTCCAGCGCGAACAGTCTATCCGAACCAAAAAGCACGTCGGGCTCGAAGAGATTGGCCGCCGCTTGGCTATCGGAGACTTCAAGGAACTGAATATCATCGTAAAAGCCGACGTGGACGGTTCCACCGAAGCGATTGCCGACTCGCTCATCAAACTCTCGACGGAGAACATCCAGGTCAACGTCATCTACAAAGCCGTGGGCGCCATCTCCGATTCGGATGTTATGCTCGCAGCGGCTTCCGACGCCATCATCATCGGCTTCAACGTCCGCCCGACCGGTTCGGCGCGCAAGATGGCTGAGAACGAGGAAGTGGATATCCGCCTCTATTCCATCATCTACGACGCGATCGAAGAAGTGAAGGCCGCTATGGCCGGTATGCTCGCGCCGGAAATCAAGGAAGAGGTGACCGCGACGCTCGAAGTGCTCCGCACGTTCCACATCTCCAAGGTCGGCACCATTGCCGGTTGTATCGTCCGCGAGGGCAAAGTCAAACGCACCAACCGCGTCCGCGTCATCCGTGACGGTATCGTCATCTTCACCGGCGACCTGGCTTCGCTCAAGCACGAGAAAGACGACGTCAAGGAAATGGGCGTCAACCAGGAATGCGGCCTCTCCATCCGTTCCTACAACGACATTCAGGAGCGCGATATACTCGAGACCTTTGAGACGATTGAGGTGACCAAGGAACTCTAACTTTTCGCGACTATGACACGTTCGGTTCGCATACTGATTCTCTCGATGTTGCTGAGCGTCCCCATACTGAGGACCTCGGCCGTCGAGAGACTCTACTACGAGCCGATAGAGCATTATACCATCAAGCATTTCTTCAGCGAGCTGGACCTGCCCACGTGCTTCGGCGTCTCGCACACGCCTTTCCGCATGGAGTCCGTCAGTTTCTATGGCAAGATGTGCCTCGAATGGCGTCGCTACAAGAGTTACGGCTGGTTTGCTGCGGTCAATATCGATAACCATAGTTGTCGCTACCACGACCTCCAACTCAAGGACCATTACCAGGAAAACGAGATCAACGCCGTCTCCGGCGAGGTTTGGTACTACGATATCTGCCTCGGTCCCGGCTATCGTATTCCCATCGTCCGCAACCTGCGCGAGTTCTACGAGAAGCCCTATCTGAATATGTTCAACTTCTTCTTTGTCGCACAGCCGGGCATCACGATCCCGCACGTCAAGCACGTGGAGATAGCCGACGCGTCCGACCCCGCGAACATCCGCTACGCGCTCAAGGACCGCTACAACATCGTCCCGTCGATAAAATTCTCCGCCGGCTTCGAATACTTCGTCTCGCCCAAGTTCTCCATCTTCCTCGAAGGCTCTTATATTCAGCACCTTCAACCCACAATCATCGAAAAAGCCTTTTACGATTACGAGCACAGTCATCTTCGCGCCTTTGCCGGCCCTATCATTTTCGGCATCGGATTTGCAGGCTTTTTCAATTGACATAATTTAATTAACACGCACACACACACACACACATGAATAGCGTTGTTCGCAACATCATCGCATCTGCTTTTTGCCTGTTGGCGCTTTCTCCGCTCACCACGAGCGCTTTGGCGCAGGATTATGCCGAAGAAGACACGGTTAAAGGTCTGCTCGACAAAGTAATGACCCGCCTCGAGCAAAAGAGTCGTTATATCCCTACCATCAACGGCGCCATCCAGATCGGTTACCTCTATAAGAATACCCCCTCGACAGGCGTCAATAGCAATTCGTTTACGTTCAATACGGCGCGACTCAACATCAAGGGCAATCCCTTCGATTGGTTCCACTACAACCTGCAGGTGGACTTCGCCAACAAAGTGCGCATCCTGGATTTCAACCTCAATTTTCATCCGCTGGCGATGACCAAAGCCCGCTCCCAGTACATCAATTTCTGGGCCGGACAGAGCAAAACGCCGCTCACGCTGGAAAGCCAAATCGGTCCTGCCACGTTCGAGGCCGTTTCCTATACGCAGGTCATCACCGCGCTTTGCGGCTACAACCAGGACCTTACGCCGGAACTGACCAACATGGCCGGCGGCCGCGATATCGGTATCGCCATGTACGGCTATGCGCTGCGCGTGCCGTGGGGTGGGGCAGACCACGATTTCTTCGAGTACAAGATCGGCGTCTACAACGGTTCGGGCATGAACTGCGTCGACCAGGACAAGATGAAAGACGTCAGCGGTTCGCTCTATCTGCATCCCGTTTCGGCCCTCACGCTCGGCGGCTCGTGCTATATCGGCGCGTACAAAATGCCGTTCGTCAATTCCGATGGCGATATTGTCGATATGCAGACGCGTCGTGACCGCTGGGCGGCATCGCTGCGCTACGACGACAAGAAACACTGGCTCGCCCGTGCCGAGTACGTCGGCGGCAAGACCCACGGACAATACTCCGACGGTTGGTATGCCGTGCTGCAGTACACCTTCAACTATCCCATCTCTATCGTCGCCAAGTACGACGCCTACCGATTCAACTACAAGCTCCTGCCCGACTATTGCAACCACCAGATTCTCGCCGGCATCAACTACCGGCCCGTCAAGTGGCTCTACGTGCAGGCGCACTACTCCTATCGAATGGATTTCAAAATACATAAAATCGCCTACCAGCACCACCAGTTCCAAATAACGGCCTGTCTGGTCTATTGAAGTCCGACCGTATAACTGTTTAACCTATGAGTAATTATCTCAAGAATCGTCACATCGGTATCTCTGAGGAGGACCGCAAGCAAATGCTGCAAGCCGTTGGCGCAGCCAGTATGGAACAATTGTTGGACGAGGTCATCCCGCAGAATATCCGTCTGCGCAAACCGCTTGACTTGCCCGAACCGCTCACCGAACAGGAGCACCTCAATTACATGGCCGAACTGGCTGCTGATAATCAGCCGCTTAAGACCTATATCGGCCGCGGATGGTACGACACGCTCACGCCGGCAGTGATTCAGCGCAACGTCCTCGAAAATCCCGTTTGGTACACCAGTTATACGCCCTATCAGGCCGAGATTTCGCAAGGCCGACTCGAGGCGCTCTTCGTTTTCCAGACGATGATCAGCGACCTCACCGGACTGCCTTTGGCCAACTGCTCGCTCTTGGATGAAGCTACGGCTGCCGCCGAGGCGGTCACGATGATGCGCAACCTCCGCTCCCGCGACCAGGTTAAAGCCGGCGCGAACAAAGTGTTCGTCAGCGAGAAGATTTTCCCCAACACCCGTGCCGTCATGCTTACCCGTGCAGCCGGACAGGGCATCCAACTCGTCTTCGGCAATCCTGCTGACTTCGATTTTACGCCCGAATATATCGGTGCCGTGGTGCAATGGCCTGATTCTGACGGTGCTATTGAAGACCAGTCCTCTTTCGTGGAAGCCGCTCATGCCGTTGGCGCCAAGGTGACCGTCATCGCCGACTTGATGGCGCTCGCCCTGCTCAAAGCCCCGGGTTCATGGGGGGCCGATATCGTCTGCGGCACGGCCCAGCGTTTCGGTTTGCCGATGGGTTTTGGCGGTCCTACGGCCGGATATATGGCCACGCGCGACGAGTACAAGCGCGACATGCCTGGCCGCATCATCGGCCTTTCCAAGGATGCCTACGAGCGTCCAGCGTACCGACTCGCACTCCAGACGCGCGAACAGCATATCAAACGCGAGAAAGCGACGTCGAACATCTGCACCGCCGAAGCGCTCAGCGCCATGATGGCTGGTTTCTATGCCGTGTATCACGGAGCCGAAGGTATTCGCGAGATTGCCGAGAAAATCCACGGCAAAGCCGTTTATCTGAGCGAACTGCTCCAGGCCTATGGCTACGAGCAAACGAATACCCAGTTCTTCGACACGCTCAAAATCCATCTCCCCGCTTCCTTTAACTCCTCCCCTAACGTAGGGGTGAAGCTGCAGTCCACTCCGCCTTTGGCGGATAAGGGTGGCTGCGCGAGCAAGCCGACGAACAGGCAGGCTTGCATAGAAGACCTTAGTCAGGTGGCCGCAGGCCAGAGGGGTATCAAAGCCTTCCGCCAAGCAGCCGAAGATGCTGGCGTCAACCTCTATTACGACGAAGAAGGTTGGGTAGGCCTCTCAATCGATGAAGCCACGACACTCGAGGATATGAACGTCCTCATCGAACTATTTGCCGACGCTGTGGAAGGCATGGCACCCGAAGTTCGCTCCGAGGAAGAGTTCGACGGACTTTGGTCAATTGACGAGGAATTGGTGCGCGAAGTGGACTATCTCAAAGCGGACGTATTCCTTCGCTGTCATACCGAGACCGAAATGATGCGTTACCTCAAGCGTCTCGAGCGCAAGGATATCAGCCTCACGCACAGTATGATTCCGCTCGGTTCGTGCACGATGAAGCTCAATCCGGCGGCTGCGATGCTGCCCGTCACCTTCCCGGGATTCGGCGCCATCCATCCGCTCACGCCTGAAGATCAGGTGCAGGGCTACGTCCGCCTGCTCGAGGACCTCAAGCAGAAACTGGCGGTCATCACCGGCTTCGCCGAGACCACGCTCCAGCCCACTTCCGGCGCTGCAGGCGAATATACCGGCCTCGTCGTTATCCGCGACTACCTGCTCAAGCAAGGCCAAACGGAGCGCAAGGTGCTCCTCATCCCCGCTTCGGCCCACGGTACCAATCCCGCCTCCTGCGTGCAGGCCGGCTTCGAACCGCTCGTCATCCGCTGCGATGAAGGCGGCAACACCGACCTTTCCGACTGGCAGGCCAAGGCCGAGGAGAACAAAGACCGCCTCGCCGGCTGTATGATTACCTATCCATCCACCCACGGCATCTTCGAAACCGAAGTGCGCCGCATGTGTCAGATTATCCACGAGAACGGAGGACTTGTTTATATGGACGGCGCGAACATGAACGCGCAAATCGGCTACACCAACCCCGCTATGATTGGCGCGGATGTCTGCCACCTCAACCTGCATAAATCCTTCGCTTCGCCGCATGCCGGTGGCGGCCCGGGTGTAGGCGCTGTCTGCGTGCGCGCCGAACTGGCCGCGTCGCTGCCCACAGAGGATGCCAACCGCGTCTCGTCGGCGCTCTTCGGCAACGCCAACATGGCACTTATCGGCTACGGCTACATCAATATGATGGGTGAAGCAGGACTGCGTGAAGCCACGGCGGCCGCTATCCTCGAGGCCAATTATCTCGCCGCCAAACTCGGTGACGCCTACGGCATCGTCTATACCGGCGCACACGGCAGAGTAGGGCACGAACTCATCCTCGACTGCCGCCAGTTCAAGGATGCCGGCGTGACCGAAACGGACATCGCCAAGCGACTCATGGACTACGGCTATCATGCGCCGACGCTCTCCTTCCCCGTACACGGAACCCTTATGATCGAGCCGACCGAATCCGAGAGTCTGCACGAACTCGACCAGTTCATCGACGCCATGCTCCATATCCGTCAGGAGATTGAGCAAGAGCCGAACCTCCTCACTTCCGCTCCGCACCCCGAATACGAAGCTGTGGCCGACGAATGGAATCATCCGTACTCCCGCCGACAGGCTATCTATCCGACCGAATGGGTGGCGGCTAACAAGTTCTGGGTGCCCGTTGCCCGCGTCGATAACGGCTTCGGCGACCGCAATCTCATCGCGCGCTATGACAAGTGAAATGAAAGCGACTGTCCGCAAGGACATCTTTGAGTACTTCGCCATCTTCTTCGGCATCATCCCATACGCCTTTGCGGTCAACCAACTGCTGGTGCCCGCTCAGGTCGTGGGCGGCGGACTGACCGGTTGCGCCGAGATTCTCTATTTCGCCACGGACCGGCTCGTGCCAATCTGGCTTACTACGCTGATTGCCAATGCTGTCATGCTGCTTATTGCGATGTACCTCGTCGGTTGGCGGTTCTGCGTCCGCACCATCGTCGGCGTGCTCGGTTTGTCGTTCTGGTTCAAAACGATACCTATCGCTCCCGAACCGGTGCTGCACGACACTTTCATGGCTGTTGTTATCGCAGGTATGCTCTGCGGACTCGGACTCTCCATCGTCTTCCTCAACAACGGCTCCTCCGGCGGCACGGATATCATCGCCATGATCGTGAACAAATACCGCCGCGTGTCGATTGGTAAGGTGCTCTTTATCTGCGACTTGGTTATCATCTGCTCGGCATGGTTTTTGCCGCAAAACCATCGAATGGAACCGATCCTGATGGGTCTATGCTTCACGTTTATGTGTACCATGACGGCCGACACCATCATGCAGCGCGCGCGCCAGTCCGTGCAGTTCTTTATCTTCTCCAAGTACAAGCATGCCGAGATTGCCGACGCCGTTGTTCGCCGCGTCCATCGAGGCGTCACCGAGCTGGAGGGAACGGGTTGGTACAGCAAGAAACCCGTCAAGGTGCTGCTGATTATGGTGCGCCAGCATGAGAGCAACGAGGTCTTCCGCATCATCAAGGAGATAGACCCGAACGCGTTTATCAGTCAGTCTGTTACGCGCGGCGTCTTCGGCAAAGGCTTCGAGTCCGTGCTCATCAACAAACGCGAAGAACAGCGTGCCCGCGAACTCGAACAACTCTACGAACAGGAAGCAACCCAACACCCCGCTGAGGAATTCATGGATTAGCATGAACTCACATTTATGTGTAACTTTGTAACCTTGTAACTACTACTAAATTTTAAAAAAGTTACAAAAGTTACAGGGTTACACATCTTTCTGAGTGGGTAGAACCGCCATAATATAATATAATAATATATATATATTATTATATTATATTATGAACTGATTTTTGACCTGAACTCACATTTTTGTGTAACTTTGTTACTTTGTAACCATTTCTCCCTTTTTACTCCCTCACTGCGTCCGTCCATCCAGCCCGTCTGCCCCGTCCATCCGGCCTGTTTTTCCCGTTCAGCCAGCTCACAGCTCCGTCTGTCTAGTTCGACTATCCCTACTAGTCCGACTATACACACCCACTCATTCTCAGCTACTTACAAACAAAATGCATTTTCCCGTGCATTTTTTTGCCAAAAATTTGGAAAAAGGCAAATGTTTGACGTATCTTTGCACTCGCAATCGGAACTCAACCGCTCTTTTCCGGAAAATCCGGATACTCCGGTAAAGCAAAGCGGTCCGTTTCCCCTCGCAAACCTGA
>Ga0310786_10006434_pt1 | contig 15609 bp, 8 predicted proteins | sample AusTroGonzalo_MG_FD_203881 | JGI IMG/M metagenome (GOLD analysis project Ga0310786, IMG submission 203881) | Bovine rumen microbial communities from tropical cattle in Woodstock, Queensland, Australia - Gonzalo_03 (v2) (version 2) | ecosystem: Host-associated > Mammals > Digestive system >... | reverse complement strand
TTATGGCAAAATGCATCTTACTATCACGTGTATCAACTGAGCAGCAGAGCTTAGATGAGCAGACTAGGAACTTGAAGTCTGCTGCTAAAGCTGCTGGCTATGACAAGATCATAGTCATTGAGACAAAAGAGTCAGCTATCAAGCTAACTGAAGAAGAGAGACAAGGACTGAATGAGCTGAAATCACATATTGAGAGAGGTGATGTGTCCTGTGTGTTCATCTGGGAACTCTCTCGTCTGTCTAGAAGGCCAAAAGTCTTATACAGCATGAGAGAATACCTGCAAGAGAAGCATGTACAGCTCAGGTGTCTTCACCCAGACTTCACTATGTTCAGAGATGACTTCAGCCTAGACACGAATGCTAACATCATATTTGGCTTGTACGTCAGCCTGTGTGAGAATGAGATGGCTATCAAGAAAGAGAGATTCCACAGAGGCAAAGAGAAGAATGCTCGTGAAGGCAAGTTCAGTGGTGGCAGGTATGTCAAGCTAGGATACAAGCTGGATGAGAGCAACTACTTTGTGGTAGATCCTGATGGAGCAAGCTTAGTGAGAGAGCTATTCTATATGTACGGAGTCAAGAAGATGAGCTTGAGAGACTTGTTCAATGAGATGACTAGCAGAGGCTACAAGAAGACTCTCACTAGCATAAGGAAGATGCTTCATGATGTCAGCTACTGTGGTGAGGCTACCAAAGGCGCAAGTGATAGGAACAGTTTCATGAGGACGTACCCAGCTATAGTCTCTAGAGAGCTGTATGACTTAGTCCAAGAGCGCATGAAAGAAGCTGTGCATGACAACAGGAAGACAGTCAAGCAGATTCTAGGCAAGAAGATAGTGAAGTGTCCTGTGTGTGGCCATGCTATGGTGCTTGACTACTATGGCAAGTTCATATGCAACTGGCATCTCAAGAGACAGTATGTGTTTGACCCATGTGACAACTCTTGCACTATAGACAGCAAGGTCATAGACAAGCTGCTCTGGGATGTCTCAAAGAAGATATGGAAGTGGAAGATGAAGCAACATAGTGCTGATGAGAAGAAGAGAATGGTTGATGAGATGCTTGTAGTGCAAGGCAAGATCAGTGTGTGTGACAAAGAGCTAGCTCAGATTGAGACTAGGATGAAGAGAGCTAAGGACTTGTACATACTTGGTGACCTGAGTGACAAGGAGTTTGAGGAGTATAGAATAAGCATCAATGACAAGAAGATTGCTCAGGCGGCGCAGAAAGCACGTCTAGAAGAGCGTATGACATACCTCAATGAGTGCATAGTTGGACTGAATGACCCAGAAGAGACAGATGTTGAGCTTGCTGAGACTAATTTTGAGTTGAGAGACAAGATTGTCCATGAGTGTGTGAGAGAGGTGGTAGTAGACTACATTGATGACAAGAAGAGAGACAAGGTCATCAAGCTGAAGACTATCTACAATGAGAGCTACTGGTTGAAGAAGTTCCAGAAGAGAGACTTAGAGAGAATAGTATGGGACAAGAATGGCTGGTCAAGAGTTCCAAATGAGTTAAAGGATTGAAAAATCCTTACAAAACAACCACCTGTTAGTCGGTTTTTGTTATATTTGCAGCGTTCAACAACTTAGATTTTGCAGTTATGACATGGAAAGAGTATTGTGAAGTGCAGCTTGGATACAAGCCATTCACCACGTTCTGGGAAGACTTCAGCATTGCAGATGCATTTGGTGCTGAAGCAGTAGAAGACACTTTTGAGAGGAGCTTCAAGGAATGGAGAAGCGACTACAAGTACTTGACTGAGATGATTATGGTGCTCAACCACAAGATCTGGCTCTGGTATGAGAAAGATGACACTCTGAGCTGGACTTATGACAAGCTGTGGAAGCAAGCTGATGCATGGGCTTGTGACAACTTGAGAGGTGAAGCACTTGAGTACTACTACAGAGTGACAGACTGAGAGGTCACAAGAGAAAGAAAAAGAGGAAGCTGTATGGCTTCCTCTTTTAGTATGTTAAGGATTTGGATTTGGCTTTTTATTGACTGTACAATCATAAGGGAATGTCCTGCTACCACTACCAGTTGAATAAGTTGAATTATATGGGATTGTCACAGAAGTCAAGCTTGTACAACCATCAAAGACCTTATTTCCAAATGCTATAGGTGTAGTGCCTTCAAATGTCACAGAAGTCAAGCTTGTGCAACCTTGGAATGCATAGTGCTCGATTGCTGTTATAGAAGATGGAATAGTAATAGAAGTCAAGCTTGTACATCCAGCAAATGTATATTGTCCGAGTTTAGTTATTGTGCTTGGAATAGTCACAGATGTAAGATGAGTACAATCTTTGCACATTCCATATCCAATTTCATGAGTAGAGCTGTTGATTCCTGATGGGAATACTATTGAAGTGATTGCTGTTCCCCACAATGCTCCAATTCCAAGAGTTGTCAATGTGTTAGGCAAAGACACCTTAGTCAAGTTAGAGCATCCATTGAACGCACTCTCACCTACATATGTGACACCTTCAGAAACTTTTACAGAAGTAACAGAAGCGTTCTCTCTGTAAACATTATCTCCTACACTAGAGTCAAGTATCATCTGCCACCAGTCTACTTTTACTTTAGCTGGAGCTAGACTTGTCAGTGTATTAGTCTGGTCATCTGGATCTTGACATGAGAAATTCCACCAATATTCTATAGTCCTGTCATACCAAGCACTGGTGTCTTTACCATGTGTCAGAGTGATAGAGTCATTGTTGCGTGTGAAAGTATAATATCCAGAAGGAGAGACATTACACCATGTGACAGAAGCATCCATTGTGCTGTAGTCTGGAGCTACACAGAGTGTTGAATCATCATTCAACACACCATTAGAGTCACCTTCCCAGAGCATGAGACTGACATCTACTGAAGCAGGATTGCCGTTTGACACATCTATGTTGATGACTTTAGCAGTTGATGGGTCTGTTGGGAATGACAAGCTATAGTAGTGGTTGACTGCTGGCTCTACAGATGGCTCTACAGAAGAGTCTCCTGCTGAGCTGTCACCACTTGATGGGTCATTGCCACCACCACTAGGGTTTGAAGGATCACCCCATATGATAGTGAATTCGTACATAGTCGACGCGCTATCATAGCCCAAAGCAATATAGTAAGTGATTGCTGAGTCAGCTGTTCCAGTTATGCCACTGAATGACTTGCTTCCACCAGTGGTTCCATCTGATGCTTCATCAGTCACAGTAGGTGTGAGAGTGACATCTTCACCAGTAGTTCCAGCAGGTGCAGCTGTAATGTAGATGACATTCACATCATCTCCATCTAGAAGATCTGTTGATGAGGTATCCCATGTCATGCCATTGTCAGTTGATGTCTCAGTGATTACTTTCAGATCACTAAAGTCGAAGCTGACATTCAGGTTGCTGTTTGACAAGTTGCAGCTTGGTGTCATGTACTCTTGTGAGAACGTCATCTCATAGTCATCTGCAGGAGTACTAGAAGCAATTAACGTCCTTCTTGTCATTGGAGCTGGGGTTCCACCAGTTGTGAAGTCTAGTCGTGCACAATAAGTGGTATCATTATATGTGAATGTTATGTTGTATTGGTAGTGAGATGCACTTGACAAGTTGCTAAGAGTTACTACAACACCATCTGATGTGTAAGATGTTGACACAGTAGCATTCCAGTCATTCATCATCATGTCAGGCATCATAGAGTCTGCTTTCCTGATGTCTGAGTCAAATGTCACAGTGACATCCATCCATGATGCTGGCATTCCAGTATACTCTGGAATAGTCACAGTGAACTCAGTTGGTACAGTAGAGTTCATTGAGTAGAGAGCACCTGAGTAATTGTCATCAATAGTACAAGGAGTAATTGTCATGTCATTCTCTCCAAAGATTGATGAGTCACCTGTAGAGCTGTCACCTGTAGAGCTGTCACCAGTTGATGAGTCACTACCTTGGCTTGATGGATCACCCCATATGATAGTGAACGCATCAGAGTAAGACATGCCATTGTATGACAGTCCTACATTGTATGTGACTGCTGAGTCAGCTGTGCCTTGTATGCTGTTGAACACTACACTACCACCTTGTCCACCATCAGGAGCATACAAGCTAGTAGTTGGATAGAGACTCTCAGTCATGCCACTGCCTTCAACTCCTGCTGTGATATAAGTGACTGTGACATCATTTCCATCAACAAGAACTGCTGAAGCATCTGGTACCCATGTTGACCCATTGTCAGTTGATGTCTCATTGATGACCTTCAGGTCTGTATAGTAGAAGCTGATGAGACCACTGTTTTCATTAGGCAAGTTGCAGCATGGGCGACCATACACTGATGAGTCATACCAAGTAGCACCAAAGTCTCCTTGTGGAGTGTCACCTGCTACAAACATGCTCTGTCTGAGTGGCTTGTTGCCTTTAACAAGCTTGATTGTAGGGATATTGAAAGTCCTGTTCCACATCTTGTATCCAATCATTGAGTCATGACACTGGAGAGTGTCATATATCTCAGTGTTTGATATGATGTAGTCATTACTAGTCAGATTATGAAGAGTTGACTCAAGTGATGCAGACAATACACTGTCACTTGAGTTCTTGAATGAGTTGCTTCCTCTAGTGAGAGGCTTCTCAAGGAAGAACTGCGAGCTAGTGTTTCCTTCCTCACCTTTGTTGTTGTAGTGAGTGATGTTTCCATCTATTGCTCTAGAAGCAACAGTGTAGACAGCCAAGTTCATGAAGTCTGCACTCTCATCATAGATGCTCACAGTGTTTGTAGAAGCATCATACTCAGAGTCATACTCTTGCCCATTGTCCATGTTGACATACTTGAATGTCCATGTCACATCAGAGTTGATAGTGCCAGTTGCCATCTTCTTGATCTTCATAGAGATGCTGAAGTCTTCTCTCTTGCCATCAGAGTAGATCAAGCTGTTTCCACCTATTGTCTGGAGAGTAGTCTCTTGACCAGTCTCTAAGCTGTTCCAGTCAATGTATAGTGTGAAATATGGGTATGTGTTTCCTAAGAACCATGATATCTGCTCAAACTTAGTGTTGTTCCTGTTCAAGTTGACATATCTCCAGCTTTCTGAGTCATGAGCAAATGTGCTGACATCTCTAATGAATCCATTGTCTGTAGACAGGACAGGAAGCTTGATGCCACCATCTGGACTCACCTCAGTTTCAAAGACGTGAGAAGCAAGAGCACTAACCTCATTCTTGTAGAATGGCCTGATATACTCTTTCAACTCATCAAATGTAGACCATAGTCCTTGTCCTCCCCCATACAATACTGCATAGGAAATTTTAGACTGAGAATCACTAAAGATCATCTTGTAGTCATGGTCAACTTTCTTCTCTACTTCACCAACAGGCACACTCCATACGTCTTGAAGCTCTTCTGTCTCAACTTCCTCATTAGTGCTTGGGTCAACAGTCACTACAGTCTTCATCTTCTTCTTCAAGATTGGGAGATTGAAGCCATCAATAGTTGCTATACGATCTCCAGTGAGCTGCTTGAGCTCACTGCTGAGGAAATCGTCCATTGTCTTAAATCTGTCAATATACTTCATGTTATTAGATTGTTGTGTCTGTTTTAAGCTGCTGACTCAGTTGTGAAGTTCAGGAAGATGTGGTATGTAGTCTCATTGTATATGAAGTCTACATTGAATTGATACTCAGCACCATTGACTGTGTTGCTGACAGACAGCACATAGCCACTAGCTGTAGCACTACCAGTGAATGTGACAGTAGAGTCAGGAGTTGGCATAGTTGGCATCATTGGATCTCCCATCATATGCTCCATCTTCATCATCTGCTCTTGGTCTATTGTCACATTGTCCCATGTTGTAGGCATGTCTTCAAATGCTGGTATAGTCACAGTGAATGAAGTTGGCACAGTGCCTGTGATAGTGTAAGTAGCAGCTTGGTAGCTCTCATCATCATTCCTTGATACTGTCATTTCATAAGATGAGCTTCCACCTGTTGAGCTGTCACCAGTGCTTGAGTCATCACTTCCATCATCCTGAAGAGTAGTCTCAATATTCTCAACACGCTCAGCCAGCCTGTTGACTGCTGTAGCAACACTGAGCTCTACGTTCTCCATCTGGCTGTTGCTGATGTATCCTTCAGCAACGCTTGCATCAGTGATGTAGTCCTCAAGTGTCTCACTCAAGCTAGCATCTGTGACATAGTTGTCAAGGTCTGAAGCATCAGCCTTAGCAGCAAGAGCTGTGCTAACATCTTCAGTTGTAGCGTATGGTGTCAAGTCAATAGCACCAACAGCTTCAGCAACACTTGCATCTGTAGCATAGCCTTCAAGACTTGGTATCTGAGCTGCTACACTAGAGTCATGCTCATCAACATACTGCTCAGTAGCATAGCCTTCTAAGCTTGGTATCTCATTCTTGTCAGCTTTGCCAGCAAGAGCTGTGCTAACATCTTCACTTGTAGCATATGGTGTGAGATCAACTTCTGGTATTGCACTGATAGACTCACCAACATACTGCTCTGTAGCATATCCATCAAGGCTAGGTATCTGAGCTGCGACACTAGCATCATGCTCTGTGACAAATGTCTCAGTAGCATAGCCATCAAGGCTAGGTATCTCATTCTTGTCTGCTTTGTCAGCAAGAGCAACACTTACATCAGCTGTCGTTGCATATGGAGTGAGGTCTGGCAAGTCAGTAGTGTTAGCCTTAGAAGCAAGAGCGACACTCACATCTTCAGTTGTAGCGTATGGTGTCAAGTCTACTGCTGGTATTGCACTGATAGACTCACCAACATACTGCTCTGTAGCATAGCCTTCAAGACTTGGTATCTCATTCTTGTCTGCTTTGTCTGCCAGAGCTGTAGAAACGTCCTCTGTAGTTGCAAATGGAGTCAGGTCTATGTTACTTACCTGCTCAGTAACAAACGTCTCTGTAGCCAATCCTTCAACACTAGGGATTGCATTTGCAACACTAGCATCATGCTCATCAACATACTGCTCAGTAGCATAGCCTTCAAGACTTGGGATTGCACTCTTCAGTGCATATGGTGTGAAGTCTGGCTCAGGTATAGCACTGATAGCTGCACTGACATCTTCTGTAGTAGCGTATGGTGTCAAGTCTACAGCATTAGGTATAGCACTGACGATGCTTGAGTCTTGCTCATCAACATACTGGATAGTAGCATATGATGCAAGGATCTCTTGGATAGTGTCTGAGTTGCCTTGAGCAACCTCGACATTGTTCAGCCTTGTGAGTATGCTAGACAGAGCACTGTCAATGTCCTGCAATGTCCTAGTTACATTGATTCTCCAGTTGAGAAGTGACTCATTGTCACTGAGTGGAGAGAGTGCTGAGTTGTTGAGGTAATATGGCAGTGCATTTGTCTTGATGTAGTCAAATGTGCCATCATTGTACTGGCTGTTCAGCAGAGCGATTGCTGTAGTGATGTAGAGCTGTCCTGAAGACAGGAGCTGGAGCTCAGAAGAGTTGACATATAGCTTCTGGTCTCTGTATCTAGAGCCAGAGAGATACACACGCTGCATCTCAGAGGTCTCTTGTGTGAACACTACAAACTGCAAGTTGGCAATCAGACTAGAGTCAATGACATTGCCAGTCTTGTCACTCAAGACAAGGTCAAGAACAAGATCCTCATTAGGACTTATAGTTTGAATCATGAATTATTGAAACGTTTCTTGGATTTTGATATTTATTGAATCTGAATACCAAAGACCAAGATACGCTCCAATGTCACTCTTCTCTGTTGCCTTTAGATGAGTTGCATGACCTGCAAACTATCCTAGCATTCTTCAAGTCTGTCCTACCACCTTTAGACCAAGGCTCTATGTGGTCTACAGTGAGCTCTTCTTCATGATACAAGTTGTTGCACTTCTCACACCTGTACATGCCATTCTCTTGCTTCATGTCAACAAGCAGCCTAGCTTTCTCTTCTGGAGAGAAGAATCTCCTTGGGTCTACTCGCCTGTTCTTGATGATGCCTAAGATGATGCCTTCAATGTCTTCATACTTAGTGTCTGACTGCTTGTACTCACCATTGATGATGTAGTTGTTAGTCTCTTTGAAGATCTCATCTCTCTTCTCTCTCCATATAGTCTTGTCTTTGTAGTAGTATGCAGCTAGCTTCAGCTTGAAGTCTTGCTTTATCTTAGACTGATCATGGAAGACATCTTTGATGAAGCTGAGGTATGGCCTGACTTTGTTGAAGTCATCTTCAAATGTCTTGTCTTTGTTAGCCTCAACATAGTCATCTAGCTCACCTTTCTTTGGATAGTGGTTGTAGTTCCTTATTGAGTAGATGTACTCAAGCAGCTTGTACTTGTTGTTGCCTCTGTCTATGCCATCATTTGGGAAGACTTTAGACAGCAGTGGGTTGTCTTTGAAAGCATCACTCAGCTCTTCAAGGTACTCACCATGATAGAGGCCATTGAGGACTTCATACTTAGACAGAGGCACACCAAGAGTGTTGATCCTCTTGAATATCTCACGCTTCAGCTCATCACTGCCACTGCACACTATGCAAGTCAGCTCTACATTGTTGAACTTCTCTTGCAGCTCTGGCTCTTTAGCATAGTTCTTCCATGTCTTGTCTCTGTACTTTATCTCTCCTTGCCTGAACTGCTTGATGGCTTCTATCCTCTGCTTTCCATCTAGGACTTCAAGCACACCATCTTCTCTCTGCCAGAAGTAGAAAGCTGGCAGAGGTATGCCATTCAGGATAGAGTCAATGACTAGCTCTTGCTTCTTCTTGTCATACACAATAGCTCTCTGGAGCTCAATGTCAGACTCAATCTTGCCATCAACTACTTGGCTGTACAGATCACCTACTTTGATTGTCTTCATCTTATCTCTTCCTCTTGATTACCATCTTGTCAAACAGTCTCTTGTATCTCTTGTCTCCTATCTTCAAGTAGAATCTAGGACCACCTTTAGAGTATGATGCATCTTCCTCGACAAAGTCTTTGATAGGCTTTGCTAGCTGCAACGAAGATCCTATGAGCTCAAACTGGTCAGGGTTGAACTTGTGCATGAATGTGATAGGCACACCCATCTCACCATAGTAGTCATATGGAATCTCATTAGACTTTGGGATGTAGATTGCATCATAGTTGACAAACTTAGGGAACTTCTCAGGAGTCTCTTCATATGACTCTCTGAGCATGAGTCTCTTCTGCTTGAGGTCTATGTCCATGTTAGTGTACCACATGCATGAGCGACACAAGTTGTCTTGCTTGTCAAGTATAGTGCCATCAGGTCGCTTGAATCCACTCAAGTGGTAGTTGTACCCTATCCTGACTTCATTGTTCTGGAAGTGCTGTATGACTGACTTGAGTGTCAGAGCATCTTGTGGCCCTATGACTAAGAACTTGATCTTGTTCTTGATGAGCACATCAATGAACTCACCAAACTGGCTGAATGGTGGATTAGTGACAACACAGTCATACAGAGTCCAGTCTATGTCTTGGAACCTGATGCCTCTCTTAGAGTATGGGTTGTATCCGGATACAGACACAGACTTTATGCCATAGTCTTCAGCATGGTTCAGCAAGTAGTAGACAAACTGGTTAGACACTAAGTCCATGTCTTTCTCTATCTTGTCAGGTGTGTGGCAGACAGGTGAGTCAGCAGTGCCACCTTGGACTAAGAGTGGCCTGTCTATGACATATCCTTCTGCTTTGTACACTATCTCTTCGTCATAAGACTCATCCCAGTCACAAGGACAGAGTACCCTGAGCCCTCTCAACTGAGGCAGGTACTTGACAGCTTCATCAGCTATGTCATCATACAGAGTGTAGTACTCATCATCTTTGAGCACTTTGCTTTTCTGTAGTCTTGCTGTTCTTCTCATCTTTAGCTAGGAATTTGTGGCAAAGGTACTACTTTTAGAAGAAATACAAGACTATTTCGACAAAAAAGTGAGTATTAACATTAAAAAAGCTCTCAGTTGAGGCTGAGAGCTTTGAAATAGAAAGAAGAGTTTATGAGATAAGTGTTCCACCTTCAATTTCTGCATAGGTGGTGGTATTTAATCTGAATGAATCAGAATAATAAGTGCAATTATTTGGTAGAATCACCTTTTTAATATCTAATCTTCCTCTAAATGCCAAATGACCAACACTAGTACAATTTGGTAATTCAAGAATCACATCAGAACCAATGTTTCCATTACTTTCAAATGCATAATCACCTATTGTTCCAACTGCATATAATGACATTGCACTTAATCTTGCAGCAACGTCAGCAAAAGCGGAATCACCTACTGAAATGGTTGTAGACACAGTTGGATAAGATGATCTTGACCAACTTTTTGAGAGGTCTATGAATTTTAAGTGTGAACCTAAGAATGCTTCATCTCCTATTGAACTCAAATTCCGTGGAGCTCTAAATTCAACAATTCCACTTCCTTTAAATGCTCTAGTACCTATAGTTTGTAAAGAATAAGGCATATTGATTTCTAGAATTGGAATAGAAGTATAATTAGTACCTCCATTCATAAAAGCCTCATTTCCAATACTCAATATAGTATTAGGTAATGAAACACTTTGTAAGTATTCCTTGGAACTATTTGAATCAAAACCAGCAAAAGCATTATTACCAATAGAAGTTACTCCATATGGTACATCAACCTTAATAAGATAGTCATATTGAGTATTTCTAACATAGTTACTATCATATGCAGAATACTTATAATTTGGAATAGTACCAACTATAGTATCCTGTAAGATAGAAGTATCATTTAAAGAACTATCTGTATATAATTCCAATATGACATTTGAAGGATTTGATACTCCATTAATTAATGATTGATAACTTGCATCAAGTGCCGCATAGATACCACTCAAGTTATCATACTGAGTATTTGTATAGCTATGTGAAGACTTGTAGCTTGTGAAGCTGCTGTCAAGCTCATCATATGAGTCTTGTAGTGCCTCATAGCTTGCATCTGAGATAGCTCCACTACAGTTCTCTTCAAGATCTCTGTAACTAGCATCCAATGCATCATAGAGGTCACTAAGAGTGTCATACTGAGTGTTAGTATAGCTATGGCTATTCTGGTAGCTTGTGAAGCTGCTGTCCAGTGCATTGTATGTAGATGTAGGCACATAGTTGTTGTTGCTAGCATCTGCAAGTGCTTGCTGGTACAGCCTGTTGATCCTGTTGTACTCACTCAAGTCTATGTGAGAAGTAGCACAGAGTCCTACATAGTCATCATACACACTCTTCAAGACATAGTCTGTAGCTACTCTGTCTCTCAAGCTCTGGAAGCTTGCATCAAGAGCATCATAGTCTGACTTAGGCACTGAAGATCCACCTGCTACAGACTGGTAGCTTGCATCCAGTGCATTGTACCTTGACACTAAGCTGTTGTATGTGTCTTGCAAGTTCAAGTAGTTAGTGTTTGCCTCAGTGTACAAGCTAGTCAGCTCTGCGTACTGAGTCTGAGGCATAGTGTAGATCTCCTTGTAGAGCTGGAACTGGTCATAGAGAAGCCCATAGCTACCATCAGTCACCTGTCCTCTCTCTACAGAGCTGTCGAACAAGTCACTCATGTGGTCAAGTGTCTCTTGGACTGCCTCAAAGCTTGCTGCAAGTATGTTGTTCTCAGTCTGGAGCTGTATGTAGCTCTGCCTTGTAGTGTTGTAAGCATCAAGCAGAGTCTGGTACACTGCTGGATCTACTGCATTAGACAGAGCATTCTGGTACTGAGCACTCAGGCTAGTGTAGTTAGACTGCAAGTCAGTGTACTGTCCTTGGAGAGCACTGTACTGGTTGTTGAGGCTCAAGTACTGGCTGCTAGGCACACTGTTAGACAGCAAGTCATTGTATGTAGCTTGCAGTGTCAAGTCACTGTCTCTCAAGTTCAAGTATGTGTTGTTGAGTGCAGTGTTGTCTGCAAGAAGAGCATCATATGTTGACTGTGGCACTGTCTTGCCTTGCACCACATGGCCATTCACCAGCATGTCATTGTAGTTGTCACTCAAGCTCTGGTACAGTGTCATAGAGATCATGCCATTGCCAGCATTAGAAGCATCAGCAATAGCTTGGTTGTACAGAGCAAGCACACCTTCATATGTGTTCCTGCTGACAACATTGTTCCAGTCATTGTATGTGCTAGCATCAAGCATAGCACGTGCAGTAGCATATTGCTCTTGCAGCTGAGCATGGATTGACCTTGCTACAGTGTCCTGAGACTCAACATCAGCAAGCAGAGCATTGTACACTGCATTGAGCCTGTCATACTGGCCACTCAGTGTAGTGTAGTTAGTGCTCAGTGTCTCATACTCTTCAGCAGAGACATAGCTTGCATCAAGAGCATCATACCTCTCTTGCAGGTCAGTGAATCTAGCAAGCAAGCTCCTGTAGTTAGAGCTGCTAGCACTAGCATCAGCTATAAGCAAGTTGTAGTCACTCTCTAGAGCATTGTACTCAGCTAAGAGCTGGGTGTATGCTGCTGGGTCTGCACTGCTGTCTATCAGGCTAGCCACTTGCTCAGTCAGTCTCGCAACTTGTGCTTGAAGCGTTGTCTTGTCGGTCTGTAGTCTGCTGTTCTCATTAGAGACTGTAGTGTAGTTAGTGTTGAGAGACTGGTAGCTAGCTGCTACTTCATCATATGTAGCTTTAGACACTGATCCAGCTTGCAGAGTGCTGTAGCTTGACTGGACTGAAGACAGCTGAGTCTGCAATGAGCTGAGCTGTACCTCCAAGCCCTCAATCTGTGATGTCAGGGATGTGTTCTGCGCCGTCAGGGCACTGTTCTGTGCTGTGAGTATGCTCACATCAGCCAGAGCATCTGCATAGTTCTCTGCGAGGTTTGGATCTTCACATGCATCATGTGCAGCTTGCAGCATGTCATATGCACTCTGTAGAGCTGCATGCCTTGACTGGAGTGTAGTGTATAGGTTGTTGACTGTCTCTATGTCTCTTCCTTCAGCAGTCAGCTCAGCAATCCTAGCACTGAGTGCATCATATGCCTCTTTGCTGACTGTAGTGTTGAGCATAGTAGATATGTCATTGTTAGCCTGTGCAAGAGTGTTAGACAAGTTGTTGTAGTCACCTTGCAGAGCTGCTATAGTAGCTGTAGCCTGAGTGTAGCTCTCATTCAGAGTGTCATAGTTGCTCTGGAGAGTGCTCATGCTGCCTAAGAGTGTCTCATACCTGTTGTTGAGTGTCTCATAGTCAGTCACAGTCACTACGCTGCTGTCAAGCCTTGCAGCAAGAGCATCATATGTAGCCTTGTTGACACTGCTAGCTTGTAGTGCTTCATATGTTGATGTCAGTGATGCAAGCTGAGCCAGCACATCATCATAGTTGCTTGTAGCTGTTGCCAGCTCTGCTTGTACTGATGCTAAGCTCTGGCTAGCTTCAGTGTACTGTGACAAGAGCCTGTCAGCAGTGTCTTGAGCATTCTCATACCTTGCCTCTAGCTCATCATATTCTGCTTGTGACACACAGCTAGAGTCAAGAGCATTGTACTGTCTCTGTAGAGCTGCATAGTTTGCCATGAGAGCATTGAGCTCAGTCCTCAGCTCAGAGACTGTGCCTAGAGCCTCATTCTTCTGGCTGACCATCTCATTGTATGTAGAGACATCAACGCTAGGGCTTTCACCACTCAAGCTAGAGTCAAGAGCATTGTACATAGCCTGAAGAGCTTCATATGAGCTCCTAGACACGCTCTCTGACTGCAAGTTGATGTATGAAGAGTTGAGTGTGTTGTAGTTGAGCAAGAGAGCATCATACCTGTCATTAGCCTCTCTAGCAGAAGCAAGAGCTGCTGCCATCCTGCCAGTCAGGTCTAAGAAGTCTTGCTGTACTCTCTGGTACTGCTCTTGCAGTGTGTCATAGTTGCTCTTCAGAGTGCTGTAGCTTGCATCTGGCACACCAGTGTATGCTGACACGACAGCATCATACAAGCTCCTGTCTACGCTCCTTGTCCTGTAGTCTTCATAAGCTGACTGCATCTGCTCATAAGCAAGCCTCAAGTTGTCATACTGGTCTGTCAGTGTGTCAAGCTCACTAGCTGCTACAGATGCATTCTTCCAGCTTGTCAGCTCTGCTACTTGGCTCCTCAAGTCAGCTATAGTGACAGAAGAGTCAGATGTCAGGCTGTCAAGGTCATCACGCAGCTGCTGTATCTGCCCGTCTTTGCTCTCTATGCTAGAGCTCAAGTCAGATATGCTCTGCTCCAGCTCAGCAATGACACCAGCTAGCCTAGCCTCTTCAGCCTCAGCATCAGCCACATAAGAGCTGAAGCTGCTGTCAAGAGCCTGATATCGAGCACTAGCATCTTCAAGCTGCTCTCTGCACTCCTGCCTGATAGTGCTCTTCTCTAAGTTGTGAGCTATAGTCTCACGCTGGAGTGTCATGTCAGCTTCCAGCTGCGCCAGCTCTGCTCTCCTCTTGTAAGCTTCAAATGCCTCATGCAAGGCTGCATAGTCAGTGTCTGGGCTGACTGCCTTAATCTCTTGTGAGCTCTGTACAACAATCTTAGGGATATTGACTTCCATCAAATCTATGGTCAGTTTATGAATTTAGTTATTTATTGACTACAAAACAAGTGAGCCATCTTCACAGACAGCTCACTCACACATAACATACGTAATGCCAAAAAGATAACAAAATGTATCGTCAACAAAAGATCATTCTCTGTACTTCTCATAGAACCACTTCCTAGCATCATTGTAAGTGCCGAAGTTGATCTTCTTCTCTAAGTAGTCTCTGTACATCTTCCTCACTATCTGGTACTCAAACATGTACCTTCTCTCAGCTGGTGACTTAGCCTCTCTGAACACTGTCTTCTTGTATGGAAGTGGCTTGTGTGCGCTAGCTAGAGCTTTCTTAGCTCTGCTCTCTTCAGTCTTCTTCTTGCTAGCTTCTATAGCTAAGAGCTCATCTTCAGTGAATTTGTGGAACTTAGTGTTAGCACGTGTCTCAAATGGAATCACATCTTTACCTAAGATCCTCCTCATCCTAGTCCTGAGACCTATCACATTCCTGTGAGTCAGCTCAATGCCTAGCTTAGTCAGTATCTCAGCTGCTATAGACAAGTTTGATGCAGACCAGTCACAGACTGTAGCTGCAATCCTCATCTCTTCTTCGTTCTTGAATATCTCATCAGGAAGCTCATACAGCTTTCCACCAGCTTTAATCTCCATAGGTAGATGTTATATGAGCTAGCTAGTCTTTTGTTTGCACTTGCAGAAGTGATCACACACCCCAGCTATGTAGCCTATGAAGAACACTACAAAGAACACAGCACATGTGAAGATGAAGAAGATCATCGTGTCTGTTGCTACTACCATCATGCAGTATTTATGAATGCTAGAAGAGAGATTCTTCTGGGATTTCTGCATGCATGTGCAAGTCTAAGACTTCTGTCTCAAGAATCCTCTTCTTGTGCTGCTCTGGATTCTCACTCATGTGCAGTGCGTGCAACTCAGGAACTTCCAACGAAGTGTCTAAGTTATTGAGTTTCAACACGATAGGTTTCAGTTTTGGAATCATTTCTGGTAAAAATAGTTTATGTGTTAATATTGTTAATATCTCAGGAAGTTGCACAAAAGCTTAAAAGTGTGCAAAAATTAGACCAGTACAAAGCCATAAGTTGGTCTCTAAATGGCGGAATCCGCCCTCGCGAT
>Ga0310786_10006433_pt1 | contig 15610 bp, 11 predicted proteins | sample AusTroGonzalo_MG_FD_203881 | JGI IMG/M metagenome (GOLD analysis project Ga0310786, IMG submission 203881) | Bovine rumen microbial communities from tropical cattle in Woodstock, Queensland, Australia - Gonzalo_03 (v2) (version 2) | ecosystem: Host-associated > Mammals > Digestive system >... | reverse complement strand
GATCCGAACCCTTTTTGATAGAGTTCAAGGACTTTGTCCCATTCTTCTTTTGTGTGTTTCTTATACATGAAAACCCCGAAGTTGTGTCCAACTTTCGGGGTTCACATCACGTTCAGACGGGTTTTTCTTTGCCTTGGCAAAAGGCTTTTCAGCTTACTTCTTGGCGGCGGAATTGGCGACGGAATCAGCAGCCGGTTCAGCAGCAGCGGCCTTAGCGGCTTCCTTTGCAGCCTGGACTTCGGCAATCTTCACGATTTCGTCCCATTCGCTCTTGTCGCCGGTATAAAGGAGCATGGCGCCCTTATATTCGGTCACAATCTTTGCGGCAGCAGCGGTGTCGCCCTTGTCAAGAGCGTCGTTTGCGCTAGAAAGCAAATCCTTCTGAGCGTTGCGCATGTCTTCAATTTCACCGAGGCGGTTCTGACGGAGCACTTCGAGAGTATCGCTCACGAATGCCAAATCCCAAGTAGCCTCGTAGCAGGTTTCCACTTCGGCAAACTTAGAAGCATCTTCGCCAGCGGCAACGTACAGGGAGTCACACTTGGCAAACGTTTCGGCACAGTTGCGCTTCACGTACTGGTAATACTGATAACCGCCCACAATCAGGCCGATGATTACCAAAAGGAACACACCGTCTTGCCAACCCATAATCGGGCCAGTAGGCAATTTCGGCTTTCCGTTTACGGTTTCCCCTGCTTCCAGGCGTTCTTCCGCCTCGTCAAAAGGACTCTTTCCATTCAAGAAACTGAACATGTTCTACCTACTTTTTTGAAAGGGCCATGTAGACCCGTGCATATAAATAAATCTGTTTGACAAGGCTCGCAAAACCATTCGAGCGCGTCGGCGAAAGGCCTACATTGAGTCCGATGTCCTGGAAAAACTTCGGGTCGACAGCAAGAATATCTGCCGGAGCCATATCATTATACACCTTGAGTGCGAGCGCACCGAGGCCGCGGCTAATGAGCGGGTTCGTAGTTCCGCCTTCGACATCCATTTCAAAATGAATCTTTTCGCCATCGAACTTCGGCACCAGATACATGGTCGAAGCACAACCCTGGATAATGAACTTTTCGTCCTTGAGCGAGGCATCCATACCCTTATGGGCACGGGCCAAGTCGAGCAAGTATTTCCACTTGCCGTCTTCGTCTGCAAAGTTTGCAAACGTTTCACGCACTTCGTTCAAACGAGAATCCATCACATCACTCATAAAATCACCATCAATGCAAGAAAGAGCGCATCTTCCAAATCAGCGACGGACAAGACCACAGCACCGTCAAGAAAATACGGAGCAGAGTCTGCTTTTCGCGAGGAAGCTTAGAAAGGTTTTTAGCGGCGCGGTCAAACTGGGCATCGCTAATCTTGTTAAAACCAATCTTGGCGTTTGCCACCTGCAAATGCTTTTTGCCAAGAGCAGCCATCCAGCGTTCAAGAACGCGAGCTTCAATGGCACTGCGTTTTTCGCCGGATTCTTCGAGCCATTCCTTGACCGATTCTGCTACGATTTTACCGCACAAAAGCGATTCGACAATGCCCGAACGGCTAATCGGATTCACGCAGCTAGCTGCATCGCCCGCTTTAAAGAGTCCGCACTTGGCCATAGGCTTTGTGGACTGGCCGCAAGCAATCATGCCACCGTATACGGCCTTCACCTTTGCCTGCGGATAATCGCGAGCGATAAAATCCAAAAGTTTCTTACGCAAGGGTTCCTTGTGTTCGACTTCTTTGCCGAGCACGAAACCGATATTGACCTCGACGCCATCGCGCGGGAAAATCCAGCCATATCCAGCTTCGAATTCAGAACCGAAGAAGAGTTCGATGTGTTCCTTGCTGTGTTCGATGCCTTCGGCCACTGCAAAAATGGCGGGTTCCAAATCGGTATCGCCCGATTCAATTCCCTTGAGGCATTCGATATTGCGGGTAAGCCTGCAGCTCGGACCCGTCGCATCGATAACTGCCGCTGCCGAGAGCGTTTCGACTGCGCCGCCGGCGACTGCCACAGAAACATTCCAACCGTCAGCCGTCTTTTCGAGTTTCTTGATTACCGTATCGAAGCGGCATTCCACACCTGCGGCCTTACAGCCGTCGGCAATGGACTTGTGGAAAAGCGAGCGGTTTAAAATCAGGCCACAATCCTTGCTGTAGAATTCAGCACGGTAGCGCTTGGGTGACGTAAAGTAAATGCCCGAAAGCGTTCCGCGGACAAACGACGGATCGGCCGGCCACAACTTTTCGAGGCGTCCCTTGGATACCGCTTCTGCACAGAAAATCGGTTCCTTCCAAGGTTCCTTTTTATCCAAAAGCAAAACCCGTCTTGCACCAGAGGTCAAACGCCCCAGGGTACAAGCGGCCATGAGACCGGCAGGACCGGCCCCGCAAACCACTACATCGTACTGATTTGATGCAAAATTTGCCATTTCGGGGTACAAATTAGCTTTTATTTATAAAGTTTTTTTGTTTTCTATTGTTATTTGTCAATTTTTTTAGTTATTTTAGAGCTATCCGTTATTTGGTTTATCCTTAAAAGGGAATGTATATGAATATGAAGAGTGTATCAAAGTTCGGCCTGTGCCTGTTGAGCGCACTTGCCCTCAACGTTTACGCCCAAGACAACTGGGCAGGCAAGGACCTGAACGTATCTTTCAGTAACAAGCGTATCGATGGTTTTAACTTCAAAAACGCAAAAGCCGTCGCACACACCACCGACTTCCGTCGTGCCACTGGTGATGGTCCGAACTTCCAGGGCGCAAAGCTCAACGAAGTGTCCTTCCAGAACGCCGTGATCAACGGTGCAAACTTTGAAGACGCCGACCTGACCAAGGCAACGATCAGCGGTGCAGACATCCGCTCTTCTTCGTTCGAAGGCGCCAACATGGAAGAAGCTAACCTCTACCGTGCAACGCTTCTGGACAGCAAGTTCCCGAAAGTCAACTTTAAGAACGCTCGCCTCGATGCTATGAAGGTGTCCGACAACGCTGACTTCAGCAAGTCCGACCTCACCCAGGCGTCCGTGATGGATGTGGACCTTACTGCAGCCGACTTCAGCAAGGCAAACCTCACCCGCGCAAACTTCTCCCGTTCCTTGATGGCTAACAGCGACCTCCGCAAGGCCACCATCGTTAAGACGGACTTCTCTGCATGTAACTTGATCGCCGCCAACTTCAAGGGCGTTGACCTCATCGACGTGAACTTCGCAAAGGCCGGTCTTTCTCAGGCCAACTTCAGCGGCGTTGAATTCAAAAACGTGAACCTGCAGGACGCTGACCTTTCCTTGACGACCTTCAATGACGTCGACCTTTCCAAGACTCAGCTCCAGAAGGCCAAGTTCGCTCAGTCCACCGTGAAGAACATGAAGTTCGACGGCCAGGACCTGACCGGCGTTATCTTCGACAAGGGTTCCGTGGCTAAGAGCTCGTTCGCTAAGACCAAGCTCTCCAAGGCTTCCTTCTACGACACCGAAGTGAGCAAGAACGCATTCCAGAATGCTGAACTCCTGAAGGCTGTGTTCGATGGTGCCTACGTTCGTAAGAACATCTTCGACAAGGCTGACCTGACCAAGGCCAACTTCGCAAACTCCACCATCGAACGTTCCGACTTCATTCTCGCCCAGCTCAACGGCGTGAGCTTCGCCGGTGCTAAGCTCATCAAGGTGAACTTCACCAACGCCAACATGCAGGGCATCAAGATTGACGCTGACACCAAGATGGAAGATGTGGACTTCTCTGGCGCAAACCTCGAAGGTGCCAAGATCGAAAAGTTCACCGCCAAGAAGGTGATCTACGACAACAAGACCAAGTTCCCGTCTGGCTTTGACCCGCGTCAGTATGGCTTCACCAAGCGTGGTGAAAAGGCCGCCGACATCAAGGTCGAAGGCTCTGGTTCTTCTCCGAAGAAGAAAAGAAAAAAAGCCGCTGACGACGAAGAGTAGTCTAGAACCTTAACGGATTTTGAAAAGCCTCGGTGAAAACCGAGGCTTTTTTTAGTGGGTTGGCGACGCTCACTTTTTGTTCATGAGCCAGTTTACGGCGTCGGAGAGGGTGTGGACCTGAACAATCTTCATGCCGGAGGTATTTTCGGGCAGGCGGCCACCCGCAGGCACGACCGCCTCCGTGATTCCCAGGCGGCGGGCTTCCTTGAGCCGCTGTTCCAGCAGGCTCACGGAGCGGACCTCGCCAGACAGTCCAAGTTCTCCGATTACAATGCATTGGCGACCGAGCGGAATCGCGAGGTGGTTGCTTGCAATGGCAAGAGCTAGGGCGAGGTCCGACGAAGTGTCGGAGACCTTCAGCCCGCCGGCAATCGACACGAACACGTCGGAGGCGCCAACGATAACGCCGCCGAACTTTTCGAGCAGGGCCAGAATAATCGTAAGGCGCTTGGGGTCGATCCCGGCCGCCACACGCTGGGGTACCGCAAACGTGGTCGAACTCACGAGAGCCTGCGTTTCAAAAAGCATGGCGCGGGTACCTTCGAGCGTACAGCAAACGACGCTCCCGGGCGTCGGCGGAACGTTTTCTTGCAAGAACACTCGGCTCGGATTTTCGACCGGAGAAAGCCCGTGCCCCGTCATCTCGAACACGCCGATTTCATCAGTCGCGCCAAAGCGGTTCTTGATAGTCCGGAGAATTCGGTACTGGTGATTGCGGTCGCCTTCAAAGTACACAACCGTATCGACCATGTGTTCCAAAATGCGCGGGCCCGCAATTTGGCCATCCTTGGTCACATGCCCGATCAGAATCGTAATGCAGCCCGTATTCTTGGCAAAGACCATCAGGTCGAGCGTGCATTCGCGAAGCTGCGTGGCGCAACCCGGAGTGCCCGACAAATCGCTCTTGTAGACCGTCTGGATTGAATCGATTACAAGCACTTGCGGCTTGAGTTCTTGCGCCTGCTGCAAGATTTTTTCGAGGCTGGTTTCGCAAAGCAAAAGCATGTCAGAGCCTGCGACATTCAGGCGCTCGCTGCGAAGCTTCACCTGAACCGCACTCTCTTCGCCGCTCACGTAAAGCGTCTTGACGCCGGCGGCTGTCATGGTGGCGAGCGTCGAAAGCACCAGCGTGGACTTGCCGATTCCCGGATCGCCACCAATGAGCACCAGGGAACCTGGCGCAAGCCCGCCCCCCAGCACGCGGTCAAATTCGGCATTGGCGGAGCTCAGCCGCCGCGTATCCTCAGTCGCGACATCTTTGAGCGGTACCACCTTGTGCACCGGGCCACCCAAGCCACGCGAGGCTCGCCCGCCCTCGAGAATGTTTTCGACCACATGTTCTTTGAGGCTACTCCAAGCACCACAAAACGGACACTTGCCCGCCCACTTGGGCGTGGTGTTGCCGCATTCGGTGCAAAGAAACTCAATTTCTTTTTTCGCTTTCGACTTATTTAGTGCTACCATGTGCACTAATATAACAAAATGCGCCTGACACAAAATGTCAAGCGCAAATAAATGCACAAAAAAGCACTATCCATCCTATTGCGAATCCTTTAGACAACGCACCGAGTTCGCCAAGGTCCTTCTGTCGCTACCCAGGATGCTGTAGAGGCTGTAGTCCAAGTACATGTAGTACGCGTATTCGAAATCTTCCGTAGAACTCCAAAAGTACGTGCAGGAGCCCACGCAGAAGTAATGCCCTTTGCTGATTCTATCGCCTGCAGGGAGAGCCGAGAACCCAAAATCATCCGTGCCGTTGTCGCTATAGTCCCATCCTTTCTTGGACTTGAGCACCTTACCCGCCGTTGATTTTCCACCGACCAAATTGATTAACATTTCAAATTCAACCTTACTCGGCAAATACCAGCCTGCAGGGCAAGCCTTCATCGCAGCATTCCACCTGTAAAGGCGCCCATACTTATCACAGAAGCCTGTGCTATCCTTATAGCAATAGCTATCCGGCATCTCGTAGTTCAGGTTCTTTGCCATCCACGTCTGCATACCGATTTTAACTGTCTTGTAAGTTTGACCATCGCGAGAATCTGTCATGGACCCCACGGTCACTTCGGCTGGAGAAACAACATCGACTGAAGAAGACATCGGCATAACCACGCTAGACGAGGATTCTGCGATTTGCTCAGATGCATCACCCTTTAGACAACGCACTGAAAACACGAAGTTCTTAAAGAAGTCATCCAGATTCGTTGTGTCGCAGTCGAAGTTCAAGTACATGTAATACGCGAGATCGCTATCGCTATCCGTAGAACTCCAGAAGTTCACGCCGTCGCCCTCGCCTTCGCTCGCCCCACTGTAGTCCCTGTAGCCAGCAGGGGGAGCCGAGAACCCAAAATCATCCGTGCCGTTGCCGCCACTATTCCAGCCTTTCTTAGACTTGAGCACCTTACCCGCCGTTGATTTTCCACCGACCAAATTGATTAACATTTCAAATTCAACCTTACTCGGCAAATGCCAACCTGCAGGGAAAGCTTTTTTAGCCGCATTCCACGTGTACAGGCGCCCGTACTTGGCACAGTTGCTTTCCTTATTGTTGTAGCAGAAACTAGAGTCCGCTTTGTAGTTCAGGTTCTCTGCCATCCAGGTCTGATCGCCAATTTTTACAGTCTTATACTTTTTCCCGTCACGTTTATCGATTAAGGTTCCTTGCGTTGCCGCAAACCCAGAAACTGCCAAAAACGCAATCAAGATGTAAATAAGCCTTTTTGCCATAACACAAATATATCTTATTAAGGGAGACTAAAAGAATTTGCAGAAAATAATATTATCTTAGGGGTGTGAGTTTATTATGAAACTGCTTGTTGTGAAACCGTATATTGTTTTTATCCTTTTTGCGACCGTACTCAACCTCGCCGGTTGCGCCATTTTGCTAAACCCCAAAATCGACACCCAGGAAATAACCTTCGAAGCAGAAGACGGCAGGGAATACGATTTTTATGTGGACAATGCTCTCGTTTGCCCCCATACCGACAAATGCGTTTTTGTTCACAACAAGAGAAACAGCATCTGCCAACATACAATCGACCTCAAGCGAGGCGAAGTTGTTTATGGGACACTGTTTTATGGCTACTGGCAAGAACGGTCGACGCTCGCCAAGGTGATGGCTGAGCGCAACGACAACGAGTGTCCCGAAGTATGGGACGGAGAAAGTGTAATCGTGGAGATTAATCCCGAATAACGATCAAGCTACCGGACATTCACTCGGTGAACGGTAGCCCCGACTCTCACGACGTACGAACCCGAACGCAAGTTCTGCACGACAGTCTCGGTTCCTGCAATAGCGCCTTGGCGCACGATACGGCCCTGCAAATCCATAATCGCATACGTTTTCGCAGAAGCGCCTGCAGCAACGATGGTAAGCGTCGAGCGAGAGCTGTTGCGGACTGTAAATTCCGAAGCGATTTTGGCAGCATGTACAGCAGGTTTTACGGAAGGACCTGCCTTAGGCGATGCAACCAGATTCATGTTCGTTAAGACATGCAAGTTACTCATTGGCGTACGGCGGTCGCAGAGGAACATATCGAAATCGTAGTTCTTCCCAGCGACAAGCTTTCCCGAAACGCCTTCAAATTCGTCCAGATTCAGGTATCCAGGAGCAGGCAAGTGGAGGCCGCCCAAATCAATTGCCAGTTTGTTGTCGATATACACCCACATATCATCATCCGCGCGAACCGCAAGGAATGCCCCCGGTCGATAAGTAAACTGCGAATGAGCCTCTAGGCAGAAATGCTGGTTAACATCGTTTACGACGCGATCGTCCCACGAAAGAACATCATAGACATTGGGGTGGTCCCCATCAGCAAACTCGCCCGCTGCAGCCGGATACAAATCAATATACGGAACTCCCGTCTTAGGCTCTATCGCCGACCAATCAACAACCTCGCCAAACATCTGTTTCGCCGTGTCGGAAATGAAGTCGTACTCAGGCGTGCCGCTACCCATGCCATACCTGACGCCGCCAGGCCCCATTCTCAAAGTAGCAGCTGTTGCACACGTTCCCGTACACGTCTCTTTTTCGACAGAATCGGCAAGGTCGTCCAAAGGAGTGAATGCCTGCGAAGGATACATGAATTTGTAGCTGTCAAATTCCCACAATCCGCTTTCGGTCATATAGAAATACACGCCACGCGAATCACCTTTATGAACGACATTCACACCCGAAGTTTCCTTGAACATCGCGTCGAACGCCTCTGTACTTACGAAGCAGCCGCTTGCTGTATCATAGGTCGGCTTTTTCGTCACCGAGTCAAGCAAATCAGCAACGATTCCGGGAGTCAATCCAATGCAAGGAACCGTATTCGCGGCACCCTCACCAGGATAGTTGTACTTGGCGGTCGTAGAATAGCACGTATTAGAAGCTACGTACGGGTAATCATCGCAGGTAAAGGCACCATGCAAGTGTGCATCCGTATCGTAGAACGTTACCGGCAAGAAATAGCGGCAAGTGCCTTGGGCATCCAAATCAGATGCTGCTAAAACGTCGCCACCAGCCGGATTCATTTTAGGGTCAGCAAAGAAGAAAAGCGTGTCTTTTTCGTAGGCATCAAATGCCACATCCAACGGAATCGGAACCAGAGAGTCCCCCAACCCTTTTGCACCGATAGCTCCTTTTAGGGAACTGTCATCTTTCTTGAAGATGATGAAATCGCTCGGGGCATTTCCGTCAACCCACGCCGTATAGAACCAGCCGCACCGATCATCAGCGGGCCTGAGCGGCCTGCCACTCGCAAACTTTCCGTCACCTGACCACATGGGAGGAGTAATCCACCAATCCTCATCATCGGGCGGCAACACATAGAGATACTTGATTTTCGGCTGTGTCGAAGAAACCAAGGTTTTGCCCGGCTGCGTAGGATCTTCAAGAACGAACACACTGTTGCCAGCCCCCGGGCACTTGATATCCATTTTCCCGTCAAGGTAAACGAACCCCTTAGGCACGGAGCGGTCCCATTCCGTCTGGAGGACATACCTCATCGGAGCATACAGATGATCCACCAAGGCAAAAGTCGAATCCTTTAAACTACTCTCCGATTGAGACAAGTCCGCTTTAAAATAGCCCGTCGCGGCATCGTAGCGAGAAACAACTTCGACTCCCGTGTAAGTCGTCAAGACATAGAAGTGTCCTAACCAATTTTCAGGAATTTTGAAATAGAGCGTACCTTCACATGTCGCAAAGGTATTTTGCACACCCAATACAGCCAACGCCGCAAACAGAATTTTAGACAGTTTCATATAAAGTCCTCCTTCTTTGCTTGTTCTTAATATAAAAAAAGTTTACTTTCCGGTCAAGTTTGCTGTTTTAGACCTCTGAAAAAGATGTATATTTGTGTACAACTTAAAAATAAAGCCTAATGAACAAGTTTTTCGGTATATTTGCGATTATGGCGGCCCTGCTCCTTGCCGGTTGTGCGGCGGCCATACACATCATGTTGGACGACCAAAGTGTCACCATCGTTGCCGATGACGATGACAGCTACGATTTTTATGTAGACGGCAAGCTTGAATGCCGCAATACATACGAATGCAATTTTTTCCGCAGCACACATTCGCGTTGCCAAATGACGATTGAAGCAAAACGCGGTGAAATTGTCTTGGGAACGCTGCAATACGGCTATTGGGATGAACCGCCCTTAATCGTCAAAATGCTTATAAACGACCAAACCGATAGAAACAAATGTCCCGAAGGACTTTTCGGAGCCCGCGCAGTCGTAGAAATCAACAAATTCATCAAGAAGCAAGTAGAGGCCGACGATTTGAAGGAACGACTCGAAAGAGCCGACAATCTATGGAACAAGTCCCCACTCAGCTCAAGTTCCAAGGAATTAGAAAAAAATTTTTCCGATTATCCCTAAAATCAAGTATATTAGAGATAAATACTTGAGGTGTATATGGGAGCAAAGTTCTTACTAGCTTTAGGGGTTGCCCTGTCGGCGGCCCAGGCATTCGGTGCCGTGTATTATGTAGCGACCGATGGTAGCGACAACGCGGCGGGCACAAAGGACAAACCCTTCGCAACCCTCAACAAGGCAAACAAGGTGGTAACCGCAGGCGATACCGTATGGATTCGCGGCGGCGTGTACGACCTGCACGATACGGTGTTTTTTGCGCGCTATAAAATGACGGCGGGCATTCTGCTGACGGCGAGCGGCGAGAGCGACGATAACCGCATTCATTACCTTGCCTATCCGGGAGAGCGTCCGGTTTTTGATGCCGCAAACCTCCCCGTGGCTATCGGCAAGGAGTATAGCGATGGCACGCCTGCGGGTGCGATGTACACGTCGCCTATCGTGATTTCGGCGAAGTTCCTGCATTTGAAGGGGTTTGAGGTTCGCAATACGCCCATGAAGCATAATTCGAATTCGGGTGTGTTTCTGTATGCGAGCAAGCACATTTTTCTAGAAGAGATGGATAGCCACCACAATGCGGGCCCGGGGTTCTTTGCGAACGACGGTGCTGCAGATGGCGGCGGGCACATTTTTTTGAATTGCGATGCCCACGACAATTACGACCCTACGGGTTGGCAGGGCGATGGCGAAAATGCGGACGGTTTCGGTGCGCATTACCAGAAGCCGGGCGAGGGCGATACCACCAAGTTCATTGGGTGTCGCGCCTGGTGGAACAGCGATGACGGTTTCGATTTTATCAATCAGGAATTCCCGGTGGTTCTGGAGAACTGCTACGCCATGGGGAACGGCTACAGCGATTACGGTCGGGGCAATCCGAAAAATGGAAACGGTTACGGCATCAAGATGGGCCAGAGTACGTATGGCACCGGACATCATATCATTAAGTATTGTGTCGCTTGGAATAATAAATCTTCGGGCTTTTACGCGAACTACACCAATGCCGGCAGCCAGTGGCTCAACAACACGGCCTACATGAACAAGGATCGTTCTTTTAGCATGGCATCGACGCTCTACGCCGAAGACGGCAAAACTCGCCTTGCCGAGGTGGCCCCGCTTACGGGCGACAATGCGCATGTTATGAAGAATAATATCGCATTCCCGAACAAACTATCGCAAATCGGAACTTGCTGGGAAAAGATATCGAGCAAGGACATTGACCATTACGTGGACTGCCCCGCTGGCGAAAACAACACTTGGAACTTGAATCTGGATTTAACAGAAGAGGACTTTGTGAGTCTCGACGACCCGAGCATGACCGTAACCGGCGAAGACCTCTCGTTAATTCCGGGAATGCTTGGCCCGCGTAATGCCGACGGAAGCTTGCCTAACGTAGACTTCTTAAAGCTCAAGGAAGGGAGCCGCGCCCTAGAATTAGGCTTGGGAGCGTACCAATACAGTGCTTCTGCGGCTCCAATTGTCAAGAAAATCCGGAAATCAACGAACTCGCACGCCCAAAATGCGCCTGCGAGAGTGTTCGATTTGCAAGGCCGTTACTTGGGCAATTTCAGGCATAGCAAAACACGCCGTTATTTCATGACAAAGTAATAAAAATCACTTCCCGATTGCGCTTTCACGCCTTTGTTTGCGAACCCCATCAAAACAAGACTCTAACTCGTTAGCAGACAACGAATTAGGGGCTCGTTTTCGCATACTTCCAAGACCAAATTTCATGCATTTTCTATACTTGGAATCAAGTTGATCAAGAGACCGACGACATTTATAGGAACAGCCGCCTTTGCCACGGCTGTTGTTGGCGCCATTGCCCTTGGCGTCTGGTTTCTTCATGCACTTTTGGAGCGATTCCTGTCTACTCCGCACTCTGTTGCCGGTATAACGATCAGCCCTTACGGGCATAGAATGGATGACCTTCTGACCCACCATTTCGATTCGATTCGAGTTTCGTTGGACGGCACCGACATCAAGGTATCCAACCCGAACCTGGAAATCACCCTCATTGGAAACCCCAAGGGCCTACGCCTAGCTACGGACACGCTCATTGCCGAAATCCAGGTGCCCAAGGAATCTGACGACAAGAAATCGAAAAAGCTAGACAGCATTCCGAAATTCCCGGAGAAGCTCAAGATTCACCTTCCGGCGCAAATCGATGTGAAAGAAGCGCGAGTCAATCTTTCGGACGGCAAGAGCTGGCAGGCAAGCAATGTTTCGATTGAAAGCCGCGGGCAAAAGGCACTCACCCTTAGCGCAAAGAACATTATCGGCGACTACATAAGCACGCCCACCAGCGTAAAGCTGAACGCAGACTTTAACACAGACAAGCTGAAGATTGACGGCAAAATCAAGACCAAGAAAGATTCCATAGCCTTAAAGGTCGAAGCCCCCAAGGACAACCTCGGGAAAATCAAGACGAGTACTAACCTGACCATCACGAATCCGGAAGACTGGATTCCGGTAGAATTGCCGAAGATTCTGCCCGAGCTCGGCAAAGTCAAGGTGAAGGCAGACGCCAACATAGACCTGCTAAAGAACAAGACCTCTTACGACGCAACCATCGAAACAAGAATCGGAGAATTTTGGCCGCTACTTGCGGAGAACGTGACCATCAATCTTTCGGGCGACATGGATAACGTCGATGCCGACGTGACTCTCAGAAACGATGAAGGCGGAACCATTGTTCTGAACGGAAACCTGGACAACAAGGAAAAGAACGTATTCTTTACAGGGCGAGTCGACCGCATGAGCGCCATGTTCGGACCGCAGATGATGCCGCTCGATTTGGAAATCAAGTCGGCCGAACTGTTCGACAACGAGCTCACGGTTTCTATCGAGACAAGGCAAGGTTCTCTGATTGATGGTATCATCAATTTCAAGGATTCGCTTTCGATTACGTTTACGGGCGACATTTCGCCTTACGAACCATGGGCGCTAGACTGGACACAAGGCAACCTGACCTTGGGTGACCGTGCAAAATTCTACGGTGCTTTTGACGGGCATTACCTGAGAGTTCTCGCTAAGATCAAATCGATTATTAACGCGTACCACATGACCGCAGACTCACTGCAGGTGACGCTCGCACTCAACACGAAGGGTATCGACTTTACGAACGGCACCATTTACACGCCGAACGAAACATTCGACTTCGATGGCGACGTGAAATGGAACGACGAACACCCGCACACCTCTTGGAACGTAAGGCAACAAAACGGCGGCAGCGCAAGCGCCTACATTCACATAGCAGATTCCATTGCTCTCGATGTTCAAGCCAACAAGGTCGTATTCGAAACGGTTCCATTCTCTGACATAAAAATCGGTCGAAACATTCAAGGCAAAGTGAGCGGCGAATGGCACCATGACTTTGACAACCGGTTTGGGTACATGGAGGCGGCCGTAGATGGCGGTTTGGATGCGTTCAACGTAGGTCTAGAAACATCAATCCGTGCTAACGGCGACACGCTGTTCATTGACCACTTCAAGGCAATGCACAACCGAAACTCGGTAACCGCCTCAACCATATTCATTCTGCCGAACGATTCGAATCCAGACTTCAAGCCTACAACGTTCTTGCCGGTAGAAGTTCTGTTCGCCAACATTTCTTCGCACGACTTCAGTATTCCGCTGCTGCTTGAAGGCTTGAACGACAGCACCCTTACTTCGGGCATGCTGAACGGTGACCTCACTTACAGCCAGGGCAACAAGCTGATTGGCAACCTGAACTTTTCTGATATCAACTTCAGAAAAATATCGCCGGAGTTGTTCTACATTCGAAAGCTGAACATTTTTGCTGAAAACGACAAGGTCGAGCTCAACTCTTACTTGGATATCGGCGGCGGTGGCTGGACGGGCAACACGCAGGTGATTATCAACAATGTATTTAACGATCAGCGCCATGTAAGCTTCTCGCACGGGAGCGACAACGGCGGTACACTCTGGGCCGAAGGCTTTATCGACAACGACTTCATATTCAAAGGCACGGTCGATGCAAATGGTTCCTGGTTCATTCCGGGCACCATGAGCGAAATCAAGAACACCGACTTGCATATCGACGTTTCGGCAGAACTACGGAAAGGACTTTCCGGCATTACCGCAGACTTGAGTCTCGATTCTACCATTTACGAACCGCCGCGAACCAAGGTTCCGTTCCCGATTTACATGCGCGGGCATGTCGAAAACGGCCTCCTGAATATTTACGAAGCAAAATCCAAGAACGAAAACGACGAAGTTATTTCGGGCACCTTGCAGTTCAACCTCGACAGCATGAAGTTGGATTCTATCACCGTGCATACCGACCGCTATTCCATTAAGACTGAATCGCACAACCTTGTGTTCGAGAACGTGAGCAGTACCATGGTCGACAACGAAGACGAAATGGTGGTTACAGCAAACATTCCGAAAATTTCGTACCAGTTCCACAATATGATTTACGGCGATGCCGAAGCCATTGCACGCGGCGACATCGGTCTCATTATCCCGCACGGACAAGAAGGCATTATTAAGAACAGCACCATTACAGGCAATATCTCTGTCGACAAAATGGTGTTCTACAGAGACTTCGATATCGACATTACGCCGGCCGCATTGGATAAGTACTTGACCATGTTCAACAACTTTGTCGCCAAGTTGCGCAAGAGCAGCACGCAAGAAGAAAAGATATCCGTATCGAGCCCCATTAACCTTGCGGTGCATATCAGCGACTCTCAGACAGATTCTATGGCCGTCGTAACGCCATTTGCGACCTTCCCGCTTACGGTTGACATTTGGGTGCTTGGCAACACGGTGCGTCCGCTACTGCGTGGCGATATTACCAATACAAACAGAGGCTTTATTGGCGTTAAGGACATTTACGAATTCGAACTGAACTCGTTCATGATTTCTTGGAACGACGTTCCTTGGCAAAAGGGAGCGATTGACGTTTCAAGTAGCCAGGAACTCCCCTACTGCGCAGAAACTAGCGAAACAGAAAAAGAAACATGCCCAGTCAACCTTGATTTGCAAGGAACCATTGCGAACCTGCAGGCCGTACCTTCGTCGAACTGCGGTACTGACGCTTCTACCGCATCGATATACTACAACATTTTGCTAGGCTGTATCGCAAACGACAACGGCGAAGAAACCGACTGGAACAAGCTTGCCGGTAAGGCAATCGGTAAAGTCATTTCGACAACGGCCAATAAGACCTTGGGCGGCGACTACATTGGCGATATCGACATGAAGGTGATGTTCTTTGAAAACAACACCACCGGCGATAAGGATTCCAGCTACTTCAAGATTCCGATTTCGCTGGACCGCTGGGTTAAGGATTTGAGCTTAATCTTTGGTTACACGCAAGACCAAAGCGTAAGCCCCACTTACGATCAGTCGTTCCAATTCGGCATCAATTACACGTTGCCCGTGTTCCAAGAAGACATTTACTCGCATGAAAACCACTTGTCGCCGACATTGTACTTGAACGGCATGCTGACTTCTAAGCAGTACCTGACAAATACCGGTGCCGGAAGCAATGACCGACTCGAAAAAGACGTCAGTATCAACTACGTGTATCGATTCTGGAATCCGTGTCTACTCGGTATCGGGCGATGCGAAGCTATAGAATCACCTTCCAAACAAAAGGAGGGTCGCAAATGAAAAAATTCCTGTTCCTTCTTTTAGCTTTTGCGTTCGTCTGTTTCGCAGCCGATGACGATAAGCACCCTTGGTACGTAAACCTGAAGGGTAACAAGGCGTTTTCGAATTTCCAGCTCGAAGAACAGCTTGACATTCCCGAAGAATTCGGCAAGATGGACACAACCAAGCAAGACTTCATGATGCG
>Ga0310786_10006429_pt1 | contig 15613 bp, 11 predicted proteins | sample AusTroGonzalo_MG_FD_203881 | JGI IMG/M metagenome (GOLD analysis project Ga0310786, IMG submission 203881) | Bovine rumen microbial communities from tropical cattle in Woodstock, Queensland, Australia - Gonzalo_03 (v2) (version 2) | ecosystem: Host-associated > Mammals > Digestive system >... | reverse complement strand
GTAATCCCGTTTTATAATCCGATAGTCCTGGCCCTTATATCGCTTCTGCTGATCTTCCTCATAATCGTTGAAGTCCTCGGAGTGATATACGTTTATTAAGAAGGTCAGTCTGATCGATTTCTTGCAAACTAAAAGGGGATGTTTCAAACCGGAAGGTTGAAACATCCCCTGATCTTTATCTGTACGGATTATTTGTCGAAGAGCTTCATGATCAGATCGAAGAGGTTATATCTGTAGAATACAGTAACCGCAACGAGTGAGATCGTGCTCATGATCTTGATGAGGATATCGAGGGAAGGTCCGACCGTATCCTTAAGAGGATCACCGACTGTATCACCTACGACAGCCGCGTCGTGAGCAGGTGTGCCCTTGCCGTGACCGCTGATAGCGCCTGTCTCGATATACTTCTTACCGTTATCCCACGCACCGCCTGCGTTACCTGTAAAGATAGCGAGCATGATAGCCGAGATCGTGGCACCGAGAAGGATACCGCCTACGAAGTCTGCACCGAAGAGGAATCCCGAGATTACAGGGAAGAGGATTGCCATGATGGCAGGAACTCTCATTTCCTTGATAGCGCCCTGTGAAGAGATGGCGATACATGTCTTATAGTCAGGGAGTACTTCACCTTCGAGAAGACCCTTGATCTCCTTGAACTGACGGCGTACCTCGACGACCATCTTACGTGCAGCCTTAGCAACAGCTTCGATCAGCATGCCCGAGAAAAGGAACGGGAGAGCTGCACCGACGAGTGCGCCTGCAAGTGTAAGAGGCTTAAGGAGGTTAAGATCTACCGCATCACCCTCGGAGTAAGAGCAGAGGTAGGAGTTCATCATTGAAAGTGTTGCAAGAGCAGCGGAACCGATAGCGAATCCCTTACCGATAGCTGCTGTTGTGTTACCGACTGAGTCGAGCTTATCCGTAATGTTGCGGACGCCTTCTTCGAGGTAGCTCATCTCTGCAATACCGCCGGCATTGTCGGAGATAGGACCGTATGTATCAACGGAAACCGTTGCTGCAACGAAGCTGAGCATACCGATGGATGCACAGGAGATACCGTACATACCGCCGAGCTGGTAGGAACCGACGATAGCGATACCGAGAACGATAACAGGTGCCATACAGGATTTCATTCCGAGAGCGAGACCCTGTGTGATAGTAAGAGCCGGACCCTCAACAGAAGCGTTGGCCAGTATCTTGGTCGGCTTATAGTCATAACTTGTGTAATATTCTGCGATGATACCGATAACAATACCTGCTATGACACCGAGAATAGCTGCGAGCCAAGGGGAGATCCATCCTGCCTTGAAAGAACTGAGGTGAGAGTCCTTGAAGATAAAATATGTAAGACCCAGACCGAAAAGACCCGTTACACCGGCAGAGATCCATGTTGCCATGTTGAGCTCTCTGTGAGGATCTTCGGAGAGCTTCCTCTTAAGAAGGATGGAAGCGATACCGATAACGCAGGCGATAAGTCCGCATGCTGCAAATGAGATAGGGTAGATGAGAAGCTTCTCGAGAAGTTCTGAAGTAAGTTCGCCTCTTGAAGCAGCAGGTGTTGTCTTAAAGATCTCGCAGGCGAGGATAGCCGCAGACATGATAGCACCTACATATGACTCGAGGAGGTCAGCTCCGAGACCTGCTACGTCACCGACGTTATCGCCAACGTTATCAGCGATCGTAGCCGGGTTACGCGGGTCATCCTCAGGAATGTGAGCTTCTGTCTTACCTACAAGATCGGCACCCATGTCGGCTGCCTTTGTATAGATACCGCCGCCTACACGGTTGAACATAGCGATGATGGAGCAACCGAGAGCGTAGCTTGATATTGTCATTGAAAACGGTGCGTTAAGTCCGATGAGGTTGACATTCTCGATGTCGTTTGCAACGTCGGAGATCTGTCCTAATCCGTAACCGAAGATGAGATATACGAGGAAGATACCGAGAAGTGCAAAACCGGATACGCAAAGTCCCATAACGGAACCGCCCTTGAAAGCGACCTTAAGTGTGTCGCCGAGTTTCTTTGTCGTGCGTGCCTTGTTAGTAACACGAACGTTAGCATAAGTTGCGATCTTCATACCTACGTAACCTGCCGTGGCACTCATAACGGCGCCTAAAACGAATGAGCAAGCGCCCTGCCAAGAGATTACGATCGCGAGAACTACGGCAATGATCGCACCGATAAGTGCAACGACCTTATACTCGTAGTTGATGAATGTGTTTGCTCCGAGACGGATTGCCCGAGCGATCTCAGTCATTCTTTCCGTACCTTCTTCAAGTTTCTTTACGGAATAGAAGTTGATCGCGGCATATGCAATCGCCAAGAGAGCGGCCAAAATAACCAAACCCAAGAATAATTCCATCAGGTGACCCTCCGTTGTTAAAAATTCACAATCTTGATTGTACACTAAAGTTTTGAATAAGGAACAGGATTTTCGTTATATTTTTTTAATTAAATATAGAAAAATACTAATCACTATAAAATACCTCGATACTGTAACATGTTTGCAACTTTGATTTGATAGAATTGTACTGTCTGGAAATATAGGCAATTGCTAAGAAGGAAGGGCTGACAGGATATGGAATTCACATATTCAAACGACTGTTTTTTGCCGTATGAATCTTTTGATTATATTTTCTCGGAGAGGGAAATGCCGGAGTTCGGCAAGATAGACTCTCCTTATTCAAGACCTCTTAACACCTGGAAATTCTTTCTTGCGAAGAACGAGAATGAGATCCCGATGGGTTTTGACACACCGGATTTTGACGACAGTGAATGGAACCTCATAAATGTTCCTTCGACATGGCAGACAGAAGGCTACAGCCTTCCCCAGAACCTTCTTTATGATTTCCCGGAAAGGCTCGAAAATGACAGGGATCTTCGTGATTCGAGCATAAATAACAAGAACTATATGAATTCATCCTCTTCCGAGGAAGACGAGGTGGGTATCTACAGGACGACTACCGTTTTCTCGGAAGAAGACATAGACAGGGCGATATATCTCGAAGTATCGGGAATAACAGGCAGTTTTGAGGTCTATATCAACGGCAAGCTCGCTTATTCAGGACATTCCGTCCTGACCAACAAGAGACTTCTTATGTCTTCTCTTGCAACCGTCGGTATCAATGTCATCGTTATCATCGTAAACAGATATGACAGGGACAAGAACGGCAAGATAATTAAGGAACTTCAGAACTTCGGCTTCAGTGGTATCTTCAGACCAGTATCCATTACTTTTGAGTCCCTGCTCGAGATGAGCAATCTTCATATCAAGTGCAGCAACATACCGAATACTTATGTCGATCAGCTCGCTTTGGACGAGAAGGGCTCCGAGCGTAAGACGGTTGCCAAGATATCCAGGGGCGATTATATGATCTTCATGGATCTGAAGATCACGAACCACACCGACTATATGATGCCTTTCCAGGTAAGGACTTCGATCCTTGAGGCGAGAGGGGACTACGATCCTTATAATCTGCCGTTTGTTAAGCTCAATATCGAGAAGCAGATGGAAGGAACCGTGGATGCCAATTCATCAGCGGTATTCAAGTCGCAGGCAATAGCGGTCCATGTAGCTCAGTGGTCTGACGCGACCCCGGTTCAGTATGATGTCGTTTTCGAGCTCCTTGACAGCGAGGGAAGGACTATCTGTGCCAAAAAGAGGAGATTCGGTTTCAGAACTACAGAAGTAATCCTCGATAAGCTCAATATCAACGACAGACGTATACCTCTGATGCTCACGAAGTATTATGAATTTGATCCGCAGAACGGTATCGCGGTCCCTGTAAGCAGGATGCGTCAGGATATCGTCCTTATGAAGCGCTGCGGCATAAACGGAATAATAGTATCATCCTATCCTGCCAATGATATGCTCCTGAATCTGTGTGACCAGTACGGCATATATGTTTTCGCGATGGCTGATTCAAGATATATGTTTGATTATGTTGAGACGCATATGGTGCATCCTTGTATCGTCTGCTGGGGTTTCCCTTATTACAACTACAATCACGACAGGTGCAAGACCATAAAGAACCAGTGCGAGATCGCCGATGATACGAGGCCGTGGTACTGCGAGGCAGACAACAAGGGCGATATTACGGATCTTCAGCCGTTCCCGAGTGAAGCCGGAAAAGTATTCGGTCCCTGGGAGGATATATGTCTTGACAGGGCATATGTATTCGGCAGGAACAAGACAAATGACAATCTCTTTAAGACGATACCGGGAAGAACGCGCTTTGATGATGACGACGCGGACTATAAGTGGATCCACCAGGGCGATCTGGAAGGCGGAAAGACACGTGAAGGCAGCAGTATCGGTCAGGGTATTGTTGATGCCGAGCGTAAGCCTCACCCGATCTATTTTGATATCAAGAAGCAGTGTGAGATGGTAAATATCTTCCCTGATCCGAATAATCCGACGACGCTTACCATGAGAAATATCCATCCGTTCGCATTTACCGACGAGACAGTGCTGCAGTGGAAACTCATGCTCGGCGGAAATGTCCTGATGTTCGGCAACGGCAGGGTCTCTGAGATCGAGCCTTACGGAACAAGGACTTTGAAGTTCAATATAGATGTGGAAAAATACCTCACGGACGGTTGGGCCGAGGGCAACAGCGAATATATTTCCATGTATGAGAATGCGCTTTCGCACGAGCTCATCTTCGACATAAGCCTTAAGCTTGCAAAAGACAGTTTCTATTCCAAGGAAGGATATGAAGTCGCTTTCTTCCAGGAGGTCTTAGCCGATGAGGTCGGAAATCCGGTCAAGACAGGAACCGGCACATTAAGAACGCTCAATGCTTTTTCGGTAAAAAGGCTTATAGATGACAGCGGTCTTCCGGTCATTCCTTCAGAGAGTGGATCTGTTGAGGAAACTTCCGCAGAACAGGCGGATACGGTAATTGAAGATAAGACCGAAGATATAACGGGTCTCACGATATCCGAAGGCGAAGCTTCTGCAACCGAGATCATGGAGGAGGAAGAGAAAGAGAATCAGAAGATCAGTGTTTACGGACTTCCTCAGGGTTTGATAGTAGGTAAGGACGATGTCAAGTTCGGTATCGACCGTAAGACCGGATCGGTCAATCATATAGCTGTCGAAGGATTTGAATTCCTTAAGGGCGGATTCCTTCCAAGCTTCTACAGATGTCCTTCGAATATTGACAGGACCGACAAGAGTTTTGTGCTTGCCAAGACCATATTCTCCAGAGAGAACGATTATGAAGGAATACAGGACTCTCTTGAATTTGCAGGATGTAACTATACCGTTGATGACGGTACCTTTACGCTTATCACGAGATATAAGTCGTTTGCCATGAAGGGTGAAGTAGTCACATGTTATGAGATCAGGGATAACGAACTTAAGATCACATTGGCATTTACGCCGAAGTATGACATGGTCAGGTACGGTTTCCGTGTTCCGATCAATAAGGATGACGTTATCTGTAAATGGTACGGAAGAGGTCCCGGCGAGTCATATTATGACCGTAAGAATGCAACGAGATTCGGTATCTATCAGGCTAAGGCCAATGAGATATACCATCCTTATGCAAGGCCTGCCGAGAACAGCTCTCACACAGATACAACAACGCTCATCCTTACGAATAATCTCGGTGATGAGATAAGGATCAACAGAGAAGGAGAAAGAAAGTTCGAATTTACAGTACTTCCTTATTCGCCTGAACAGATGAATGAATATCTGCATCAGGAACAGCTCATGCAGAACGAATATTGTGAACTGTTCCTTGATTTCTGTTCCAAAGAGATAGAGAGGACGATGACAAATAAATCGAGTCTTCCGCTCAAGAAGAACGTCTCATATAAGGAGACATTCACGTTCAGGATCAGATCTGATAACGGGGACTGATGATATCTCAAAGGTTTTTTGTGTTTCCTTTTCCGGACAGCAGTAACTGCTTTTCCCTGTTGTTCAGATAACGGAATTCACCCGGTTTCATGTCGCCCAGAAGGATATTCATGAACCTTATCCGCTTGAGCTTTACGACGCGGTATCCGAGGTATTCGCACATCCTTCTTATCTGGCGGTTTAAGCCCTGTGTCAGTACGATCTTGAAGGTATAGGGGCCCTGAGGCGTGACTTTGCAGGGAAGAGTGATCTGACCTGCTACCGGAAGACCGTTCTCCATCTTGATGACGAAGTTATCATCTATCTTTTTATCGACTTTGACCAGGTATTCCTTCTCGTGCCCGTTTTCCGAACGAAGGAGTTTATTTACTATCGAGCCGTCATTGGTCAGAAGGATAAGGCCTGAAGAATTCTTATCCAGACGTCCGATAGGGAAGATCCTCTCCTCAAATCCGAGAAAATCGACGATATTATCCTTGTCTCTCGTATCAGTAGTACACGTAATACCGAGGGGCTTATTGAGCGCGATATAGATATGATCATCCGTAGGGACAACGGGATTACCCGATACCAGTACTGTCTGTCCCGGAAAGACTCTGCTGCCGTTCACGGCTGTTTGTCCGTCGATAGTCACGAGACCTTTTGTGATAAGATCATCAGCTTCTCTTCTCGAACAGTAACCGGAAGAAGCAATATACTTATTGACTCTGATGCCTTCAGGATCATTTAGAACCATGAATTCTGAGCTCCGACTCTCTTAAGAGTAAAGGTGAATGTAGTTCCTTCGCCGTAGGTACTGTCTACGGTAATATCCTCACCCATGTATGTGAGAAGTTCCTTGGCGATCGCAAGCCCCAGTCCCGTGCCTTTCTTACCGCGGGCACGGTCAGCCTTGAAGAATCTGTCGAAGATGTGGTTGATGTCGTATTCGTGTATTCCTTGTCCCGTGTCTATTACGGAAACAAAGACCTTATCCGTATCTTCGTGATATTCTGCCGCGATCGTAATGGAACCGCCGGAAGGCGTGTATTTCTTTGCATTATCCATGAGGATTACGAGTATCTGCTCGACTCGGTCAGGATTACCCATAACGGTAGGGAGTTCTCCCGTATTGAAAGATACCTTGAAGTTAAGTCCCGCATCCCTCATGACAGGCATAAACTTCGTCTCAACCTCCATAAGGAGCTGGTTCAGATCGAACGGGAATGTCTTAAAAGCAAGAGTCCTCGACTGGAGCTTTGAGAGCTCCAACATGTCGTCTATAAGTCTCGACAGTCTCATCGTCTCGTGGAGGATGATGCCGTAATAACGCATCCTGTCCTCTTCTTTCTTGACCATACCGTCAGAGAGAGGCTCGATCAGACCTCGTAATGTCTGAAGAGGCGTACGGAGTTCATGGGAGATATTCGCGACATAATCCTTCCTCGTCCTCTCGAGCTTCAATTCCTCCGAAATATCACGGAAAAATCCTGTGGCGCCTATGCATGTTACGTTATCGATATCGTACTTCGGGAAGATCGCGACATGATAAGCATAGTTCGGACCTTCAAGCGTATTATCGTAATTCTCGGAAGTCTGTATGCACTTTGAGAAAGCATCCCAGACCTCATCGAACGGAATGAGCTGAAGTTTCTCCGTAAAGAGGTTCTTCTTCTGCACCTTATCGAAAAGGGTATCCATTATCTTATTTACGACGATAGGCTTGGAATTGGCATCGACCACCACGATACCGTCGGTTATTACATCGAAAACATCCTTAAGTCTGTTACGCTCGATGGTGAGATCCGAAATCGACTTGGAAAGCTGATCCGCGAGGTAATTGAATGATTTGGCGATCTCGCCGACTTCGCCCTTGTAGTTCTCGTTTGCTCTTACGGTAAAGTCTCCCGCGGCATATTCCCTGGTTACGTTACTGATCGCATTGATAGGCTCAACGATCCTTCTCGTAACGAGATATACGGGGATCAGCATGGCAAAAGCTACAAACAAAGTGGAGATCAAAAGGATATTGATAAAGCTGTTAACTGTCTGGTTGTTCTCCGTTACCGAAGATACTGAGACTATGTAGTAAAGCGTGCCGTCTTCAGAATATATAGGCTGCTGAACGATAAGGATACGGTCAAGGATATTCCTTCCGTCATCCATGATCTTATAGTTATTCTCAAGTGAGATATTATCCAGCATATTCTCCCTGACATAAGAGATCGCCATCTCAAAATACCTGGCGTCAGTCTCCGACGGATTGGAAGGCTGATAGATTATCTCCCCGTTCTGCGCGAAAAGGAAGAAGCCTCTTCCGGTTATCTTTGTATCCGAAAAGAGAGCCCGGGTTATCTCGGGATCCTCTATCAGTTCCGGATGATCCGTGAAAAGGCCCGCAACGGAATCGACCTGTTCAAAGGCCTTGGTCGACTGTGTGGAGAATGTGGCGGATTTACCTGCGAGTGTAAAAGCAAAGGTCGTAAATAAAGCGGATGCTAACAAGGCAACCAACAACAAGATGATGGTCTTACGGAGCAAAACACTTTTGAACATTATCAGACGACCTCAAACTTATAACCTACGCTGTAAACAGTCTGGATGCTCCATGGAGCTCCGTCAAGGAATACCTTCTGTCTGATCCTCTTGATATGTGTATCAACGGTACGCGGGTCTCCCGAGAAGTCGTAACCCCAGATCTTAAAGAGGATCTGGTCTCTGCTCATTACCTGACCCTGGTTGGATGCGAGAAGATGAAGTATCTCAACTTCCTTAGGCGTGCAAGGTATGATCTCTCCGTTGACCTTGATCTGATAATTATCGAGATTGATCTCCAGTCCCTCGAATCTGAGGATATTGGAAACGTCATTCGGCTCGTTGCTCCTTCGAAGGACTGCCTTGATCCTGGCGATGACCTCACGCGGTGAGAAAGGTTTAACGATATAGTCGTCGGCTCCGATCTCGAGACCTACGACCCTGTCGATCTCCTCGCCCTTGGCAGTCAGTATGATTATAGGAGTGGAGAGAGTCTTTCTGATCTCCTTACAGACTTCAAGACCGGTAAGTTCCGGCATCATTACATCAAGAAGGATCAGATCGGGCTTGCTCTCGGCTACCATGGCAAGAGCCTCTCTCCCGTCATATGCATCGGAATGCGTAAAGTGTTCGTTCTCAAAATACAATGCCAATGACTCGTGTACTACCGGATCGTCATCGCAAATAAGGATATGTGGCGTTTGTGACATATCTTCTCTACCTCCCCAAAAGACGCTAAGTTAACCCAATTACTCTAATTATATCTTAATTGTGAAAAATATCACTTAAAAAATGTGAAATTTTTTTCAATTTATGAACAGGTCCTGCCGCAAAAGTTCACATTGACTGATCCGCATGAAATTGAGGCAATCCTGAGAGAACCAAAAAGCGCTATAATTTCTTTTAAAAAATGATATAATATATGAGTTGATTTATATACATAGGAGTTTTGGATGAAGGGAAGATTAGTAACAGTTTTATTGATCGCTTCGATGGCACTTTCTCTTGGAGGCTGTGCGGCGGTCGGCAGTACTGCGGACGATGAAGTAAGGGAATTCACGACCGAGGTCTGCGAGAACATCATCGACGGTGACTATGATTTCTTCGAGGACAATTCCGTTCTTGACGAGGAGAAGGACCGTGATGTCGATGACAATCTTGATGTCTTTTACGACAATTACATGTGGTCAGCCACGCAGAAGGATATAAGCGATTATATCGTAAGTACTCTCGAATACGACATAGACTATAATTCCGCCTATGCATCCCATGCCAGGAAAGCAGGCGAGATAGATGTATATTTTACTTATGTCGATTATCTGAGACTTTATAAGTCCGGTCAGGCTCATGATATAGACGAGTATTATTCCATGCTCAAGAAATATGACCAGACCTGTGAGAAGAAGGTCCACATTACATTTACCATGAACAGGAGACACTGGCTCCTTGCCGATTACGAGAAGATATTCATCGACCTGTTCACATGGAAAGACTTCCATTTTGATTTCGCTCCGGATTATTCCACGAAGATAACCGGAACCGAATGGGAGCACTGGGGCGACGGCATCGGTTCGACATACACGAACAGCTACTATATGCAGCTTTCCATCTATACGTCGGATTCGGCGAACTTTGCCAAGGATACTTACTATCAGGTCTATTTTAAGGATAAGATGATCTTTGAAGGTGATATCTACGACGGCGGTATGGGTTACTGTTATGCAGTCCTCTATAGTGACCTTACGAATGATTATGATTATTTCGAGGAAGGTGATTATACCTTTATCGTTTATGATTTTAACGATCAGGTCCTTCTTACTGAAGTAGCCCATGTGGAAAGAGACACTTCAAGTTCCGGATACAGTACCGGCATCGGCTCGAGTTACTTTGGAAGTCATGAGTTTGCATATTATATCTCCAGCTATGGTTTCTATGATATCACAGACAGTTTTGTGGACTTCGATATCTGGTATGATTACATTCCGTCAAAGTACAAGATCTATTTCTGCTTATATGACACTAACGGGGATCTTAAGTATACGAGCAATGTATTAACTGTTTCCACGTCAAGTCAGTATATTGAACTCTGTGCCGATCTGGATGATACGGAATTTGATACCATGTATGATCTTTCTACGATCGAAGTCTATGGTGATAACGGTGAACTAGTGTTGTCATACACAATTTAATAAAGGAGTAGTTTTTATGAAGAAGGTTTTAAGCATGATCCTGGTACTTTCCTTTGCGGTATCCATGTGTGCATGTTCCGCCCTGGAGAGTTCGACCAGATCGAAGAAGAAGGATAAGGACAAGGATAAGGATGATTCCGAAGTCATCGACATCGCCGAGGATTTTGCCAAGGCTGTAACCAAGAAGGACAAAGATGCCCTCGAGGACATCATTGATCCTGATGATTTTGATAAAGCCGCGGAGATCTTCGAGGATTATATCGAGTGCGAATCCTATTCGTCAGATGACTATTATGTTTTCTCTGCCATTATCGACAGCCTTGAATATGAGGTCGATGAGGATTCAGCAAAAGTCGACGATGACTCCGCAGATATAGATGTCATCTTTACTGTTGCCGATTTTGAGAGCGTTTCCGATGAAAAGGATTATCTTGACGGATATGAGCTCTCTTCTGCCATTACCGACAGCAGTGACACCAAGGAGATCAAGGTTTCCCTTAAACTCGAGAATGATGATGATGACTGGTTTATCACTAACGGTTCCAAGGCTTTGAAGAGCCTTTGTATCTGGTCTGATTTTATCCCGTCATCCCACTATCTTATCGAGACGACCCCTACAACGACAACAACTGATCTGCCGGTTGTGACGGAACCCCCGATGCAGATGGATTATGCTGATGCATTCACAGGCGATGTATATTGGTATTACGACGGAGAAAAAGAAGTCGGTGAATATTTTGAATACGAGAATACGATCATGGTAGAACTTGATCTTGTTATCTATGATGAATATGCGGATCTCGACTGGATAAATGATGTCGACTACGATATTTACTGCGATGGAGAATATCTCGGATACGGAAATGTTTATCTCCTCTACGAGAATGGTGAGAATGTAGTTATCTTCAGCTGTGATGCTATTTCTTATCCTGAGCTTACAGAGGGTAAAGGATACTTCGGAGAACATGAATTTGTTTTCGATATCTACGAATACGGCACTGAGTATCTTATGAGTTATTCCTGTTCGACATCTTATGTTGACAAGGGCTTTGAGTTTACGGAAGAGTTCGGTAATTCCGATCAGGTCGATAATATCTATTTCATCGACTGGTATTTTGCAAAGAGCAATATCATGGAGATGGATATCTATCTTAAGAATTTCTCGCAGGAGATGGATGTCTATTTTGAGTTCTATGAAAGCTCAACAGGAAATCTGATCTATTCGGATCACAAGTCAGGCACGGGTCTGTTCATTCCTTGCTATACATATCCGGAAGACGCAGGTCTCAAAGAATTCAAAGGAAAGTATTATGTAGAGTGTAAGGATGCCGATGGCAACCTGATCTGCAAATCAGAGATAAACATTAAGTAATGGTTTTCGGAAAGTTTAAGAACAGATCTCTTAAGATCCTTTCATTAATCCTGACCATAACGGTACTGTTTTCGGTATCCGGATGTTCAGGGTATATTGAAGAACTCAGATTAAGGAAGCTGGAAGACTATATCTACGGATTCGCGGACGAATTGTCCGCGGATCCGTTGACTGTTCTGAATTCCAATTCCGCGGAGAAGATCAAGCTCCCGGGGCTTTCGGATGAGCAAAAGGAGATCATGCTCGCCACCGGTAATTTCAAATTTTCCATTGAAGAACTGAACGTGGCTGAAAAGGGCAAGTCCGCCGACTGTAAACTGAAGTTCAGCATAATAGATCTTGAAGACCGCTATTCGGCTACAGAGCTTCATACCGTCGGACAGTATAAAAAGGAGATATCCAAATTCAAGGAATCGAAGAAGGTCCTGGATTTTACATTATCCAAAGATAAGGAAGGATGGAAGTTCGATGATCTGAATGAGATCGTAAAGTATCTTATTGAACCATACGGTACTCTTCAGGTATGTGACGATGAGGGATTCCCGATAGAACTCACACATGAATTCTTCGATGAGGTCTTCATCGATGTATTGTGGTACGACCCGCTGTTTTCGACTCCTCTTCATCTGAATAAGCTTGAAGATCCTGTAGCGATCCAGTGTGCCTTCTATTTCAATACTCCTGTAAATCTTAATTTCAGGGCTGTTCTTAAGGATGAATCCGGGACCACACTGGCGGATACCGGGGTCCTCCTTAAGGATTCGGTCATAGCCGTTGTCGATTTTTCACACGATTCACTGGGTATGTCCGGTTTCAGTAAGGGCAAATATACGATCGAGATCCTTTATGATAAGGAAGTCTTTGCGAAGACGGAAGAACCGCTTGAGATCAAGTAACGGAGGTCAAAGGTGTTTTCAGCTGATAATTGGGAAGATTTTGAGGTGATCTATGCCGGTGCCGGTGAGAAATACGAGCGTTGGGGAGACATATACCTCCGCCGTCCCGATCCTCAGGCCGTCTGGCCGATCATGAGCGATTGGCCTAAGCCTCATGCCCTCTATAACAGAAGCCAGACAGGCGGCGGTTCCTGGACAAAGATCAAGCCGATGCCTTCAAACTGGAAGATCAAGTATGATTCTCTCGGAAAAGAATTGACATTTATCATAGAACCGACTTCTTTCAAGCATACCGGTCTTTTTCCGGAGCAGGCTTCCAACTGGGATTACTGCGGTAATCTCATCGAGAGGGCAAAAGCACAAGGGAAGAAGGATATCAGGATCTTAAATCTCTTCGCTTATACAGGCGGAGCCACGGTCGCTTCTGCGGCGCACGGGGCCGATGAGACGGTTCATGTAGATGCTTCCAAGGGCATGATAATGCGCGCCAAGGAAAATATAAGAGAGTCCGGTCTGGCAGACAGTTATGTCAGATTTATCGCGGAAGACTGCATGAGCTTCGTTGACAGAGAGATCCGCCGCGGAAGAAAATACGACGGTATAATTATGGACCCTCCGGCATACGGAAGAGGACCTAAGGGCGAATTGTGGAAACTCGAAGATGCCCTTTTCGATCTGGTGACAAAGTGCGAACAGCTCTTATCGGATGATCCGCTTTTTTTCATAATCAGCTGCTATGCATCAGAGATCACGGCACAGGCCTGCGGAGACGTACTGACACTCGCGGTCGCTCAGAAGCACGGCGGAAGTGTTGACGCGGAAGAGCTCTGCCTTCCTGTCACACAGATGGGGATACATCTTCCTTGCGGTGCCACATCACGCTGGACACCCGGTACTTATCTATGACATATAGCGATATCAATATCCTTTATGAAGACAATCACATAATCGTTGCCGTTAAGCCTGCGGGCGTTCTTTCACAGGCCGACGGAAGTGATGCGCCCGATATGCTCACTCTTCTTAAGGAATATATAAAAGTCAAGTATGAGAAACCCGGAAATGTCTTTATCGGCCTTCTCCACAGACTTGACCGTCCCGTATCGGGAGTAATGGTCTTCGCGAAGACAAGCAAGGCTGCTTCAAGGATAAGTGAACAGATCCGCGAGCGTAAAGTCACAAAGCGGTACAGAGCAGTTACCGAGGGCGTTTTCGAAAAGCCTTCTGATACACTTACCCATTATGCCCTGAAGGATCCGAAGACCAATAACACGACGATATTTGAAGAAGGCAAAGCCCCTAAGGAGGCTAAGCCCGTTAAACTCTCCTATAACGTCATAAAGACAGGCGATTATAAGGGCAGGGAAGTCTCGCTTGTCGAGATAGATCTTCATACGGGAAGATCCCACCAGATCCGTACCCAGCTTAAATACATGGGACATCCGCTTCTGGGCGATGCCAGGTACGGATCAGGGCTCTACAAAGGAGATATCGCCCTGGAATCCTTTGTTCTGGGCTTTGACCATCCGGTATCAAAGGAGCATCTGGAGTTCAGGCTCGATATCAGGGAAGAGATGCCCTGGAAGATATTTAAATAGTTTAATAATAGTATATTGATACGAAGCCGTTTTCGCGAAAAAGAAGACGGCTTTTGTGTGCTGATAGCACACCGCGTGAAATACACGTTGTTATATAACATAGCCACGGTTATGAAACTTGACAATTGAATAAAGCGAGGTGAAACCAGTAAAAGCCCTTGGAAGGCAGGAACTTTGAGAACTTTGGATTTAATCGGAGGCGGATCAAATGGAAATGCATATTACAAAGGAAAACGTTGAAGTACTTCTCTATTGGATGGAGAATAAGGGAGAAGAAGAGCTCAAGAAGTCAAACTACTTCATGTTACAGGAAGAGTTTCTCCACGCAGACAAGTATTGGCCTTTGAAAGATAAAACCACAAAAGAAGCAATACTTGAGAGGCATAGAGAAAAAAGAAAGCATCTTACAAAACCGAAGCATTTAGAAGAGAAGAAACTGTTTGATGAGAACATGGAAGACCTTGAGAAGTATTCCAAGATGACTGATGAAGAGATAGAAGAGTTGGACGAGTTTGAACTGTCATTATATGAGGATTCTTATCTTGCAGTTCTGGATTTTGCAAACAGCATCATCCGCCTAAGGAAACAGGCCGAACTCAAATACCAATCATCATTGGAGCGTCTTATACGAGAAAGAGACAATCTTGAGCCAACTGATGAAATATGGGAAAAGATCATTAATGAGGTAAGGGAGAGCAACGAACAGGAGAAGTTCGAATTCGGAGAGGAGTTTGAAGCGATATTTAATGAACTGTTCGTACTCAGAAAAAAAGAACTGGACGATATGGACGAAGACGAAGAATAAATAAAAAGACGGGAGTCTCATTTGAGACCCCCGTCTTTGTTTTTGCTCTGAAATCTTATGATTATTCGATGCAAGCGTGGATATCCTGGAGTGACATTACTCCGATCTCGCCTTCCTTGATAACAGTGTAGATACCGTCAGCAGCAGCCTTAGCGGCAGCCATTGTTGTGATGTAAGGAACACGAGCCTTGATAGCTGTCTTTCTTACATAGCTGTCATCAAAGAGCTTCTCATCTGTTGTAGAAGCAGGTGTGTTGATGATGAGCTGGATCTTGCCGTTCATGATAGCATCAACGATGTTTGGACGGCCTTCCTGCATCTTGTTGATCCTTGTGGACTTGATGCCGTTACTTACGAGAAGATCATGTGTGC
>Ga0310786_10006428_pt1 | contig 15614 bp, 28 predicted proteins | sample AusTroGonzalo_MG_FD_203881 | JGI IMG/M metagenome (GOLD analysis project Ga0310786, IMG submission 203881) | Bovine rumen microbial communities from tropical cattle in Woodstock, Queensland, Australia - Gonzalo_03 (v2) (version 2) | ecosystem: Host-associated > Mammals > Digestive system >... | reverse complement strand
GCGGTGAAATCGTGGTCTGCTGGCCGTCAGGAGGAGTTCAAACACCGTATTTTCCACACTATGGAAAAGGATAAATTCCGTACGATGGAATAACCAATAACAATCCAATACAAAAAACCGGCGGTCGTTAAGATTTCGCCGGTTTTTGTTTATATATATTTGATCAAACTTTTTAATTATGACACCGGAACTTGAAGCTTTTATTAGAAAAGAACTCAACCGCACGTGGAACGCCCGATATTACAAATATATCGATGAGTATATCCAAAACCTCACCGAACATCAACTCCTATACTGGCAGGCATGGAGTGAGGGTAAAATGGGATTATGTTAACCTAAAGTTTTGAATATGAAGAAATTATTTAGCATTATTATTACGATTACGGTGCTGGCATGTGTCGCTCTTGATGTTGACCTTGCAGTTACCAACTACAACAACGGTAAGATCGGATTGATGATACTTTCGATCATGGCAGGAGTATTGTGTTCTTTTGTTGCCGGCTCGAATATCTATGATATTATCCGAGGGATCCGCAAAAAAAATAAAATCAATGGTTAACAATAAAGCCTGATGCGTTATATAAACCTGAAAATATCATTATTATGACGAACAACCAACACATGCTTTTAATCACGGAACACCTTCATCCGGACATGGCAAAGAAGATCATCAAGGATTTCAAGCTTCCGTTCAGTTATCTCAATCCATCCCATTTTGCTACTATGGTGGACAATATGGTGCAGGTGGCACCGGAGTTCAACGATGCAGTTGATATGATGGTAAACATTTGTGTCAACATCCATCGTGATGAACAACCGTTACTTTGTGGATATATCCGTGAAGTCACTGATCTTATGGTGGAACATATCGTCCACAATACTGGTTACCAAATATTTAACCAACGGGATATCAATTCATTCTTCCCGGTGGAACAGCAAAACATCCCAACCGGCGACAACTACAATTACGAAAGTGCCGGTAAGGATTTTATTTCCATCGACCTCAAAAACGCTGCATTCCAAGCAATGAAGGCATGGGATCGCCTTTATGGTGATGTTCATGGATATCTCATTGGTAATACCATCAATGATTACAAGGCATTTGTCGGAATTGTTGCCATCGATAGCGGATTTTGCAAGTCCCATAGCGAAAAGGTAAACAAGATCGTCATAGACTACATCAGCAAGTGCAAGTCCCTTCGTCAGGTCATCTTTGGTAAAACCAACCCCAAGCGCATCCAACATATCGAAAAGGCCATTATGCAGACAGTGGTGAAGTTAATTCACTCCGCACTTGATATCATGCCAGTTCGTTTCAATAACGATGAGGTAGTGTATGAATACAATGAGGAACTTGAAAGGTCTCTTTATATCGAGGATACCTTGAAGTATTTGGAATACGTGATTACGGACATCGTGGGCAACGAATCCGTCCATATTCAAGTACCAATGGAGTTCCACAAGAACCTTTACTGCTTGGAGGAATATTCGCTCATTCAGCATGATGACTATATGCCGGTTGATCACAAGAAACCGATTAAGTTCTACGTTAAGAACAACGTAGCCATGCTTACCCGTACCAAACAGGCACCGGATTTCAAGAGCCTCCCGGCCCAGTTATACCTCATTGCCCGTGCACTTTTCTGTTCCCGTCCGGATTTGGCTCGTTTCTTTGAGACCCAGCCGGTTCTCGTGGATGGTGTGCTTCATTGGTTGGCTATCCCACACAGTACCTCCGGTGAGGAAATTGCTATCGAAACTACATGGGAACTCTGTGGGAACATCCACAATAGCGAGTCCGGGGATATTGAAGAGTAACCTTTTTATTTCGTAAATCCTTTCCTTTTTGAAGCCCATTTGTTAAGTTACAGATGGGTTTCTTTATATATAACCATAAAATTTATACATATGAGAGCACAATTAGACAATCAATGCGTTTTGAGGATCCGCCGGGAAATCTTACAACCGGTTGCTGAATCTGAAGGTATTCAAGCTTGGATGGTTGGCGGATGTGTCCGCGACCTGATGCATCACGAAGGGATCAACGACATCGATGTGATATGCACCGATGCCAGTAAATTCATTAAAGCCCTGGATGAATACTTTACAGAGAATAATATTGGCCATTCGATTCACTCGATGGCAAATGGCCACGCCACGGTGATTTCCGTCAAAACCAAACCGATTTTTGGAGAATTTTTAATTCTTCCGTCTCAATTCGACATCGAAGTCTCCCAGCTCGATTACCTTGATAAACTTACGCCGGAGGAGGCCATCAAACAAGATGCAGGTTCACGTGATTTTATCTGTAACGCATGGTATATCAGCGTATCCGGCATTGACAAACCATTCACTCCGTTAACCAACGAGTCGATCGTTTACGATGCCGCCGGCAAGTATATCCATCCGTGCAATAAAAGCGCCACATTTTTTGATAGTCCCTTGCGCGTATTCCGTGCGATGGATCTCATGTGCCGTGGATATAAGCCGACCATCGGCCTTGTCCGCGCACTGGATGATTATTTGCAAAACGGTATCAACAAAAAGGCTCACATTAATGCCTACTTACAGGTAATCCACAAGATTTTCAGCCGGTTGGCGGATGGTGAGTACGATGTGAATAATGTGATCTATGCATTCAACTATTTTGCGGATCTTTGCGCATGGGGCAAGATGATCCACCCGGTATTCGAAGGTATGAAATATTGCATACACAAAAATGATTACCACCATGATTCCGTGTGGCAACATACCATGAATGTGATATATAATATGTCACGTTACCGCGTTCTTGACGAGCACGATTTCCCGATCAAGACAAATGCGTACGATTATTGGGCAGCTCTCCTTCATGACGCCGGTAAAACCACCACGATTTCATATGATTTTGATGGTAATACCCATTTTTACGATCATCAATGTTCATCGGTGAATATCGCCAAGGAAATTTTGAAGGAAAGCCCCTTGAACCGGGTGTGGTCGGAGTTTGTGCTCGAACTCATTGCCCATCACATGGATACCAAGGTTTTCGGTGACGAACCGATTAAGTACCACCAATACAAACACATCCGTAAATTACAGTGGGAACTTGGAGCCATGGGTTTCCATCACTTCCTGATACTCAATCACGCCGATTGTGCTGCCAGTGAGCGTTCTGAGAACAAAAACACCATCAATATAGTACGTGCCGTTAAGGATATGGCATATAACTGCGGTGAATCCGCGTGGGAATGCTACAAGATTCCGGTTAGCGGAAGCGATATCACGGAGGCATTTCCGGATGAACCCGGCGTGAACATTGGTAAGTACATCAAACAACTTTATAAGGTCACATTCTCCCGGCCGGACGATTACAAGACCAAGGAGCAGTGCCTCCATTATGTCCGTACTCTTATAAAGACCGGATGGGCCAATAAAGCACGTAAGGAAACAAAATAATTTATCATGGCAAAAGATACTGTTACCTGTAGATATGGGATCACCTACACGTATGAAGCAAATGGCTCAAAAGGTGCCCGTGCGAGATTACATGATCTGCTTTCACGATGCTGTTGTTTCGTGTGCCATAATCATAACTGCACGGAACCGAGGGATGAACGATTGGAAGAATGTGATCATACCGAAAATGATCTTCTGAATTGCACCTTGTTCACAAAAGTCCCATATTGCATGAGAAAATAATTGCGGATCGGTGTTAAGTTTTCATAAGTTCCAATTATATATACCTGTAAAAACGGAAAGGACATATTATGAGACACACTTACGAAATCTATCAGTTAAAGAGCTCCAACCCGAAGGCTTTCATGCCGCTTGACTTTGTGAACAACAGGCTCGGTGGAGTCAATTTTGAGGAATACAAGCACGTCTATTCCAGTGAGATCGAAGGCGATGATACTATCACCATGCTGGAGACCCTGTTCGAGATCTTCAACTTGAGACACCCGGAGGACTTTTTGGGACACAGCCTCTCCATGAGTGATATCGTGATCCTCGATGGCAAGAAGTACTACTGTGATTCGTTCGGCTGGAAGGCCATTGATTAACCTTAAAAATGCACACAGTATGAATATCCAACAATTTCGTGAAGTTTCACATGTCGATTATGGATGTTTGAGTATGCCTCAATCCAATGTGGAACTCCTTGCGCGACCCGGAGAAAAATTCAAGGATCCATCTGATTATCACATCATTTTCCCAAGGAAACTCAAGGCCACAAACTATACGTATAGCATTGGTGCGTGGGATTACGGCACAGCCGATGATGTCGTCAAATTCTACGAACATCAACTCTCGTACGAGTTCTCCGTGGAGCAGGATCGTCATATCTTCCATTGGCGTCCATACGCCGAGGTTCATTTCCTTGATGGGAGTAAGCAAACCATCTACTTCAACAATACCGATGAGGTTGCCAAATTCAGCAACCAAATGAAGACCCAACTGGGACTCGATAAACACCTTTTGGTGGATCGTGGCACCTTCGTAGGTGTTGGAGAAATAAGACCATTTGAAGACCCGGAAGTGGTTAAAAAATGATAAAAGCCGAATATATTAAAAGCGAAATAGAACAAGAGTAATAACCTTTAACCCCCAACAATCATGCCAATCATTTGTGAAAAATGCCAAACATGCGCCCGTCACACTAACTTGAACGGATATGGAGTATGTTACGCACCTAAAACGGCCCCCTGTGATCGATACGTAACGGAGGAGGAACTGGATCAAGAGGTTCAGGCGTTTTACAACAAACAAGGCACATTCACCGGAGACTAATAACAGTTAACCAAATATTCATTAATTAAACATCACCATTATGAGTACAACTCTGATTACAATTTTGGCAGTGGCAGTGTTTGTCATTGGATTCATCCTCGCATCGTACATCAAGGCACCTCCGTCCTACGCGTACATCGTTTCCGGTCTTAATCGCAAGCCGCGTACGTACATCGGTAAAGGTGGATTCCGCATCCCGGGTCTTGAACGACTCGACAAGGTGTTTCTCGGTCAGGTAACCGTGGACATCAAAACCAGTCGATCTGTTCCTACGAATGACTTTATCAACGTCAACGTGGACGCGGTTGCAAAGATTCAGGTCATCAATGATGCTGATGGTATCCGACTTGCCGCAAAGAACTTCTTGAATATGACCGGTGCGGAAATCTCCCGACAGGTTCAGGATTCGCTCGAAGGTAACATGCGTGAGGTGATTGGTGGTATCTCACTCCGTGACATCAACATCAACCGTGATGCATTCTCGGATGCCATTATGGAAAAGGCCCAAAAGGATATGAATGCCCTCGGCCTCAACATCATTTCGTGCAACATCCAAAACGTGACGGACGACAAGAACCTCATCGAGGACTTGGGTGCCGATAACACGTGGACGATCAAGAAACAGGCCAAGATTAACAAGGCCAACGCCGAACGTGATATTGCCAAGGCTGAAGCTGCCGCAAATCAGGAAGCCAACGATGCTCGTGTGAAGTCCGAAACCGCCATCGCCGAGCGTAACAACGAACTCGCCGTCAAGAAATCCGAACTTAACATTGTGGAGGAAACCAAGAAGGCTGACGCGGACGCCGCTTATGAGATCCAAAAGCAAGTCCAGCAAAAGCGTATCAACGTGGAAACCGTTGAGGCTGAATCCGCCAAGGAAATCCTCCGTCAGGAACGTCAAAAGGAGATCAACACCAAGACTGTTGATGCTGAAACCGAGAAGGCACGCCGTCAACAGGAACTCACCGCCGAGCAGGTGAAGATCCAACAGAACCGACTCGAGGCTGAAATCGCCAAGAAGGCTGAAGCCGACAAGTTCCAAACAGAAACCAATGCTGCCGCTGAACTCGAACAGCGCAAGCGTAAGGCTGAAGCTGAAGCATACGAGGCCGAGCAAAAGGCACGCGCCCAAATCGCCCTTGCTGAAGCCAAGAAAAAGCAGATGGTTCTTGAAGCCGAAGGTGTGAAGGCCCAAGGTGAGGCTGAAGCCTACAAGATCCAATGCGAAGGTGAAGCCCGCGCTGTGGCCATCGAGAAACAAGGTCTTGCTGAAGCCGAGGCCATGAACAAGAAGGCCGAAGCATACGAGAAGTACGGTCAGGCAGCTATCCTCGACATGATGGTCAAGATCGTTCCGGAAGTTTCGAAGAATGTCGCCGAACCTATCGGAAACATCGACAACCTCAACATCTACGGCTCATCCGGTCAGGACGCCACTGGTGTATCGGGCATGGTTCCTACGGTCGTCAAACAGTCATTCGATGTCATCAAGAGTGCCACCGGAGTCGACATGGGACAACTCGTTCAGGAAAAGACCAAGATCGTTGGCGCTGGAGTGGACATCAACCAGTAATCGCACAATCGATCGATTTTTGAAAACCGGCTGGATTAAAACCGACCGGTTTTCTTTTATATTATTACAAACCCAAGCGAACGAAATGTTACAAAATTATTATATGAAAAGTATATCAGACCATATGACGTGTGAAGAGGACATTTTGGAGCATCTTACCGTGAGTGACGGTAGGCCCATGTACATTGAAACAAATAAATCCAAATCCCAACGTTCGGGTAAATCCAAATCAAAACAGAGGAGCTACGCCCCGAATGAAGGTGGTAATGAGGAACACCAAAGAAAACCGGCGGAGGTGCATTATGAGGAACACTATGAGACCCATGAGGAATACTGCATCCATCAAAAAAATAATGTCAACCAAGGTATCACAATGTGTGACATTGATCAGGATATAACCATGTGCGCCTCGTGCCCGTACAGAAAATCCCGCGTTGTGAAATGCAAGGTTTCCTCCGCATCGGCTAAAGTATAATAAGTTATGAAAATACCCGTATTCATCCAAAAGATTTACAACCGGATAACCAGGGCCAAGTTCTTCTATGTAACTTTGGACGTATGTCCGGATTTTGCGACCGGTCAAGGTGAGATGTGTTCATACACCATCCGATCGAAAGATAAAGACAAGGCAGAATCCATTGCGGTATCAAAAGCTATGGTCGATTGGGGAGTAGCAAATGATGCCATCTTCGTGGTAGAAGTCGTGGAAACCCAGTCACCGGAACTCATTTACGACAAATAATTATAAACCTTCCACATACATTTGAATATGAACGATACAAGTAAACTTTCGGCAAAACTTCAAATCCTTGATACAGAATTTCAAAAACGGGATTCATCGTATTGCACCAACCTCACAACATTGATTGATAGAGGGTGCTCCATCACGGACAATTCCAACCTCCTCGATTGCATTATCACCCGCAAGGATAAGAACGGTGATATGAAGCATATACCTGCCCATTTTGTGGCAAAACGTATGGTTAGGGACTTCAATCCCGGGTACAAAACCGTTTTGGTGACCGCAAAGTTTTTGGACGATATGTTCAAATTCTATATGGAGCATTTTTGCAAATCCACACTTGACCTGTCAAAGAACGAAACCATGTATTTTGTTATGATGTATGGCGACAGGTTCTTCATGTTTAACATCGGGGATATGATATTCCGCCATGGTATGAATGCCGAACAAGGACGCCGTAAATACATAAAGACCATCAAGGTCAAAAATCCGGCAACCGGTGGTTGGGATAAGGAAAATCTCTACAATATACCCATCAATTGGGCGGAAGAGTATATGTATGTCGGAACATCAAAGGATGACCGCGAAACGATCTACGACAAATGCAAAAAAATCACAAGTGATGCCATAACGGATTCCATCCTTGGCTCACAGGTTATCACGAAGGTCTCCCAACCCGATATATCTCCGTTTATTTGATGGTTTATTTGCGCTATAATCGCATTTCTCAATTACCCAATATAGTTATGAGGGGGAAACATAAAAACGCGTTAAATTAAAGTTATTTGCTGTTATGAGTACATATGCATCAATTGCAATAATGGTTGGAATCGTTCTACTTTTCGCCATCGGCATTCCGCTCGCATACAGATCGGAGAAAAAAGCGTTCAATAATGGAAAGTGTCCGCATTGTGGTAGTGACCTTAAATGGGAGGATTCCGATTCACAAGGTGGACGTCTTTGGATGTGCCCTGGCCATTATACAATAAAGGATAAATATGGGAAACCTTTATGCCCCGGGTATTCGTGTTGGATATCGTACGGCCGGGTAGATAAAAAATTTAGAAAATGAAAATTGTTGGAATAATCGGTATAATCCTGATAGCGATTGCTGTAATATTTGTTTTTGCATACATATCCACAAAGATGTATGAAAAATTTTGGAATGGAGGATATTGTCCGGATTGTGGTGAAAAATGGGATGCCATAACATCAAACGGACATGTATATGTGTCCTGCCCAAAATGTGGTAGAACGGCATGCTATTAACCATTATTATTTAATCATGAAAACATTACATGAATATATATTGATGGAATCTCCCAAACGGCTTCGTGGAAGTGAAACCGGTTTGATTGTGTTTGATATTGATGATACCCTCCTCAAGGTGAATGCAGATGACTTCTTTATTTACAAAAACGTAAACGGAAAGGAAATAGCTCTCACCACGGACGAATTTGCCAAGGATCCGGATGCATCCAACCCGGATAATATTCACAGCGGTATGTTTGATTATCGTGATTTTGGCAATCCGGAGAAGGTATACATGTCAATCATTACCGGTACCCCACTGTTAAGGAATCTCCGTATTTTGGATGATTATGTCGAAGCCGGTTATGAATTTTGTTTCCTCACTGCCCGTCAATGTGAGGATGTTATCAAGAAGGCCATCGATAGTTTCCTACAGGTACGCCGTAACGGAGTGCTCGAGCCGATTGGGGATGCATTCAATAAGACCCTTTCCCATGCCGTCAATGATAAACTCAAGAATTATCCGGGTAGGACGGATGCGGAGAAGAAGGCAAACATCCTCATTAAACTCTGTCAAATCTATGACAAGGTGGTATTTGTGGATGATGACCATAAAAATGTCAATGCCGCCATCAATTTGAATATACCGAACCTAAAGGTGATCAAGGCGTGGGATTAAATCCGAATGCATAAAAATTGCACGGATTTATGCGTTAACATCTTTTCGGGCGCGATTATATATATTCATGATGAATTTCACAGTATATTATACGCGAAGAACCCGAGTGGGGTTGAAAGACTTCAGGAGAGTCATTTGGCCAATGATATATCAGGCCGATAACGGAGATCATATAGTTGATATCAAGTACGGATACAATTATCAAACCACGGAACATTTCGAGGATTTCGCATCGGTTCTCCCCGGTAAGAAATACAAGATCGTACACCAAACCCTTCCCCAAGAGGGTGATATACTTGTCCATGAGAAATCCGGCCGGAAATTTGTGCTCGGAAAGGACATGGAAGACTCCGTCATCCACAAGTTCCCCATGATGGAAAATGGACGTATCGTTGCCTATCTACGTGCGGAGGATTACTATAAGGATTAACCCATATTAAACGTATGGGTTTTTTCATTATATTATCCCATAATCAAACGAATAGTTATGGATGGAACTGATAAAACCCCGCTGGAAAAGGTATTAGCCTCCATACCGGCCACGCAGCAGATGTATGTGCGGGATCAACATAAACGCATAAAGGGGTTATCCCTTATGTTCAATACCCCGCTAAATGCCAAACCAATCAACAAACTCGAATTACTTTATATCCTTCATGCCGTTATGTCCGGTGAACTTAAACCGGAGGATTTCGAGCTTTGGACGTATGAAGATGGTGTATTCCACGTGGCTCCGGATGGTACCTGTGAGAAGCTCAAACAATGGGATTACGATAGGGCGATTTGTGATGTCCTTCTAAAAATGAACAATATAAGATCAGGTCAATCCGGTGAAAATGAAACCCAGCAACAATGAGTGAAACAAATGAAGATAACAGATTTCTTGTGGCCATTAAACAGGAACCTGTAGCAGTCAGGTGGGCCAAACATGAAGTCGAGGTGGTCATGCAACGAATTGCAGAAAGATCACCGGATACCCACTACGATCAAAGTTGTTATAATGCAGCTCTCGCGGCATTTGAAACCCTTTGTAAGCAAGGACATACCGGTTATTCATTTACAAAAACATTTGCTATCCTTGATAGGATGTGTCGCCGTATGCCATTATGCCCCATTGAGGACGGAGATTTCCCCCAGCATGGAACCCGGATCAACGATGGTCGCCGTGGATCTATCGGGAATGGTATCAAACTCGGTTTAACCAGTTATCAATGTCCTCGCATGACGAGTTTTTTCAAGGACGTATGGGATGATGGTGTGATAACCTATCACGATAACAATAGGATGGATTGCTGTAACACGGAGAATATTAACGATATCTATTATTGGGGATTTGCGGCAAAAATCATTGATGAAATGTACCCGATTAAACTACCATATTATCCGGATCCAAATCAGCATTTCCGTATTTACGTGACCCAGTTTACCGTTGATAACATGGATGTATGTGCCATCGACCGTATAGTTGAGCCATCCGGTGTTATTGTCGATGTTGACCGTTATTTCAAGTATACGGACATTCCGGATGAGGATTGTTGTGATTTTGTTGAGATTACGAAAGAGGAATACGAGGAATTTAAGGCGAACCGCGATGTTTCCGTGGAGTCCATGTACGCCAATTTCATAATCAACGACCTCATCGATTATCAGGATGAGCTAAAAGATGGATATTCCCGCCTGAAATATAAAGAGGTATGGGATGGCCACGATAATAATGCGTACAACAAATACAATCTTCGCAATATTTGGTGGACTCTTATGCGTAAGTTTAAGGACAGTGAGGAGGTCGAGAGGGTATTTGATACTATCAAAAAGAAATGTGGAGTATTTGTGGTGTATCCGGATGCCGGTTGGGATATTGTAAGTACATTATGTAGCCCGGTTGCTGCGGATGCAGCCCGGTTTGTTGATAAACACCCGGAATTTTATGATTTAGCCGGAACCATCGAAAATGTACGTACACGGATCCGTGAGATCATAACACAATACATTACTCAAATGGATGAATTTGGTGATAAAATTATTGGAATCACTGGAGAAACCCCGGAGCAAACCATCGAGCTTCGAATTGAAGCCATTAAGGAAATTACTCACGAACTCGAACCCAATCAAAGTCCGGATGAAGAGGATCAATCGGAAAATATCGGAGAGAAAACGGACGAATGTGATTGTGGATGTTGTTGTGGATGTTGCTAATTGATTTATTATGAATTATATAGATGCTTTTGTAACAGAGGTTGGAGAGATTTACCAACGTGACGATGAATGGGCAAAGGGGTGGTGGTTCCGGGATGCCAAGTATGTAGCCGCCAACTGCACACCTCTCGACCATACGTTTATGTCCAAGGATAGGCAAGAACTTGAAAACATTACCCCCGGGTATAAATTTTTAGTATGAAACGGAAGTCAAACGAAAAATATAGCAAGAAAAAACAAGGTAGGAAAAAACCGGCACCATACACCGGTCCCATGAAACCACTTCCGAAACCGGAAGCCGGATGCAATAATGGGCAGTTGTTTATGCTATTCAATCAAAACGAATAATTATGACAAGTCAGGAACTAATTGACAACGGATGGGTTCAAAGAGAATGTAAGATAGGAACCTTATATTTCAAAGGAGACTTTTTTGGAAAACTCCAAGGCGATGTGTTCGAGATGAGGAGCATGCGCGATGATATGTCATCCATCGGTACCGCCAAAACATTCGAGGATATCCGGGAAATCCAAAAGAAATACTATCAAAAGGAGGTCAAAGACTACGAGATACTGTTGGGAATGGCCAAGTTCAAGCTCAAGCAATTTGAATAAAACCGGGAATCCCCCAAAATTTTTACGTCCGGAATTTTTGTTAAGTTTCGGACGTTTTCATTTATATATAGGTGAAATTAAAAGGAAAGGAAAATAAAATGAATACCAAGGATCTTTACCGCCAGCTCATTCAGCAAGTTCTCGTTGAAAACAATGTCAAATCCATCATCCGCATCACCGCGGTTAAGGAGGATTTCTTCGATCGCATCGAAGTGTATGCAAACGGTACCTTGGGTGTGTATCGCCATGGCATGAGCATGTGTTTTGACAACTTCTATTTCGACTTCACCTGCGATTTTGCCCGCTGTCTCTCCTATATCGAGGATGAGATCTATATGCAAAAACGTGCCGGTAAACCCCAACATGGATATCAAGTAATCTTTAAATAACACAAATATGGTCAAGCTACAAATTACAAAAAGCGTTGGTCAAAAAGACCAAGCCTCATACACCGAAGGGAGTGTTGGCTATGCCATCTGTAAGAACATTGCTAAACTCAACTCACTTGCTAACAAGTGCAATGTCAATGAGTTGATCGAATTTCTTGACGCGGACGTCCGCGCATGTGTCACAGGCAAGGAACATATCCAGTATCTTGAAGATCTCATTGCAGATGTTCGCAAGCACAGTAACAGCTTTATGTTCAACTATCGCCACCTCTACAACCTCTACCTTGCCGGTACCGGTAACGGGGGAGTAATGCGTAACGTAAAATCGATCAAATAAAAACAAAACTCCTATGATATACAGCAGACAAAAAGGCCACGTATTGATCATCGATGGCAACACCTTGGTCTATGATGGAACCCGATATGACCTTCCCAAAAGAATATGGAACCGAAATGGACGTTCGCTTGTTCAGGCCAACAATAAGGTGTATGTGGACGAGTACGCTTTCAAGAACGGAAAGTTCCGTTGGTCGTTTATTGGATTGTTCCATAAACTATTCTGATCATCCCAATACCACAAAAATCCTAAAAACATAACCATTATGACTGACAACGAAGCTGCAAAAAAATACGCTGAATCATTGGGGGATGGCCTATATTTTGGCAATAGCCCAATGACCCGAGCCCGCATCCATGCCTTTATGAAGGGTGCAAATTGGAAAGAGGAACAACTGATCAAAAAGGTTGTGGAATATTTGGATAGCCTTATGTACTACGTATCGGAGCAAGACCGAAGATTGGTTTGCAATTTTACGAAATTCGATGAGTTTATCGAAGATCTTAAACAAACAATCTCAACAAAAAACGATTGAACCATGTACACGTTCCATAAAATCAAACTACCCAACTGGGACAAACCGCGCTGGTATCTCCGAGCCAACAGTATAACCGATGTGTTGGATCATTTCAATATTGTTGGTAGACGTGAGATGGCCGCTGGCTGTAAGGAGTATGTTGAGAAAGCGGTTGTTTGTCCGGACGGTACCATGTGGCACCCTCACCCGGATACCCCGTTTGGCGTTGCAGTTAATGTAATCGAATCAACCTTGGGGATACCTTGGGTTCAAGCAGCAATCACGTTGGAGAATCAAACCCTACAGGATCGTATCAGGACATTCCGTGACCCTAATTGCATCAACCTTTATCTTGCTGATAATATGACTTGGTTTTCGCAAAGCAAAAGCATGGTGGTTGAGGTAATTCAGGAGATCACCTCCCAAGAGTTGGTATATCCGGTTGATGCCGTATTCACGTATGATGATATCCGCACAATGAAATGGGATATCCCCGGGATGTCCATCCGTGGCACACATTATTACGCCAAGGTCGACAAATTCGATGTTATTGGGCCCGATGGTTCGATGAAATGGGATACTGAATCGGAAGCCATCGCCGCCGGCAAGTGGTGGGTTGATGAGTACAACCGTAAGGCATCCGCGTAAAATTCAATAGATAGTACAGATATTTTCTCAACAAAATCTTTTGTTATGAAGTTAACACCGGAATTTTTCGAGAACGACCCTAATTGGGTAAGAGTTGTGGATAGGTTTGCGCCGGATCGTATTATGTTCGAATCCAATACGGAGCATATTCAGGAATTTTGGCCTAAATGGGACATGTACCTGACAGTTACTTTCGGTATCGACAATCTCACCGGTGGACGTGGTGTATTTTTCCATCTTGACAATAATGATCATGACACGATTGCCGCATTTGATGTGGAGACCTTGGAACAGGCGAATCAAATCCTTGGTGTATACAGTATACGCATTAATAAGGATTGCAATCTGTACTTTGATCCAACATGGGCCGGTGATGAAGTTATTGCGGAGTTCGCACTCCCTATTGTGGCATCCCTTTTGCGTAAAACAAACGCATACCCACCGGATCTTACATGGAAGGAGTGGCGTAAGATCCTCCGTAGCATCATCTTTGCCCTTCATCAGGTTCAGCATGACCGTATGATGGAAGCCCACGACTGGTTTATTGAGAAATACGGAAGCGGTCGCGATCAGTACTGGCCTAAATGGCTGGAGTATTTTGACAGGATCCAAGCCGGACTTGAAAATTTCGGTAAGTACTTCACTTATCTTAATTGGTAAAAAAATTCATTTATATGAAAAGATCGTATAATCCCAAAGAAGACCCCATTAAGGTTACTGTGGAACCTGTGGAAGGGTCATGGAAACGAGCAATGAATCTTGCCCGCAGAACCGTGGGTAAACCGGAACTTGATAAGGAACCATCCAACAAATTCAAGTTCAAAGTCCTTATTCAGGAACATTCGCCGATCCGTGCGGTGGAATACATTCTCCACTTTGAACGCATCCGCCAATGGGTTACCGTCCACCTTGTCCGCCACTGGCTCGGATTCATTCCGTTTGTCCACAGTCAACGCGAGGATCGCCGTGCACTGGATGTTCCACGTGATGAGCTTCCACAGGGTGCGGAAAACGACATGGATGTGTTGGTGAATGCCCAAAGCCTTATCAATGTTTCCAAGAAGAGACTCTGCCATAAAGCCTCGCCGGAAACCCGTAAGGCATGGGAGGATGTCCGTGAGCAAATCCACAAAATGGATCCGGCAATGGCCGCAGTGATGGTGCCGGAATGTATCTATCGTGGATTCTGTCCATACGGAAAAGAGAGTTGTGGAGCAATTAAAAGTCCATCCTTCCAGCAGTGGCGAGAAAACTATATCGCCATTCCGGAAGTGGAATTTTAGACACACGGAATAACATGGAATATTTTGGCATACATTGGCAGATTGGTCGTCCGTGGGGTAACCATCATCCGAAACACAATTGCTGGAACGCACCGGAATCCGTAGTATATAAGGATAATGTGTTGCAACTTGGTGTTGATTACAAACCAAGGATATTCGAGTTACCTGATCCGGACAACCCTGGTCAAACGTACAAAAAACGGTATCCATGGTCGGTTGGGTATGTTACCTCCACGGACTTTTTCAAGTATGGGTATTTCCGCTTTGAGTTCAAGCTTCCGCTCGGAAGACATTTGTGGCCGGCAATATGGCTTTCCGACCGGGATACATGGCCTCCGGAGGTGGATATCATGGAAGGTTGGACATGGATGTATAAATGGCCATTTAAGCCGGAATCCGCGGATCGCATATACCGGATCAATCCGTTTACCAACCGGATTTTTCCGAGTCTCCATCTCGGAACGAATCCGGATGAGCATCAAACGATATCATTTAAGAAACTTAACGGAACCTGTCCAAGTTATCTCAACATCACCGGAGATAATGTTTGTGAACTCATTTGGGCACCGGATAGGATGGTTGTATATTATAACGGTCATAAGGTTATGGAGG
>Ga0310786_10006427_pt1 | contig 15625 bp, 17 predicted proteins | sample AusTroGonzalo_MG_FD_203881 | JGI IMG/M metagenome (GOLD analysis project Ga0310786, IMG submission 203881) | Bovine rumen microbial communities from tropical cattle in Woodstock, Queensland, Australia - Gonzalo_03 (v2) (version 2) | ecosystem: Host-associated > Mammals > Digestive system >... | reverse complement strand
CCATCGTGAACATCACGATACCGGCATCAGCGCATGCGTTGATGGTGGGGGTAAGACCCTCAGCATCGGAAGCAGCAACAAGAATGCCGTCATACTTCAGGGACATGAGGTTCTCAAGGAGCTGGATCTGGCCGGTTACGCCGCCTTCCTGCGGGCCGGTGAGCTCGAGCTCGATGGTCCAGTCGGGATACTCCGTCTTGAGTTCTTCAACTCTCTGGGTGCCGCCCTTGCCGCACATATCCCAGAAGTCTCCGAGAGCTGTGTAGACGACAGCGAGCTTCATTGACTTCTTCTCTTCTCCGCCGCCTTCTTCCTTCTTTTCGCCGCAGGCGACAAGGCTGAGGGCAAGGACGAGGATCAGAAGCACTGAAAGAAGTTTCTTCATGGTTCCTCCTTTTTGTAATCCTTTTGCAATAATTCACAAAAGCATAAGTTATTTAGCCTATATTTTCATGAATATAGACTGTGCTCAATATATCAAGAGGAAAATGCCGTGTAAAATAGGATTTATTTATCTTTTTCATGCAGATGGCGTATGAAAGTGACCGACTGTTTCAGCATGACGGAATAATACTATTTCGCTTGGTTCACCGGCAGATATTATGTCAACCTGATATGAGAAAATGCATTCTGCCTTCTCAGAGAAGACCGGAAGCGTATCAGTCAGGATGAGCGAACTGATAACATGCGGCAGACGGTTTGCAGTCATGCATCAGTATGATGGACATCCACAGGCGCATGAGGCATAATCTAAACAGACAGATCCATTACAAAGTGTCGGGAGAAGATACATGGCCAACAAGGAACTGATGGCGGAGAGGGTGAAGCTGTTCCGTGACGCGGAGAACTTCCGTAAAACGGACAGGATCCCGCATTTCGCCAATGTGGTGACATGGAAAGTATTTGACGCGGGGCATACCCTCGACGAAGCGATGACACATTTCGATGTCATGGAGGAGTGCGTGCTGCACTTCCTGGACAACTATCCCGTGGACGCGATACTGGATGTGGGCATCCGCAACCAGTTCAACATCACGGAGGCGTTCGGGGAGGGAAGCTATTATTACTACGACAGGGAAGTAGTAGGTGTGAGGGACCACGCACACTGCACCGTTGAGACGCTGCAGGAGTACATGGACGATCCCATCAAATACGCATGGGAGAAGATACTGCCCGAGAAGTACGGAGACAGCTGGGCTCAGAAGGACAAGGCGGTCTGGAAGAAGACCTTTAAGGAGTACATGAGATACATCATGTTCATCCTGCACATGTCCGGCGTCATGAAGAAGTACTCCCTTCCGGGACTGTCTCCCAACAACCCCATGAAGGGATCCGTGGTGCCCGCCGTGGAGATCCTGATGAGCGACCTGCTGGGCATACAGCAGCTTTCCGTGGCGATGCGCCGCAGCTCCGAACAGCTGGACGATTTCATAGAACGCTGGGAGAAGGAGCGCATGGAGCCCATCTATGAGAAGATAAGGGCTTCCGAAGGACCCGATTACAAGTACTGTTTCGACTCATCGATACTGTTGCTTGCCCACAACGTGATGAACACGAAGCAGTTCGAGAGATTCTATTATCCGTATCTCAAGACGCTTCTGGATACCTACGCCGAGAAGGGCATGAACATAAGGCTGTTCACCGAGGGGAGCATACTGAGGTTCGCCGACTACTTCAAAGATTACCCGAAGGGCCTTCTGACCTTCCATCTGGAGCAGGACGATCCGTTCGAATTCCGCGAGGCCCTTCCTAACGTGGCGATCATGGGAGGAATGACCACAGACCTTCTCTCCAACGGCACTCCGGACGAGTGTGTGGCCTACGCCAAGAGACTATGCGACGAGCTGGGAAGGGAAGGCGGGTTCATCTTCAGCGAGAACAAGATGCTGTCCTACCGCAACGACGCCAAGCCGGAGAACATGAAAGCGGTCTGCGATTTCGTGGACTCATACAGGATGTAAGGGGGAGAAGCTATGAAGAAGAACTATACGAGCTATCCTGATGGATACAACAGGTTGGTAAAAGACATCATTCCTTTCTACATGCGTCCCGTTAAGGAGATGATCATGAGACTGCTCCTGATGATACTTACGGACGGCTGAGATCATCATTTGGTTCGATCGTATGATCGGGGATCAATTACACAAGTAACACCCGGACAGAGCATATCTGTCCGGGTGTTTTCTGCATAATGCCTGAATCATAGAAGCCTACTATTCAGAGACAGTAACACTTACTTAAGAGCAGCTTTCTGCTTTCCCAGGCACTTTTCCGCTATCTTCATGCCGATAACCGCGACAGGGACGGTCAGGATCAGCATGATGATGAGCACAGGAATGTTGCGGATCACAGTCTCCATAACATCTGCATAACCTGACGGCATCTCTTCCACAGCTTCAGCCAGTGACTCCGCCGTATCTGTCCACCAGTGCGCAGTATAAGCATAGAAGGAAAAAGCGAATGGTATGAAACTGCAGCGTACGCCTTTCAGCGTATCGTAGCCGCAGCGGTTTCTTACGAACTCGGCGATCAGGGAAAGAACGATCATTCCGATATAGAGGGATGTTCCTCCTTCTCCGAGTATCGTTCCGACGACAAGGACAAATCCGTTGAGGACTGTAGCTGCCCCGAAACACTGCATATTTGCTGCTGCATATAGGTAAACGAATGCGAACAGAAGCGGCGCGAAGGTCCCGGCATACGCGTAGCATGCAGGATGGATCATGCCGCAGCTTGACAGAACGATATACAGCAGAAGATAGATCACTGATACTGCCAGGATCCGGATGATATTGCTTTTTTTCATTGAGTACCTCTTTTTTTCTGTTTCGTTACATACCGACTGTGCCCGTTCACAGGAACAGCGCCGTTACGTGATAGACGATGCAGGAGAGGATCAGCGCGCATCCTATATAGAAGAGCGCGACTCTTGCAGTCCATTTGAAGGAATGGGATTCCTTGTATGTCGTAAACAGCGCCATCACGCAGGGAACATTGAAAGTACAGGCGAATATGAACGCCAGTGCTTCCGGCTTGGAGATGACGGCAGACATGGCCGCAGCAAGCGCGGATGTATCAACAGCCGCCGTTTTCGCATTGAATGTCACTTCAAGCAGCGAGCTCTGCCCGACAAATGCCGCGTTGAGAACGCCGAGCACCGCTTCCTTGGCGAATGCGGAAGAAAGGAATGCCAGGAATGTCTGCCATCCCAGTCCGAAGATCCTGGTGAAAGGCTCGATGGCGGTTCCGATCTTGTACAGTAGGCTGTTCTCGATGTTCCCGCCGGAGCTGTAGGAGAGCGCCCAGAAGATCAGCGAGATAAGCGTAACTGTCCGCAGAGCGCGGGCGAAGATATTCCATGCCTTATACAGCGCCTCTTTGATGATATGGCCCCAGTGAGCCTTGTGATAAGGAGGAAGTTCCATGATCATACCGGACCTGTTCTCCTGAGGAGACAGTGACTTTCCGAAGACCTTGGAAACTATCCACATCATGACGGCCGCATACAGGAGTATGCAGGCGCAGACCAGCATCGTTCCCCAGGCGGAGAAGAACATGCCGGAGATCACGGGGATAACAGACCAGATGGCGCCGCAGGGAATGGACCAGACGATAGCTATTGCAAGCATCTTCTGTCCCCAGTTGTCCATTACTCTGGTGCCGGAAGCTCCGCCTATCGTGCACCCGAAGCCCATGAGCATGGGTGCGACTGCTTTTCCCTGCAGACCGAGTTTTGAGAGGACTCCGTCGAACTGATAGGCGGCTCTCGCCAGGAACCCGACTTCCTCCAGATACCCGAAAACTATGTTCACGCCCAGCACGAACGCCGCCATGGAGATGGAGAAGTAGAGCACGTTCGGCAGCATAAGGGAGAATATCGACACAAGCCACTGATGCACTCCGAGTCCGTTAAGAAAATCGGCTATCGGCTCTCTTACCAGGCCGGGGATCATGGAGCCTATGCCCATGAACGGCAGCATGATCACCATCGCCGCGAGGAATCCAAGCAGGACTATGCCGATGCACAGGAGCTTTCCCCAGCCCGGGGAGAGCAGTATCCTGTCTCTTTTTGTAAGGACGAATCTTTCGGAACCCTTACCGGTCACGTTCTCCAGCACCCCGGAGATCCACTCGTATTTGGCTTTTCCTCTGTCCTTTATCTCTTCTGCTGAGTGACCTGAACCGGCAGCGGAGGGAACGGACTTCAGCTTGTGCGGATCACTGAGTTCCTTTGCGAACAGGTCTTTGAGGGCATCGTAGCCCTTGCTGTCCGCGGCAGTGAACGGGAGCACCGGGATACCCAGATTCCTGCTCAGCAGTTCAGCATCGATGGTCTTTCCCTGGGACGCGGCCACGTCCATCATGTTGAGCAGCAGTACGGCCGGATGATCGAGCGCGGCGAAGTCCGCCAGCATGTACATGCTTCTCTCAAGCTGCGAGGCATCCACCAGAACGCAGACGAGGTCTGCTTCTCCCGAGCGGATGAAACCCTCGGTTATTATCTCTTCGTCAGAGGTCCCGGACAGGGAATAACTGCCCGGGAGGTCGGTCAGCGTGTATTTCTCACCTTTCCATGTATAAGAGCCGTCTTTCTTCTCAACGGTCTTTCCGGGCCAGTTTCCGACATGCTGCCTTGAGCCTGTGAGAGCGTTGAAAACGGTGGACTTGCCTGAGTTGGGCTGTCCGAGCAATGCTATCCTGTTCACGAGATCACCTCCGTTTCTATCCTTTCACAGTCGTTCCGGTTGAGAGCCAGCAAGGTCTCTCTGACATAGATGAGCACGGGCATATTCCTGTCGTTCCTGACGACCTGGAATTCCGCTCCTTCGCTCATGCCGATGGAAGTGATCCTGCTTACGAACCTCCTGTCTGATCCGAGAGACCGGATCCGCGCACAGGTGTCACCTTTGAGTTCGCTGAGTTTCATTTTGATTCTCCTTTTCTATTTGCAGAGGGAAAGCGCACGCGGCAGCTGCCCGTACAGTCGGGACGGCCGCAGCCGCATCCTCCGTTTTTTACGTTCTTTGATAAGGCTTCCCGCGGCAATAACAGCTATCAGCACCGTGACGAGCAGAACAGCCGCGGAAGCAAGATCTAAAGATCCCATGTGGAAACCTCCTTATGAGTATAGAGAACAGTTAGTTAACACTAACTAATGCATTTTTAAAAACTCCGTCAGCAGACGAAGTTGTTGATGTGTCCGTCAGATCAGGGCTTTACGACATGAAAATCGCAGCAGCCGTCTCCCGCACCGGGTGTCCTGGCCGGAAGAGCTGCGGCCGTATAGTCATATACGACTTTGCCGAATAAAGCGGGGAACAGTCTCCCCATAGGACTGAGCTTCAATGTATGTCCTCCTTCTTTGGATCTGTACAGTTTAATCTCATGCTCCTGTGCATCACGTGATTCTTCCTTCAAGAAAGCTGATCGCCTGCTCGGCAAACTCCCCGGGATGCATCATTACGTATTCGCCGTGCATCATGCCCGGTATCGTCACTACATCGATCTGAGGCAGATATTCTCTGTACCACTCAAGATCGCGGTACCGGCCGTTCCACTCCTCATCTCCGACCCAGAACTGTATCAAGGATGAGATCTGCGGGGCTTTCTCAGGAACGCGGTAGTTGTTTGCGGACCAGAATATGTTCCAGACGGTCCTGCTGCTGAAGGTCATGAGATATTTCTGTATCTCTCTGTACTCTCTGTCAGCGTCTGCGGGATATCTGGCGAATCTCTCAGGGGGAAATGCAGCCTTCAGGACCGCGACGGAGGAACGGCCGATCATGAACATGAGCCAGTCCCGCACACATATCAGTCTGCAGATCCATTCCGGATATCTGTAAGGCGCCGTTCCGGCGTCTATGATGACCCTGTCTGCGGGGATGTCCTGCGTCGTCAGGAACCTGACAGCCATTCCTCCTCCGAAGCTCAGACCGTACAGCGCGTCAAGGTGAAAGATGCCGTGCTCTCTGAGCCAGATAACGGTGTCATCCACTGTTTTTTCCACAGAGATGAAGTCGTTGTGCTCCTGCGGGTCATGCCCGTCCGGAGTTATCAGTATCACATGGAAACTCTCCGCCAGCTCACGGGCGGCGTATGCGAATTCCTGCCAGGGCTCGCAGCTTCCCGGAAAGAATAGCAGTACCTTCTCATTATGTTCTCCGAACTCACGCACTGTCATAGCGTTACACCTCAGAATATCAGCACGACTATGCCGGCTACTATTGCCGCGCCGGCGATCCAGATCAGGGTCAGGATGCCGCGTTTTCTCAGCACCTGAGCCCATGTCTGCACGAAGGGGATGTCCGCGGTGCCCGGGATGATCCAGAAACTGCTGTGTCCCACCCAGAGACGGTCTATCACGATCCCGTCATACCAGTTCATCACTTCCAGGAACAGCAGCGCCTGGAGGTATGCCGGAGCGAAGCTGCGGATCCCGTTCCAGAGCCCGATGATGAGCACCAGAGCGGCGAGCATCACCAGGAAGAACGGAATCATGAAGCGCTTTCTTTTCCGCTCCACGGCCTGACGGTCCGTAAGGCCCAGTTCATAGACCTTTTCCCGCACAGGCACGGGGTAGAAGTAGAGACCGTTCAATGGGCTGTTTCCCACCGCGGCCTTTACCATCAGCGTGAAGAGCGCGCAGAACAGTATCAACTGGATGAGGATCATTTGCGGACTCTCCTTATGCAGAAATCGCAGCGCTCTCCGCCTCTGCCGAGAGTTGATGTGCGAACGAACTCTATCCCCGGGAGATCCCCGTACAGGCGGTCGTCGCATCCGCAGTATATCCTGGTGAGCTCCGGGCATCCCAGCTCGGTGAAATAGCGGAAATACGGACAGGACACCACGTCCATGCGGTATTCGTCCTTCTTTTCCGGGTAGAAGACGTTCTCAAATCCGCTGTTCTGACCGAACATCTTTTTTGTCATGGGATCCCAGATCTTCATGAAAAGACCTTTGAAGCCGGGCAGCCGAAGAAGTGCCGCCAGCGCTTTCCGGGCTTTATCCGCCCGTCCGAACGCGTGATCCTCTATCAGACGGTAGGCGTCGGACTGATCCAGTTCCTCCCTGGCGGCCAGATATATGGCCGCAGAAGGGAAGATCTTTTTATCGGTGTGGGAGCGCACTCCGTTCGGAAGGGAGGACCAGCGCTCCAGCATCGCTGAGAGTCTTTTCTCAGCATCGCTCCACACAGCATCGGCCTTATCCTTCGGGAGATTAAGCTCAAGTTCTGCCCGGAGGGCTTTTTTCTTTTTCAAGATCACTCGAGCAGCTGATATACGGGTTTTATTCAAAGCTGTCCTCCTATCAGCATGGCAGCGAGCGCCATGACCGCCGCGGCGAAAGGGAACACCGCAAGACGTATGAGCTGCTCTTTGCGGTTGAAGCCGAACTGATGATATCCCGCGCAACCCTCTGTCTCGGGGTAGTAGCGCTGGAAGAAATGCGACCGGGTCAGCAGCAGCCAGTCCAGGCAGACCACGTCGAACGCCTTCCAGATGTATAACATCAAGGCGAACCGCAGCCAGTGCTGCAGGAATGAGAAACCGTTCCTGACGCCGTTCCAGCCGCCGTTTATAAAGGCTCCTGTCATTATCACCAGACTTATCACTGCGATGATCCAGCCCAGCGCGTGCGCGCCGGGGAAGCGCTCCGGGTGATCCTTTGCCGCTGCCTGTATATCCTTGGGCGCTGTTGTGAAGAAACGCCTGTCCTGTATGAGAGTCACCGCGGCATAGAGCAGCAGGCAGACCGCGGCAGAGAAGACCAGAGCAAGAATAACCGTAAGAAGCATGTTTTACCTCTGTTCAATACTGTGAAGCAAGATACCTTGACGCGTCTTTTTCCAGTTCCAGATACACTGGAACGGATGCGCCGTTCGTAAGGAAGAACCTCTTCAGCGCTTCGTTGATCGCTGACATCTCCTCGACCGCGTTCAGCGCGTGATCCGAAGCGCAGATCTTTCCGATCTTTGTGGCGCACATGAGCCTGTACGCGGCATAGCAGAGCCTTCTGTACCGCGGTGAGGCATAATTCCGGTCGAGCTCCGGGAGTATGCGGTGTCCCGCGTTCTCGATGGCGCGGTATCCTTCGATATTTGCGTCTATCATCCTGTTGAGATAGGCTCTGTCCCCGGAGATCTTCCTCAGATCCCCGCCGCAGTGATAGCACGCGAATCCGATAGGCGTGACACAGGCTGCGTGGCAGAGCAGATAGTCTTCCATGTCCGGCTCGCAGTAAGCTTTTATCTTAGTGCCCCGGAAGATCTCCTCTGTCAGCTTCCTGTTGGACGGGACCCCGCACAGATCTCCCATGGTGATATTCCTGAGTGAGACTGAGACGACGCGTGTCTCTTCTCTGTGTCCCGCGGCCATGTAGAAAGCGAACATCACGTTCTTTCCGCCGAGCATCCGCGAGTGTTCCCGGACCGAGAGGTTGTTCCCGACAAGGACGATATTCTCTGAGACGTTGGCGTTGAGAGCTCCGAATACGCTCTCCAGCTGGGTGTAGCGCATGACGGTGAATATGACGTCGTACCTGTCGTCCGCGCGAAGCTCTCTTATTACCGGGATCCGGTATGTCCTTTCCCGGGGAAAGAAAGCCGACTTTACTGTCAGACCCTTCCGCTCCAGCGTATCCGCCCATGCGCCTCTGGCCAGCAGCGTCACGTCCCTGCCGGAGGCGGAAAGATCCGCCGCCAGGCTGCATCCTATGACTCCGGCTCCGTATACCAGGATCCTCACGATGAACGTCCTCCCGTCATTTTCTGCCTGTGAGAAGGGCAGACCCGGAGAGGCCCATCCATCCCGCTTCCTTCTTGCCGATGAACATGCCGTCCGCAGTATCGATGAGGCGGACTTCTTCATATCCCATGTCTTCAAGCCTGCGGACAAAGGCCCGCATATCGCCGTACTTCGCTTTGGAAAAGATGTCGTGTATCGCGAAGGTCCCGCCCTTCTTAAGGGTGCGGAGCGTCTCCAGCAGATAAGCCTGACGGTCTCCGGGGATGTTGTGATAGACGTAGTTGCTGACGACGGCGTCGAATCTTTCATCAGGGAATTCGAGGTGCGTGGCGTCGCCCTTGACGAAAACGGCATTGGACACGCCCTCCGCCTCGGCGTTCTCCTCGCAGAGCTTCATGCTGTAGGAGGCGTATTCGGCCCCCCAGCGGTCCACGCCTATGAAGGAGGCCTGCGGATTGCGTTTCGCGCAGGCTATGGTCAGCGCTCCGCTGCCGCAGCCCACGTCAAGGCCGGTGCCTTCCTCAGGCAGGTCGACGTACTGTGCGATCCCCTCTATGATCTGACGGGACATCTGTCTTTTTCCGTCGTAGGAGAAGGCGCGGTACAGAGCAGTCATCCATACGGCTGCGCCGCAGGCAGCGGCTCCCGCAGCCAGCAGGGCAGAGGAGGCGGCTATCCTGGCGGTGCCGTTCTTTATAAGGCCGGTCATACAGCATGCCGCCGACAGTCCGAAGCACACGGCGGCTCCCGCTGCGGTGGCGGTGATCATGCCTTTGGGCATCCAGTTCTTATAGTCTGGTCTTTTCATGTGTTCATCTCCTTTGCATGATGTCGCAGTTTATCAGATGCTCCAGCCGGCGCTCTCGGTCTGCAGATCCGCCATATGGCGGAAGATGCTGTCGCCGCGGGCCAGAAGCTCTCCGGGAGAGCCTTCCTCCGCTACCGTTCCGCCGGACAGCACCACGATCCTGTCCGCACCGCTCACGGTGCGCATCCTGTGGGCTATGACGATCACGGTCTTATTTTTGATAAGCCTCGACAGAGCTTCCTGTATGACCGTCTCGTTCTCCACGTCCAGGCTCGCGCTGGCCTCATCCAGCAGGATCACCGGCGCGTCCTTCAGGAAGGCGCGGGCGATGGAGATCCTCTGGCGTTCGCCTCCGGACAGCTTGCTGCCGTTCTCGCCGATCACCGTGTCATATCCCTCAGACAGTTTCAGCGCGAACTCGTCGCAGTTGGCGAGCCGCGCGGCCGCCATGACTTCTTCGTCGGTGGCGTCCTTTTTCCCGACGCGGATGTTCTCCATGATCGTGTTATTGAACAGCGTCACATCCTGGAACACTATGGAATAGACGCTCAGCAGAGTCTCCGGATCGACGGAAGAGATATCCACGCCTCCGACCGTGATGCGGCCTCTGCCGGCATCCCAGAACCGCGAGGCGAGGCGGGAGACTGTGGTCTTTCCGCCGCCGGAGGGACCGACAAGGGCGGTGACCTCGCCCTGCTTTGCGGTAAAGGTCACGTCTTCCAGCACGGTCTGATCCCGGTCGTAGGAGAAACCGACGTTCTCGAAGCTTATATCGTATCCGTCAGGATGGAAGTCCGTAGTTCCGGTCTGAGCCGGATGATCTGCGATCTCGTTCATGCGCTCAACAGGGACGGTCAGCAGATTGATCATCCCGAGATTGATGAGGTTGCCGCACATGGGCTCGTACAGTCGGGAGGCCACCAGCAGGAAGGAGAAGAACTCCATCACGCTCAGCCGGCCCTGCATGAGCAGGGAGGACCCGACTACGGCCACCGTGCCGACTCCGATCTTGAGGATCAGCTGCGCCGAGACTATGAATACCGCCTGGCCCAGTTCAGCGCCTATGGCCTTTTTCTCCACATCGTTTATCTTCTCATCCAGTTCGGACAGATAGGCGTCCTCGGCGTTGCAGCTCTTGAGGTCGCGGGAAACTTCTATGAACTCCTGGACGGCGTCGTTCAGCCGCACCTTGGAATCCGACTGAAGGCGTATGAAGTGCGCCTGCACCTTGCGGGACGCGGCAACGATGAAGACCGCGACCGGGATCGGCCACACGGCCGCCAGGGCCATCTCCCATCTGCGGAAGAAGAGCCCGATGCATATCAGCGTCGTGGAGATGATGCTCCCGTAGAACTGGGGGATCTGATGGGAGGAGGCGTGCTCCAGCGTCTCGGCGTCCGCCATGATCGTATTGGTCAGGTCCGCGAGATCCTTCCTTCCGAAGAAGGACAGGGGGAGCCTGCGCAGCTTCTCCGCCAGGGAGATGCGGCGCTTTCCGGATTCCTCGTAAGTCGCGTAGAAAGTGGCGTTGTACTGCCAGTAGTTCGGTATGTAGATGACCAGCACGCATGCCGCCGCGAAGAGCAGATAATACCACAGGCGCCCTGCGGCCGTGCGGGCAAGATAATCTCCCGTGAACGCGTAGAGCAGCCATACGGGGACCATCAGCGAGATATTCGCGAGAGTGACCGCCGCGATGGCCTTGATCATATCAGCGGCGCCTTTCTCCGTCAGGGAGAAGCGTTTCATCATATATCTCTTCATGCGGATTCACCTACCTTCCAGTCGACCGCTTTGAGGTATTCCGCCCACATGGAGGCATACAGGCCGTTCTTCTGCAGAAGCTCCTCATGCTTTCCTTCTTCTCTGACGCTGCCGTTCTCAAGCACGCATATGCGGTCGGCACTGCGCACCGTGGACAGGCGGTGGGCGATCATTATGACGGTGCGGCCCCTGGCTATCTCGCGGAAAGCCTGCTGCACCTGGGCCTCGCATTCGGGATCGGCGAAGGCGCTGGCCTCGTCAAGGACCACAACGTCCGCGTTCTTGAGGATGGCGCGGGCGATGGCTATGCGCTGCTGTTCGCCGCCGGAGAGGTATGTTCCCCGGGTGCCCAGCACCGTGTCGATGCCGTCGGGCAGGCGCCCGATTATATCCAGGCACTGCGCCTTCTCCAGGGCTTCCATCATCTCGCTCTCAGTCGCATCCGGTTTTGCGGCGCGGAGATTGTCTGCGATGGAGCGCTTGAGCAGCCGGTTGTCCTGGAACACATAAGCGACATGACGCATCAGAACGTCCTTGGGGATCTGCCGCACATCGGTGCCGCCGATCAGCACCCGTCCCTCCTGCGGGTCGAAGAATCTCGAGATCAGGCCGGCCGCGGTGGTCTTGCCGCTGCCGGAGGGACCCACTATGGCGACGATCTCGCCGGGTTCCGCTTTGAGGGACAGATGGGACACCGCCGCAGGAGCGTCCGGCTCGTAGCGGTAGGTGACGTCCTCCAGCTCCACGGCGGAGCCTTCCGGCTCAAGGCCGTGCTCCGGCTCCGGAAGGGGCCGGATGGAAAGTATCCTGTCCGTCCTTTCGACCGCGTCGTTGATCTTCATGCTGTTCTCGCTCATGAACATCACCTTTGACATGGTGGTGGCGATGGACGGCGTGAAGATGACATAGAACAGGAAGTTGAGGAGGATGTCCATCCTGTAGTTCCCGCCGCGGATGAGGAACAGCGTCAGCGAGAGTATAAAGAAAAAGGCGCTGTTGATGATCACCGTGTACCCCAGCATGTGTCTGCGCATGATGCGCGTGTAGTGCATGCAGAAGTCGCAGTAGTCGTCTATGGACGCCTTGAATCTGTGGAAGGAGAATACGGTCTGCCCGAAGGTCTTGACCACGGGGATGCCCCTCACGTACTCCACGGCCTCGTTGCTCATGCGCTCCAGGGCGTTCTGGTACTGCCTCATGTCCTCCTGCATGGCGGGACCCGCCATGCTCATCATGGCGGCGAAGCTGAGGGCTATCGGTATGAGACAGGCGATGCCGTAGCGCCAGTCGTAGATGAAAAGCATCACCAGCATGCAGACCGGCATGGTCATCGCGCCGGCCATGTCGGGCAGATTGTGGGCCAGCAGCGTCTCCGTGGAGCCGGTCACTTCGGTGACGGTGCGGCGGACCCTGCCGGAGCCCATATCATCCGCGAAACCGATGGGCAGGCGGGCGATATGGCGCAGAAGAGCCTTCTTCATGTTGCTGGCGGTGCGGAACGCGCCGCCGTGGGAGCAGACCATCGCGCCTATGTAGACGATCCAGGCCAGTACGGAGAACAGCACTGCCATCCATCCGTTGTGAACGATGCCCGTCGCTTTTGAGAAGTCGGGCTGCACCTGAAGAACTTCCCGGATGATGCGCCAGAGGTATACGAAGGGCATCAGTGAGAGCACGCTGCTGAGCGCCGACAGGACAAGCGACATGTATGTCAGCGTCCTGAAGGGGCCCGCGTACTCCATCAGCCTTCCGAAGGCTGATGGCTTTTTTGTTTTATCCATTCTGTATCGACCTTTCTGAGGGGAACGTTTCCCGCGTTCTCCTCTGTGTCGCCGTCCTCCTCGTAGCCGTCATACGGCGCGGAGGGGTCGGCGTATCTCTTTGAAAAGGGCCTGCACAGTTCTGTCCTGTGCAGGAATGCGAAATCCATATCGTCAGTCCAGCCGGTGTGGCCGGTGATGATCTTATACTGTCCGCCGCGGCTGCGCAGATCCTTCTCCAGCTTCTCAAGGGAGCGGACCGCGAGCCGGTTGTCCTCGGCCAGCGTCGCGATGAAGCTGTAGCCGCCGTCGGCGCCGAACCAGATGGTGTCCCCGGTGAAGAGGTATTCACCGTCTATCAGATAGACCATGTGTCCCCAGGTGTGTCCGGGCACCAGCAGGCACTCGATCTTTATGTCACCGATAAAGAAGACGTCTCCGTCTCCCAGCAGCTTTATGCGGTTGTCCATCCTGACCATCGGGAGCTTATAGAGCCCGTAGATGACCTTTCTTCTGACGTCTCCGGTCAGGTACCGGTTCTCGATCTCGCCGATATATACCGTCGCGTCCCGGAACAGCTGTCCGCTGTCCGTCTCCAGGGCTCCCACGTGGTCGGTGTCCTGGTGGGTGATGAGGATATGCTTTACGGAAGAGGGATCGATGCCCAGCCAGCGCATCTTCTCCTCAAGGCGCGGGTAGTTGTAGCCGGCGTCTATCATGACGGTGGTGCCGTTCTTTGTATAGAAGAATATATTGGCGACCCACTCCCGCACGCATGAGACGCGTTCGTCTATGCGTCCGGTGTTCAGCGGCTTGAAGATGGCTTTCCCGCGGAAGAGCCTGCTCATGGATCTCTTCTGCTGTTCGGAATCCTTTCTGGACATGGGGCCCTCCTTATCTGACGAGAGTGACGAGCCAGCCCACGAGGGCGGCGGGGATGAGCGCGAAGATGAGACCGGGGAAGATCATTCCCTTGAGGTGGAACCATTTTTGGTGATACGCCGCGTCCATATGTTCGGTGCCCTCCAGACGGAACATGGGCAGGTTCGCGAACAGGACCCAGTCCAGGAAGAAGGTGTCGTAGGCGCCGATCCATGCCATGAGCCCGAATGTGAGCCAGAAACCCTGCCGGAACGTCTCGGCTCCCGCAAGCAGCGCGCAGACCAGCAGTATGCCGGCAAATACAAGGATCCCCAGGCTTTTTGTAAGGATCACGTTCTTCGATCCGGCGGATACGTCGATCCGCTCATGTGTTTTGAAATATTCCTCCCGGATATCCGGAGGATAGTTGTGGATGCCGGCCGCGCTGTACTTTTTGTCTCCGCGGTATGCCGCGAACACGGCCGCGGTGAATATCCCTGCGAAGACCAGGGCCTCTATCAGTATGACCTGCCATGTCATCTGTCTTTTCCTCCTTCAGGCCTTCCTGCAGCAGAAGCAGCCAATGCCCTCCACCGAGGCGACGCTTACCTTCTCATACATGCCGGACAGCCTCTCTCTCAGGCTGTCCTCCGTCTCGAACGGCGGCGTGAAGAATCCCTTTGGGACATACATCTTCTCTATGAACCAGTCGGTGCGTCTGCATCCTCCCTTTATATAGAAGCATCCGCAGAAGATCCCGCCCTTTCTGAGTACGCGGAAGGTCTCGCGGTAGGCGGCCTCCTTGTCCGGGAAGGCATGGAACCCGTTGAGGGACAGCACCGTGTCGAAGTGACCGTCCGGGAAGGGGAGAGCTCCGACGTCGCCCTGCACGAAGGTTATGTTGTTTATCCCGGCGGCTTCAGCTCTTTTCCTGGCCGTGGCCATCATGTCCTCCGAGTAGTCAAGGCAGGTGATATCCGCGCCGGGAAGTTCCTTATAGACAGGCATCGTCAGCACTCCGGTGCCCACCGGCACCTCCAGCAGCTTTCCCGAGAAATCTTCCGGGATCCCCGAGAGGGCTCTGGTCAGATAGCGGAGGTTCGCCTCGCTGTCCATGTTCCACACCAGTTTGCAGATGGCTTTGCCCGGCAGTGTGGAGCAGGTTATCATACCGTCGTAGAAGCTGGCGCTTCCGCCTAACATCTTATAAGCGCTCTTTATCTGTTCTTTTCTGGTCATGTGCCTGTCCTCCGAAAACTATCTTTACTATCTTCATTCTGACGAGGCTGTCGCAGAAGCGGATCATCAGCCTGTGAAATAGGCCGACGTCGCCGTAGATGTCTCTGTAGCCCCGCATGTAGCTCTTTGCCGTGACGGAGGAGAAACTGCCGTTCCAGGAGCGGATCTCGCCTTCGTCCTCCAGGGAGAAATACGCGCTGACGTCGGTGATCCCTGCCTCTCTGAGCCAGGTCTTCCGCATCAGCTTCGCGCCGCGCTCGTTGCAGGAATCGAACACCAGCACAGAACCCGGAAATCTCTCCGACATGGCTGCGAACAGCTTCTTTACGTCCTCCGTCCTGAAGTAGTAGAACACGCCCGCAGCGAAGAATACGGCGCCTTCCGAGGCGTCTATCAGATCCATCCAGGAGAAGTCGTTGAGGTTGCAGGGGATGTTCTTCTCCCGC
>Ga0310786_10006425_pt1 | contig 15626 bp, 14 predicted proteins | sample AusTroGonzalo_MG_FD_203881 | JGI IMG/M metagenome (GOLD analysis project Ga0310786, IMG submission 203881) | Bovine rumen microbial communities from tropical cattle in Woodstock, Queensland, Australia - Gonzalo_03 (v2) (version 2) | ecosystem: Host-associated > Mammals > Digestive system >... | reverse complement strand
TTACGTAGCAAGGTACGAAACCAAACTGGGTCTGGAATGCAGGCCAGCACTTGCCAGCGATTGCAACGTACTTTCTGTAGCCTCTGTGTGCCTCAACCCAGTCAAGAAGGGTCAGCTCATACTGAGCGAGCTTCTCAAGAACCTCAGGCTTCTTGTTGCCTGCGCCAAGCTCAGCTGCCATCTCAGCAACCTTTGCAGGGATTCTAGCATCGCCGGCATGCTTGTTGAAGGACTCGAACAGATCCAGCTCGGAGTTCTCTTCGATCTCAACGCCAAGGTTGTAAAGCTGCTTGATGGGAGCGTTACAAGCCAGGAAGTTAAGGGGTCTGGGACCAAAGGAAATGATCTTCAGATCGGAAAGTCCGATGATCGCACGAGCGATGGGAACGAACTCGTTGATCATGTCAGCGCACTCCTCAGCAGTACCAACGGGGTACTCAGGGATGTAAGCCTTAACGTTGCGAAGCTTTAAGTTGTAGCTTGCATTCAGCATGCCACAGTAAGCATCGCCACGGCCGTCCTGCAGGTCTGCCTGGCTCTCCTCAGCTGCTGCAACGAAGATGGAAGGACCATCAAAGTGCTTAGCAAGCAGGGTCTCAGAGATTTCAGGACCAAAGTTTCCAAGATATACGCAAAGTGCATTACATCCAGCCTTCTTAACGTCCTCAAGAGCCTGAACCATGTGGATCTCGCTCTCTACGATACAAATGGGGCACTCATAAATGTCAGCTGCGCCATACTTCTTAGTATAAGCGTCAATCAGGGCCTTTCTTCTGTTAACGGACAGGCTCTCAGGGAAGCAGTCACGGCTAACAGCAACAATACCAATTTTTACCTGGGGTAAATTGTTCATTTTGCAGTCTCCTCCTTAAACTCACTTTTGTTTTGTGGTTTGCTTGTTGTTTATTTGTAACCCTGCGCCTGGCGCTTGCCTTCGCGCAGGGAAACAGACGAAAGTAATTACAGGGTGCAGTTCTCACCCTTCAGGCCGATGAAGCTGCCTGCGTCAAGGCCGCCCTCGGCATGGCCGATGAGCCACTTGTTCACTGCGGTGATCAGTGCATCCTCGCTGGGTGCGGTACCGTCAGCGTTTACCTTAGCGTGTGCGGTCTTCAAAGGATAGTTGGTTCCCTTGGGAAGAACGATCGCAACCTGGAAGCCTGCGCCGTCTACGCCACAGGGAGCATAGTGAAGCGTGGTGGCAAATACTTCCACTGCAGTGCCTGCAGGTACGAAGAATGCCTTTACGTTGGAAGTGTCATAGGTGAAATCAGGAGCAACGTCAGCAAGCAGGCCAAGCATCAGGATCGCATCGGTGGCAGCCACGTTGATCTCGGAGTCACGATGATACTCCAGAGCGTTCAGCTTATTGTTATGGCCATTGCAGTAGCCGATCTGGATGGGCATCTCGCCATAGGTGGTCTCAGTCAGAGCCTTGTATACGGGCGTTGCCTCCAAGGAAGCCACGCTGGGCTCATATACTACGCCTGCGGGAAGCTCAGTCTTCTTCAGAGCCTCTACCAGGGGAGCAAAGTCCACGTTGGTCACAACCCTGCCGTACTTACGAAACTCAGCATCATTTACGGATAAAATTTTCATCTCAAACATCCCTTCTTTCTTGTAATTCTTGCACTATTTGGTGATGATCTCAAACACGGGCTTGCAAGCGGGATAGATCTCCTTGAACTGCTGATATCTCTCCTCATACTTTGCAACCAGTGCGGGATCGGGCTCTACGGTGTCAATGATCTTTACAACCTTTGCGGCGATCTCCTCAACGGAAGCATACTCGCCGTTTGCAACTGCAGCCAGCATTGCGCCGCCCATTGCGGGACCTTCCTCGGACTCGATCACGTCAACCTTGAGGTTTAAAATGTTTGCGATCATCTTCTTCCACAGGGGGCTCTTTGCGCCGCCGCCGCAGATTTTGGTTCTCTCAAGCTTAATGCCAAGAGACTTCGCAACCTCCAGGGAATCACGAAGTGCGAATGCAACGCCTTCGAGAACTGCCTGGGTCATGTCAGCGCGGGTCGTGTCCATGGTCATGCCAATGAAGGTAGCTCTTGCATTGGGGTTGTTGTGAGGGGAACGCTCGCCCATCAGGTAAGGCAGGAAGTAAACGTGGTTCTCGCCAAGCTTCTCGATTGCCTTCTGCTCTGCGCCGTAATCCTTGGTTCCAATGATCTCGTCCATCCACCACTTGTTGCAGGATGCAGCGCTGAGCATGCAGCCCATCAGGTGATACTTTCCGTCAGCGTGTGCAAAGGAATGCAGTGCATTGAACTTGTCCACGCCAAAGTTCTTGGAAGAGATAAAGATCGTTCCGCTGGTTCCCAGGGAAATGTTACACATGTTGTCGCCTACGGTACCGGTACCAACGGCTGCTGCCGCGTTGTCTCCCGCACCTGCCGCAACGATGGTCGTAGCGGGAATGCCGAGCTCAGCAGCGATCTCAGGAAGAACGGTGCCAACCTTCTCATAGCTCTCGTAGCACTTTGCGAGCTGGCTCTCCTTGATGCCGCAGATATCGCACATTTCCTTGGACCACTTACGGTTCTTAACGTCAAATACCAGCATGCCGGATGCATCGGAAACGTCCGTGCAGTGTACGCCGGTGAGCTTATATGCGATATAGTCCTTGGGAAGCATGATCTTCTCGATCTTTGCGAAATTCTCGGGCTCCTTGTTCTTTACCCAGAGGATCTTAGGTGCGGTGAAGCCGGTGAAGGAAATGTTAGCGGTGTACTCGCTGAGCTTGTCCTTTCCGATCACGTTGTTCAGATAATCGCACTCCTCGTAGGTTCTGCCGTCATTCCACAGAATTGCGGGACGGATCACGTTGTCATCCTTGTCCAGGATCACAAGACCGTGCATCTGTCCGCCAAAGCTGATGCCTGCCACCTGGGATTTGTCAGCATCCTTGATCAACTCCTTGATGCCGATCTTCGTCTGCTCCCACCAATCCTCAGGCTTCTGCTCAGACCAGCCTGGATGAGGGAAGTACAGGGGGTACTCCTTAGAAACGATGTTTTGGATCTTGCCCTCGCTGTCCATCAGCAAGAGCTTTACGGCTGAAGTGCCCAAATCCACTCCAATATAAAGCATGACTTCCTCCTTCTTCCTGCCCTTGAAATCCCCTCCGGCGTCCCCCGTCTCCCAAGGCGGGATCTGTCAACCGGTTTCCGCGGACGGTCCCCAATGCAGAGATTTTAATCTGTAAATATTATAGGTTTTCTTGCACGAAAACACAAGCAATTTCTCAAAGATATCATAACATTTTACCAAAGAATCACGCAACTTGATTATTGCGGTGGATAACATAAATATTGCGAACAGCATACTTTCACTTATCCACTTTTTTTGTGGATAACGCGTCATTTTTTGTGGATTATTTTTCTCATTATATTTAGTAGAAATAAAGTTATCCACAAACTAAAATTTTGCTCCCGACACCCTTGTCAGACCCAACATCTTGTATTATAATAGGATCGGTGGCAACTAAATCTAGTTTCTTCGAACCCCTAATTGTTCTAAAAAAACACTCAAGATGAGTTCATCGTCAGTTTTTGAATAACGTGCTGTCATAACAGCCATCCGGGAGAATCCAAATGAACCGTTCAGATCAAGACAGAAATGCATACATGCTCTGTGGCCCCCATGCAAAACGGGGTTATTTACGTTGGTGGCATTCCTTTTCCGGCACAAGCATTTCTACCGGAGCGCGCCGCCATTTTTTTGTGGAATATCTGATCCTGAATCCCGTTCCTGAAAAGCGCATCAAGCCCGGGACGGCTCGTCCTTCCTACGTACGGGTTTCCGCAGGGGTTCTTCCTTCCGAGGACGCGCCCGGACTCCAGTTGCATTCCTACTACCCGATCAGTGCCGCGAAATTTGCGAAGAAGCCTCTCTTCTTCCAGGCGGGGGATCAAATCCTTCGTGAGAACAGGATCCTCGGTCAGGTCAGCGTCAATGAGGTGGAGGCGCAAAGAACCGTCCTCGCCTCGGATGCCGGCACCATGCAGTGGGATTTGGAGCTCCATAAGACCATTGCCTGCCACGTAGGGATCTTGGCGTCCCCGTTCTTCTGCGCCATGAACGCGCTCGACAGCTTTTGGCACGGTGAAGGCATTAAGACCCATTATCGCGGACAGGTTACCTTAAACGATGAAATCTTTGAAGTTGACCCTGACGCCTGCGACGGCTATGCGGACAAGCATTGGGGCCGCAGCTTTAACAAGCCTTGGCTGCAGCTCGCCTCCAGCTATCTTGTCAGCGAGCGCACCGGAAAGGTTTTAAAGCATTCTTCCCTGGCGCTGGACGGCTGTTGTCCCAGATTCCTGTTCTTCCGCTTCCAGCCAAAGCTGATCCTGCAGCTGACCTATACGGGTGAAGATTTTTATTATTCCTTTGAAAACCCCTTCCGCAAGACCCGCATGAAGTGGGGAACCAAGGAAAACAAGGAGCGCTTCGCCTGGCACGTGAAAGCGCAAAATCCTGATTCCATGATCAAACTGACCATTCATTCTCCAAAAAGGAGCATGATGACCCTGAAATATGACGCGCCGCATTCGGTGCTCGGCGATCCGGCGGGATCCCCCCACGTGCGCGTTGGCAACGAGGGCTATGGCACCTTGGATCTCTACCGGCTCACGCCGGAGGGAAAGGTTTGGATCGATACCCTGACCATCCAGAATGCCCTCTGTGAATTTGAAAAACCTGCAAAAAAAGCCTCCGCTAAATAGCGGAGGCCGGAGGCTACTTATGACTTTACCCGAAAGATACCCCGTTCCATGCATCACCGAGCAGGCTTCCCGCCTGGGCACGCTGAAGGTGACCGTACCCGGTTCCAAGAGCATCACGAACCGAGCCCTTCTGTTGGCTGTCCTGGCAGACGGCACCTCGACGTTGCATGGTACTTTATTTTCTGACGATTCCAGACATTTCTTGGAATGCGTCCGCGCCCTCGGCTTCGAGGCAAGGGCCGATGAAGAAAACCCTGCCATCACCGTGACGGGCCATGGCGGCTCCATTCCAAAGGCTGAGGCCTCCCTCTACGTGGGAAGCGCCGGAACGGCAGCCAGGTTTTTGACCGCCTATCTTGGAATTTCCCAGGGAACCTATCACCTAGACGCCTCCGCGCAGATGAGAAAGCGCCCCATGGCGCCCCTGCTTCGCGGTTTGGAGTCCTTAGGCTGTGAGATCACCTGCGACGAAGGGGAGGATTGCTTTCCCTTCACGCTCCACTCCCACGGGTTTTGCGCTGACCGCGTGACCGTGAACGTGGATCGCAGCAGCCAGTTCTTAAGCGCCCTTCTCATCTCCTCCTGCCTTTCTCCCGCGGACTTCACCGTGGAAGTGACGGGAAGCCACGGCATGGCTTACGTGGACATGACAAGGCGCATGATGGAGCAATTTGGCGTCACCTCGACCTTTACGCCGGCGACTGCCACCGAAAACGCGCGTTTTACGACCCGCGCCGGCCAGCGTTATCTCGCAAAAGACTATCAGGTGGAACCTGACGTTTCCGGGGCCAGCTATTTTTATGCCCTCTGTCCCCTGTTAAATCTCCCCGTGCAGGTCGCTCACGTCCATTTCGACTCCCTCCAGGGAGACGTGGAATTCCTGCGCATCTTAGAGCGCCTCGGTTGCACCGCGGAGGATCTCCCTGAGGGAATCCTTCTGACCCCGCCTAAGAGCGGCACTTACCCCGGCATCACCGTGGACATGGGATCCTGCTCCGATCAGGCCATCACCATGGCCGCCCTCGCCCCCTTTGCGGAAGGCCCCACCACCATCACCGGCATCGGCCACGTCCGCTTTCAGGAGAGCGACCGTCTGAGCGCCATGGAGACGGAGCTAAAGAGAATGGGCATCCGCTGCGAGACCACGGATTCCTCCATCACCATCTGGCCCGGAAAGCCCGGTCCCTGCCTGGTCCAGACCTATGACGACCATCGCATGGCCATGGGATTTACCCTCATCGGCCTTCGCAGTCCCGGCATTGTCATTAACGATCCCGGGTGCTGTAAAAAAACCTTTGAAAATTATTACGAAGTATTGGAAAAGGTGCTTTGCATTTCCGCGCCAACGTGCTAAACTAATAGCATTCCGATAGATTCCCCATCGATGGCTGAAAAAGGCCATCAGTCAGGAGGCAGAAGTGAGTAAGAAAAAAGTTGTCGTTTCCCTGGGGCATGAAGCCCTGGGTCATACCACCTTAGAACAGCAGGGCGCCGTGAGACAGACGGCCAAAGCCCTTGCAGACTTGGTCGAGGCTGATTATCAGCTCACCATCACCCATTCCAACGGCCCTCAGGTCAGCATGATCCACAAGGCCATGACGGAGCTTCGCCGCGTGTATATCGATTACACCCCCGCTCCCATGTGCGTTTGTTCCGCGATGAGCCAGGGCTACGTGGGCTATGACATCCAAAACAGTCTCCGCTCCGAGCTCCTTTCCCGCGGCATCTCAAAGCCCGTGAGCACCATTTTGACGCAGGTGACCGTGGATCCCTATGACGAGGCCTTCTATGCGCCGACGAAAGTCATCGGCCGCTTTATGTCCCGCGAGGACGCTGAGACGGAAATCAAAAAGGGCAATTACGTAAAGGAATATCCCGGCAAGGGCTTCCGCCGCGTCGTTGCAGCTCCCAAGCCCATCGACATTGTCGAGTTGGAGACCATCCGCACCTTGGCTGACGCTGACCAGATCGTCATCGCCTGCGGCGGTGGCGGCATCCCCGTCATCGAGCAGAAGCACGTGTTAAAGGGCGCTTCCGCCGTCATCGAAAAGGACGCCATTGCCGGCAAACTTGCAGGTGACCTGAAGTCCGACGAACTGATCATCCTGACGGACGTGGAGTGCGTCTACAAGGATTATGGCAAGGAGACCCAGTCCCCCATCGATTCCATGACCGTGGAGACGGCCCGTGCCCTCATGGCGGAAGGCCAGTTTGAGGAAGGCACCATGCTTCCGAAGATCGAAGCCGCCATCGCCTATCTCGAGAAGGTTCCCGGCGGCAAAGTCCTGATCACCGACCAAAAGAGCATCTCTGATGCCATCAAGGGAAAGAAGGGCACCGTCATCACCGCATGACCCTCACGCCTCCATCAATTCCCTTCTGATTTGAACGTACCGATATACGCGCCCTGTTAGGAAGCTTCTGGCATCCAGCAGGGCGTTATTTTGTTCCAATTCCCCCCGTACGTCGGACAAGAGCTTTTGCCGTACGGGAAAGATGGAAGCCTCATGCACGCTGGTGAAGGCCACGTAAAAATCTCCCCCCAAAAGCTCCGCCAGTCTTTCCTTCACGCCGGGATAAAACAGGGCGATGGCACCGTTAAAATGCTTTGTGGTCGTAAGACGATATCCGACGTTGCCCTGCTGTGCGTCCCATCTGTCGATCCTGACGGGGATGCCCTCTTCCCCAGGCATAAAGACGCCGCCCCTGTCGTCGTAATAGCGCAGCTTGTCCTGGGCGTGATAGAGCCTTGGCGGCATTCTCTGCAGGCAATTTAACAGGGCTCCCGTCAGCAGAACGGCGTCCCGCTTTCCCCATCCGTCCGTGATCGTCCTCTCCAGCTTCATGGAGGCAAAATTGTCCGGATTGTCATAGAGCATGAGATACAGGACCAGCGCCACGTCCCCAAACTCCCAGTAGATGCAGTTTGACAGCTCCTCCCTGCCTCGCTCCAGGGACATGGGGCGCAGGATCAGGTTTGCGCGGTGCTGTACGTAGCTGTCCTTCTCCGTCGGAAGCTTTCCTTTCCGCAGGTTCTCGCGGTTTATGGCAGCCGCCAGCTCCGGGAGCACGCCCTGCCATCCTTCCGTCTTATATCGTTCATAAAAGAGCCTTACCGGCCAATATAGCATGCAATCATATTGTCCCTTGTCCCAAACGGCATAGAGAAGATCCGCCTTCAGCAGATTCTCTTCGCGGCCCTGGTCTGAGAGATTCACGGCCCTGATCACCCGCAATGCCACCTCATCCTCATAATTCACGCCCTTTTCCAAAATACCGATCTCCGTCTCCTTCGCAGTTTCCAGCTCCAAAAGACTATGGTACAACTGTTTTTTAAACGCCTCGTAAGTCATACTGTCCCCCTTTACGCACAATATAAAATCACTTAAAGTGGATAATTTGGCCGATGGGCCAATCTGAAAAAAAGAAGTCACGGGCAAGACAACCCGTGACTTAACTTTATCATGACAATTATCATTTGTCCAGTATGAAAATGAAAATTATTGAATGATCCTTCTCACTGCAATGATCTTACGATACGTGGCGTTGCTCACCTTGATGCCGTCCTTTTTGTTGCTGGCATGGACGATCTTTCCTCCGCCAATGTAAAGGGCAACGTGTCCGTCGTAACAGATGATGTCGCCCGGCTGCGCGTCGGAATAATTGACCCCAACGCCGTCGCTCCTCTGGGTATAGGACGTTCTGGAGATGGAATACCCAAAATCCTTGTAAACGCGCATCGTAAATCCGGAGCAATCCGTTCCGTTCGTAAGGCTCGTTCCGCCTAACTGATAGGGGTTCCCGATGAACTGCAGGGCATATTTGGCAACTCGTTTGCCGAGATCACTTCCCGTCGCGTTATCAACGGTGGAAGTATAACCCGTGTCCGAATACGTTCCGGTGGCTGCGGCCGTCTGTCCCGCCATGGCCTGTTGCTGCAGCTTTTTCAGCTCCTGCTCTTCCTTTTTGATCAGGGCCTTGGCCACGTTGGCCTCCTGCTTCGCCTTATTGATCTCCGCCTCGTAATTCGCGCTCTCCTTCTTACGTACCGCCAGAGCCTTGTCCAGATCCGCCTTCTGTGCGTCCAGATCCTGCTTGGAGAGTTCCAGCGCATCCTTCTCCGCCTGGAAGTTTTCCTTCTGGGCCTGCAGGTTGATCTTCTCTTCCTCTAACTGATCCCAGAGCTCCTTCGTGGTCTTTCGGGCCATTTCATACTCGCCCAGCCTGTTCCTGTCGTAGGTATAAACCTGCTCCACGTAATCCATTCTATTCAGGAGATTTCCAAAGCCAATTCCCTGAAAGAGCATGTTGATCGTGGACGTGTTTCCCGTCTCGTAGATCCTTCTGATGCGGACCTCCATGTCTTCTTTTTGCTGTTCCTCGCGAGCCTTGGCGTAATAGTACTCCTCTTCCTTCTGGTCGACGGCAGCCTGCTTGGCGTAGATCTCGATCTCTTTTATGGCGATCTCCTGTTCCTTCTCGGCGATCTCATCTTCCATCAGGCTGATGCAGGTCATGGTATTGATGATCTCCGCATTGAGGTCATCGATCATCTCCTCGATGAGACTCTGCCTTTCCTTCAATTCCTCGGCCTTTTGGTTCGCCTGGTTTAGTTCCTCCTGATGCTGCTTGATCTGCTCCTGCAGCTCCGCAATGTTGGATGCGCTGACCGTCGGCGCCAAAGAAGGACATGCCAAAATCAAGGTGGCACATGCCAGGATCCCACAGAATGCTTTTCTTGCGAATTTCTTATTTTTCATCCTTTGCAACCTCCTCCATCTGGCAGGGTCAATCGCTTCTCATGGTACTCTTTTTATTTCTGAGCCAAATCCAAGATCAGGTCAAACGCGTTATTATAAGCGTAATCCTGTCTGAAATCTTCCTTCGTCATCCCGTTTGAAGTCAGGAATTCCTCGCCGCTCGCATATCCGGATCCCACCGCAAAATCTTCCAAAACCGTGTCAAGGTTTGCGTCATCCATGATCAGAAGATCCTCCTGCTTTGCCACGTACAGCATGGCCAGCTCTCTCTGGGTCGCGATCTCGGAATAGCTGTCCAAAAAGCTTTCCAGATCCATCATGTAATAATACTGGATCAGCGTCTCAGGATCCGTTCCCATCTGAAGGGCGGAGGTGACAACGTTGTTGTAAACCGACGTTCTAAAGAAGGAGATCATCTCCTGGGGAAGCTCTTTAAACTCGCAAATCTCTTCCACGAAGGCATCCATGACCTTCTCCTCGTATTCCTCGTCAGCTTCCATCTCTGCCATGCTGTACAGATAATCATATACGTACTGGCGAAGATCCTCGACGGTGTTTACTTCCTCGATCAAGCCTGCGATGGCCTCATCGATCTTCTCTTCGGGAATGATGTAGTGAACCTTTACGGTGAAGACCACGTCCTGTCCCGCAAGATCCGCATTGTGATATCCATCCGGGAACCTTAAGTTTAAGTCCACCGTCTCTCCGGGCTTTACGCCTACCAGGCCCTCCTCAAAGCCATCGATAAAGGTGCTCGAGCCGATGGTCAGGGGAGACTTCTCCGCCGTGCCGCCGTCGAAGGCCACGCCATCCTTTTTGCCCTCATAATCGATGATCACGGTGTCGCCGATAATGACTTCACGGTCCGTCACGCCAAGCTCCTCGGGGAAGCTGTTGATATAAACGCTGTCAAGCAGTTCTTCCACCTCCGCGTCGGAAACCTGAATGGCATCCCTTGCCACGCGGAAATTCTGATAATCCTTCACGGTCAAGTACTTCGAAAGATCCACGTCCTTTAAGTAGAATCTGTCCGTGTTGGTTGTCGCTTCAGTACCCTCTCCCGAAGATGCACTGTCCTCGGTGGCGGATGCGTCACTGCCTGACTTGGAATCGCTGCCCTTGCCGTCACATGCGGTCAAAACGCTACATGCCAAGATGGTGGCACACGCAACGATCATTTTTTTCAAAAACTTTCTTTTCATAATGCTACTCCTCTTCTTAAGTGCAAACTTTGAATTTTCCCCTCGTAAGCACGCACTCTTTAATTATTATATCACTTTTTTAGGTGAAGTAAAAATGAAAATATTATAAACTAAAAATTTTTTCATCCCGTTCTTGTGCATTTCAGGGAGCTGTGTTATGATGATTTATGATTTCAAAACAGAGACTGAGAGGAAATATAAGATGAATAAAGGTGTTTACGCATTGCTTGGCATCAAGCCGGGCCTTATCATTCTGATCGTCGTTCTGGTTGTCATGATCGCGATCATCATCACGCTGTACGTGCTGGGAAAGAAAGCCCAAAAGAAACAAGCCGAACAGCAGGAAATGATGGAAGCCAACAAGCAGACGATCTCCATGTTGATCATTGACAAGAAACGGATGAAGCTTAAAGAATCCGGCTTACCGCAGAACGTCATTGAACAGGTTCCCAAGATCATGAGAGGCCAGAAGCTCCCCATCGTAAAGGTAAAGGTTGGTCCCCAGATCATGAATCTGATCAGCGATGAGAAGATCTTCGATGCCATCCCCTTAAAGAAAGAGGTCAAGGCCAGCGTCAGCGGCATGTACATCCTCAGCGTGAGAGGCCTTCACGGAAAGGTGGAAGCTCCCGCTCCCAAGAAGAAAGGGTTCTTCAAGAGGGCCATGGAAAAGGCACAGGAAAAAGCCGGTGCCAAGCCCATCAAATAAACAACAAAAAAGGTTCTCCGCCATCAGGCGAGAGAACCTTTTCTTTTTAGGGAGATCCGAAGCTCCTCCTCATGAATCTCCTGTCCTTCCTGTAATAACAGATACCGGACGAACACGTCCAGCTCCCCTTCCCTTTTTTCCACGGAAAGCTCCTTCGTCCTAACCTCCAGACGCATGCTCCCGTAGGGAGAGGGATAATCCACGAAGCAGCCTGGCTCGTCCGCCTCCTGCCTGCGATAGACAAACTCCATGACGGCACCCGCCGACTTATCCTCTTTTCCCGGAAGACTTCTTCTCAGGATCACCTGATCCTGACTGACCTTCAGCCTGCTGGAAAAGACGGTCTCCTCATATTCCTCCTGAAACAGCGCGAAAACGTGCCCGTTTCGATAATAGCACTGTCCCTCACAGTCCTTTTGGATGCCCATGTTCACGCCGGTGATGCGGATGGTCACCTCGCCTACCAGGCTCTCAGCGCCTTCCAGGCCGTTGCCCCCAGGCATCTTTGCCTCTTTCTCCATCTTGTCCCAACCTACTTCCCTATCCTAACATATTCCTAAAACTCTTCGATGTTGATGGTCTTTGCGCTTAAGATTCCATATTTGATGATGGAATTTGCAAAGGTCTTGAACTTCTCCGCGCCGTCGCTTACGTAAAACTGGTATTTATTCTCCCCCAGCTTTATGGGCTCCTCATTCAAAAGGCCCTTTTTCTCAAGCATTTCTCGGAGCTCCTTTGCCGTCTCAAAGGCAGGATTTACCAATGTTACGTTCTCGCCCATGACCCTTGCCACCGTGGAACGGATCAGCGGATAATGGGTACAGCCGAGAATCAGCGTGTCAATGTCAATGTCGATCAGCTCATTTAAGTACCGCTTTGCGATCTCATCCGTCACCGGATCCTCCCAAAGCCCCTCCTCCACCAGAGGCACGAACAAAGGGCATGCCTTTCCATAGATCGTCACCTCGGGATTGATCTTCTTGACGTAATGGCTGTAGATGTGGCTTCCGATGGTTGCCTCCGTGGCGATAACGCCGATCTTTCCGTTCCTCGTGGCGGCGGAAGCAGCCTTTGCGCCGGGCTTCACCACCCCGATGATGGGTATGTCGATCTCCTTCTCCAGATCCTCCAGGGCGTATGCGCTGGCCGTATTGCAGGCCACCACGATGGTCTTTACCTGATGGGTCTGCAGAAATCTCACGATCTGACGCGAAAACCTAGTGACCGTCTCCTTTGACTTACTGCCGTAGGGCACCCTCGCCGTATCTCCAAAATAGACGATCTTTTCATTTGGGATCTGACGCATGATCTCCCTGGCAACGGTCAATCCACCCACTCCGGAATCAAATACTCCTATGGGAGCCTGTGCAACCAAATTCTGCTCCATACTCACGTTTCTAACCTTTCTGTCCTTTTTCCAAAGGGCATCCCATAATTCCATAATCTTACTGCGCGTCCTGATCTCCCCAGGCTTTGCGCGAAAGACCGCATCCATCCTCTCCTCACCGGAGAGTTCGCTTTCGGCATCCTCCTCATAAAACTGGCAGACGTCCTCGTTCCAAAGAAGCTCCGGGAACAGGCAAAACCAGCAGATCATGATCATGCAAAAGATCCTTGCAATCCTTAGCGCAGCGCTTTTCTTCATCCTCTTCAACCTCCGATTCCTCGTTTGGTTGGAGTATGGACAAAGCTTTCTCAGTTCATACGTTTATTTTTTCTCTTTTTCCAGTCGGATCTGGCGGATGATGGCCTTCTTTTGATTGTCAATGTGAAGCTTAGCCGCCTCCTGGGCCGTCTCCCGATCCTTCTTCACAATGCTCTCGAAGATGACGCGATGCTCCTCCACCAGCTTTTCATGTTGGCTGAAGTCCTTCAGATACTCGAAGCGATAGCGATACATCTGCTCGGACAGCGTGTTCACCAGCTGGATCAGGCGCTGGTTTCCCGTCGCCTGCACGATGATGTCATGAAGGGCCACGTCCTTCTGCGCAAGGATCTTTACGTCCTTGTCCTTCTTCATCGCCTCCGCCGCGAATTCCTCGCAGGCCTCCCCAAGACGCTCCAGCTCCTCTTTCGTGATCCTCTCACAGGCCAGCTCCACGCAGAGCGCGTCAACGGCGCGACGCACCTCCAGCACGTCGTTCATGCTCTTTTCCGTGATCTGTGCGACCTCGGCTCCCCTCCTGGGGATCATGGTCACAAGTCCCTCCAATTCCAACTTGCGGATGGCCTCCCGGATGGGCGTCCTGCTCACCCCCAGCTGATCCGCCAAATGAATTTCCATCAGTCTCTCCCCGGGCTTAAGCTCCCCCGTCAGGATCGCCTGCCGAAGCGTGTTAAACACCACGTCCCTGAGAGGTAGAAATTGATCCATTTTAAGCTGAAATCTCTCCTGCATGTTCTCCGCCTTTCCTAAGTACCCCAATCTTCCCTTTATCCGATTCTCGGGCCATCGCCCGATTCTTTTCCTTCCTTGCTCTATTCAGCCTCGAAAGACTTATTGTGGACGCGTCGGCGCCGTGACAAAGACGTCCTTTGCCAGTCCAAGCTCCCGAACGTTCTCTCCTGCCTGCCTTGCCTTTTCCGCGTTCTCAAAAATGCCAAAGACCGTGGGCCCGCTGCCGCTCATCAGGCTTCCCATGGCCCCGCCCTCCAGCATCACGCGCTTGATCTGCCCGACGACCTCATGCTTTTCCACCGTAACCGTCTCTAATACGTTCGAGAGTCTCGCAGTGATCCCTGCCAGATCTCCCTTTTCAAGCGCCCCCAGCATGCCGTCCACGTCAGGGTGGCTTGGGATCTCATGGCTGTCCAGCTGCTCGTACACGTATTTCGTGGATACGCCAACCTCCGGCTTCGCCAAAAGCAATACGCAATCCGGCATGGGAGGGAGCTTTGTCAAAATCTCTCCTATGCCCTCCGAAAGGGCCGTACCGCCCATGATGCAATAGGGAACGTCAGCCCCGATCTTCACGCCGATCTCCCGAAGCGCTTCCTCTGACAATCCCAGGTCATACAGTTCGTTCATGGCCTTCAGCGTGCATGCCGCATCGCTGCTTCCGCCCGCCATGCCTGCCGCCATGGGGATATTTTTCTTGAGGGAAACCTTCACGCCGCCCTGAATTCCGAATTTCTCCTTCATCAGCGCTGCTGCCTTGTAGATCAGGTTATCCTCCCCGACGGAGAGATCCTCTCGACTGCTGGTGATGACAATCTCTCCCTCAGTCTTCTCGAACCGCAGCTCGTCAAAAAGGTCCACGGACTGCATGATCATGCGCACCAAATGATAGCCATTTTCAAGCCTTCCCGTCACGTCCAGACATAAATTGATCTTTGCGTATGCTCTTCGGCTGATCGACTCCACGTCCCTCTCCTCCGTCCTCTTAACGTACATTGTATACAATTCAATTATAGGAACTTTTACGGGTTTCGTCAAGCATTAACCATTTTTTTACTTTTTAAATCTAGCTCTCCTTGACGATCAAAAGCTTTTGCCCAGGCGTAACGGCTTCGCTTGTCAGATCATTATACTCCATCAGGCTCTGCACGGGCACGTAATACCTCTTTCCGATGCTCCAAAGATCCTCGCCGTCCTTTACGACGTAAGCGACCATTCCCGGCAGGGACGCCATCTTTTCCCGGTCTAGGGGTTCCTCGTTCAAGGCTTCCATGACCTGTACCGCTGAATCCCTAAACACGCTGACGGAAAAGCACAGAATGGCCTTTACGTCCACCTCCTCCCCGTCCAGCATGGTCAGGCTCAGCTGCTCCACGTTCATCTGAATGGGTTCGAAACCGTCCTCCTTCCTCATGCCGGGGATCTCCATGGAATACTCAAAGGGAATGGCAATATTCAGGCATCCATAGGGCTTCTCGTCGTCTCCCGTCACGTACAGAATCTTCACCCCAAGACTTCCTCGAAGGGTGATGCCGCCGTCTCTTGCCTGTATGTCGCCCACTCCGAGGATGGCATCGCCGTGCACCAGCTGCAGCGCCTTCTCTTCGCCCTCCAGCTTTACGTGATCCGCCACCTTGGTCTTTCCCGTGACGCTGCGCACCAGCTCGCGAAGGTTCGCGGTTCTCTTCTCCGCCTTGAGTTCCCTTGCCACGCCGTAGGCATCCTTCATCACTTCAAGGCGCTCCTCGGAATAGACGCAGACCTTTAGGTCAATGGTGAGTTCAAGACTTAAGTCTCTCTGTTCCCCGTCTAAGT